>Ga0114977_10002089_pt1 | contig 12913 bp, 13 predicted proteins | sample S_130805_MF_Meta_FD_87026 | JGI IMG/M metagenome (GOLD analysis project Ga0114977, IMG submission 87026) | Freshwater microbial communities from Lake Simoncouche, Canada to study carbon cycling - S_130805_MF_MetaG | ecosystem: Environmental > Aquatic > Freshwater > Lake | place: Lake...
CCCTATGAGCGTGCCGGAGGTTTCTGAGGGCGGGCATGGCGGCGAAATCAATTCTGATCACCGGCTGTTCGTCAGGCATCGGTCTGGACGCGGCGCTCGGCCTGCACGCAAGGGGATGGCGTGTGTTTGCAACCTGCCGTCAGCAGGCGGATTGCGACAGGCTGCAGGCCGAGGGGCTGGAAAGCTTCCCGCTTGATTACGCCGACCCCGCCGGCATCACGCTGGCGGTCCAGACGGCGCTGCAGCGCACGGGCGGCACATTGGACGCGGTGTTCAACAACGGGGCCTTCGCCTGCCCGGGTGCCGTCGAAGACCTGCCGACCGAGGCCCTGCGGGCGATCTTCGAGGTCAACCTCTTTGGCTATCACGAACTGACACGGCAGGTCATTCCGGTCATGCGCGCCCAAACGGATGGCGGAAGGATCATCCATTGCTCGTCCGTTCTGGGTCTTGTGGGTGCCCCTTGGCGCGGTGCCTATGTGGCGACGAAATTCGCCCTGGAAGGGCTGACCGATGTGCTGCGGCTCGAGATGCGCGGCACCGGTGTGCGGCTGATTCTGATCGAGCCGGGGCCGATCACCTCGCGCATCCGGCAGAACGCAATTCCGCATTTCGAACGCTGGATCAACTGGCAGGCCTCGCCGCGCGCGGCGCAATACCGCAGAACGCTGGTGCGCCGCCTGTACGAAGACCGCGGTCCGGACCGGTTTGAACTGCCCGCGTCCGCAGTCACGAAGAAGCTGATCCGCGCCCTGGAAGACCGGCGGCCTGCGGCGCGCTATTTTGTCACCACGCCCACCTACCTGATGAACATCGCGCGCCGCATCCTGCCCACTTCCGCACTGGACTGGATGCTGGCGCGCGGCTGAGGCGCGAATTCTCTTCGCCTTTCCGGCAGCCGCCGCTAAATGACCCGCTCAGGGAACAGGACAAAGATCATGCTGAATGACCCGCTCTTCATCGTTGCTGCCGTTGCCGTGCTTGGCGTTCTGGTCATTCTGATGATCGGGATCGGCGGCTTTGCCCGTGGTGGCGATTTCAACCGAAAGCACGCCAACCGGATCATGCGCTACCGCATTTATGCCCAGGCTGCGGCGATTGCGCTGATCCTTCTGTATGTGACCCTGCGAAAATACATGGGCCAGTAAGGCCGGGGGAAGAAATGGTCGTCCTGTCAAAAATCTACACCAAGACCGGTGATGCCGGGGAAACCGCACTGGGCAATGGCGCACGGGTGGCCAAACATTCGATGCGTGTGAACGCCTATGGCACGGTCGATGAGACCAATGCCACCGTTGGCATGGCCCGGCAGCATTCCACCGGAGAGATCGACGCAGCACTGGCGCGGATCCAGAACGACCTGTTTGATCTGGGGGCGGACCTGTGCCGTCCCGACATGGAGCGCGACCATGAGGCCGGCTATGCGCCGCTGCGCATTCTGGAACGCCAGGTGCTGCGTCTGGAAACCGAGATCGACGCCATGAACGTCCGGCTGCAGCCGCTGCGCAGCTTCATCCTTCCCGGCGGGTCGGCACTGGCCGCGCATCTGCACGTCTGCCGCACCGTAAGCCGCCGCGCCGAACGGCTGACGGTTGAACTTGCCACGATGGAAGCGATCAACACCGAGGCGGTGAAGTACCTCAACCGCCTGTCCGACTGGTTCTTCGTGGCAGGCCGGATCGCCAATGATGACGGCAAGGCGGACGTGCTTTGGGTGCCCGGCCTGACCCGCGACGTATAGACGCGACGTCCCGGCGTCGTTCTGCGTCGATTTTGACCTGTTTTCGCCGAAGCGAAGCGGCTAACAACGGGACCGAGAGCTTGGGCACCCCGGGGGTGCAAGATACGGGAGTATTCCGCCGATGAAGATATTGGTGCCGGTCAAACGGGTCATCGACTACAACGTGAAGGTCCGCGTCAAGGCGGACGGATCCGGGGTCGATCTGGCCAACGTGAAGATGTCGATGAACCCCTTCGACGAGATCGCCGTCGAAGAGGCGATCCGCCTGAAGGAAAAGGGCCTTGCCGAAGAGGTCATCGTCGTGTCCATCGGCGTCAAGCAAAGCCAGGAAACGCTGCGCACCGCGCTGGCGATGGGGGCTGACCGCGCCATTCTGATCGAGGCCACCGCCGACGTGCAGCAGGACATCGAGCCGCTGGCCGTGGCCAAGCTGCTGGCCGCCGTGGTGAAGGAAGAGGCCCCGGGCCTGGTGATCTGCGGCAAGCAGGCCATCGACAATGACATGAACGCCACCGGCCAGATGCTGTCGGCCCTGCTGGGCTGGAGCCAGGCAACCTTCGCCAGCGAACTTGCGGTCGACGGCGCGCATGCCGTCGTGACGCGGGAAGTGGACGGCGGGCTGCAGACCATCCGGGTCAAGATGCCGACGATCATCACCGTCGATCTGCGCCTGAACGAGCCGCGCTATGCCAGCCTGCCCAACATCATGAAGGCCAAGAAGAAGCCGCTGGATGAAAAGACATCTGCCGATTACGGCGTTGACGTGACGCCCCGCCTGACCATCGTCAAGACGGTGGAACCGCAGGGCCGCAAGGCCGGCGTCAAGGTGGCCAACGTGGCCGAACTTATTGCAAAACTCAAAGACGAAGCGGGGGTGATCTGATGGCCGTTCTTCTGATTGCCGAAGTGACCGGCGGCACGCTGGGCGCGGACAGCACGGCAAAAGCCCTGTCGGCCGCAAAGCCGCTGGGTGAAGTGCATCTGCTGATCGCCGGTGAAGGTGTTGCCGCCGCCGCCGCAGAAGCCGCGCAGTTTGCCGGCGTGTCCAAGGTGCTGACGGCGGATGATGCCGCCTATGGGCGCGGCCTGGCCGAGCCGCTGGCTGATCTGATCAAGGGTCTGTCCGGCAGCTACAGCCATATCCTGGCTCCTGCCACGTCCGCCGCCAAGAACGTGATGCCGCGTCTGGCCGCGATGCTGGACTTGATGGTGCTGTCCGATGTGACGGCCGTAATCGATGCAGATACCTTCGAACGTCCGATCTACGCGGGCAATGCGATCCAGACGGTGAAATCGTCGGACGCAAAGAAGGTGGCCACCATCCGTACAGCCGGGTTCGAGGCCGCCGGCAAGGGCGGTGCCGCCCCCGTTGAAGCCGTGGCTGCCGCCGGAAACGCCGGCCTGTCCGCCTGGGTGGAAGACAAGGTCGCCGCCAGCGACCGCCCCGAACTGACCTCGGCCGGGATCGTCGTGTCCGGCGGGCGCGGTGTGGGGTCGGAAGACAACTTCGCCCTGATCGAAAAACTGGCCGACAAGCTGAATGCGGCCGTGGGCGCGAGCCGCGCGGCCGTGGACAGCGGCTATGCCCCGAACGACTGGCAGGTGGGGCAGACCGGCAAGGTTGTGGCCCCGGATCTGTATATCGCTGTCGGGATTTCCGGCGCAATTCAGCACCTTGCGGGCATGAAGGACAGCAAGGTGATCGTTGCGATCAACAAGGACGAAGAAGCACCGATCTTTCAGGTGGCAGATTACGGACTGGTGGGCGATCTGTTCAACGTCGTGCCGGAACTGATCGAAAAGCTGTGATTCGTCCGTCACGGACAGGCCGGGGCACGCCGACGGGCACCGCAATGCGGTGCCCGTTCTGCTTAAGGAATGGGCCGCAGCCGGTCAGCCAAAGCGGCGGCAATCCTGCGGTGGACCGCAGGTCCGGGACGTTCCGACGCCGCGCGCTGATGCAGGGGCAAAGATCATGCCGGACACGCCTTCGGCCCTTGCCTCGGACCTGCTGACCACTTCGACATGATCCGCAACAAGGCCGCGCAGGGACTGGATCATCCCGAAATTGACCAGAACCGGGCTGACCGAGGGGTCTGCGGTGGCACCGGGCAGACGAAAGGCTGAACCACGAATTCGTGGCGAGTTCTTCCCGCCTTGCCTTGCGTCGCTGCCGGGACGGCGCATATGGTTCGGCCGCACAGAGAAGGGCGCAGAATGGACATCCAAAGCGTTGGCATCGTCGGGGCCGGGCAGATGGGCAGCGGCATCGCGCATGTCTTTGCACTGGCGGGGTTTGACGTGCTGATGACGGATATCAGCGAAGACAGCCTGGCAAAGGCACTGTCACAGATCGACCGCAACATCGAACGCCAGGTCTCGCGTGGCAAGGTCACGCCCGAGGCGAAAGCCGCCGCGATGGCGCGCATCCGCACCACGCTGCGCCTGGCCGACGTCGGCCCGTCCGACCTGATCATCGAAGCGGCGACCGAGCGCGAGACGGTCAAACAGGCCATTTTCGAAGACCTGCTGCCACATCTGAAACCGCATACGATCCTGACATCGAACACCTCGTCGATCTCGATCACCCGATTGGCAAGCCGGACCGACCGCCCCGAAAAGTTCATGGGCTTTCACTTCATGAATCCGGTTCCGGTGATGCAACTGGTCGAGCTGATCCGGGGCATCGCCACCGATGCGCCCACCTATCAATCGCTTCTGCGCGTGGTGGAAAAGCTGGGCAAGACAGCAGCCAGCGCCGAAGACTTCCCCGCCTTCATCGTCAACCGCATCCTGATGCCGATGATCAACGAGGCGGTCTATACCCTGTACGAAGGCGTCGGTTCGGTCAAATCCATCGACGAATCGCTGAAGCTGGGTGCCAACCATCCGATGGGGCCGCTGGAACTGGCCGATTTCATCGGGCTGGACACCTGCCTTGCGATCATGAACGTCCTGCATGACGGGCTGGCAGATACGAAGTACCGCCCCTGCCCCCTGCTGACGAAATATGTCGAGGCCGGCTGGCTGGGCCGCAAGACCGAACGCGGGTTTTACGATTATCGCGGTCCGGTGCCGGTTCCGACGCGGTAGAGCGTCACTTGTCCTTCAGCGCCAGCGTCAGCTCGCGCAGCCAGGCCAGATAGCCGCGCGGGTTTCCTGACCATTTGGCGATTTCATCGGGTGGTACGGGCTGGCCGATCACCGGGCGCTGCGGCTTGTTCAGGGCGTGGACAACCTCGTGCAGCAGCAGGCCCTGACGGATCGTCGGGGAAATCTTGTCGGCGATGTGATACAGCCGCGAATTCTGGCCCGGAAAGAAGATGGGCAGTACCGTGGCTTTGCTTTTCTGAACCATCTTCGCGGTGAACAGGTTCCATTCCGCCTCGATGGCCGGGCCCCACCAGCCCTCCGATGTCGCCACCTTGCCCGCCGGAAACAGGATCAGGACCCCGCCCTGGGCGAGATGATCCATCGATATCTTCCGCATTTCCAGACCTTTTTCCAGGCTGTCTTCCTCGTGCGGGAAGGGGACGGGCACCATGTGATAGGCAATCTCGGGGATGCCGGTCAGCAAGGATCGGGTCAGGATCTTGAAGTCGGGACGCACCTGCATGACCAGCCGTGCCATGACCAGCCCATCAACCAAGCCGTGCGGATGGTTGGCAACCACCACAACGGCCCCGGTCTTTGGGATCAGGGCAACCTGTTCGGGCGGGGTCGTCACCTTGATGTTCATGACATCCAGGGCACGCTGCCAGAACTCCAGCCCGCGGGCCGGTCCCAGCCGTTCGAACCTGCGGATCAGCCGCAGAAGCGTCAGCTTGCCGGAGCACCATTCGATCACCCGGATGGCCGCCGCCTTGCGCGGATCGGTAAAGGTGCCGGCATAGGAAAGACGCCGCTTGTCATAGGGGCGATAGTCGGGATCGCCGACCAGACCCGACTGGTCTGCACTGTCAGTCAAAGGTCTTCGTCCTCCACCACGGCAGATGGTGCCGGGCCAGATCTCGGTTCAGAACGATTCCCCGAAACGGCTTGCGACCAGGTCTTGAAGGGCGTCGGCAAGCTGTTCAGCCTCGGTTCCACTGGTTCGGACCTCAATAGAGGTTCCGCGCGAGGCTGCCAACATTAAAAGACCCATGATCGAATCCCCCGACACCGTCATGCCGTCTTTGGTCACCTCTGCCGCGGCGTCATGATTTTCGACCACCTCGACAAAGCGTGCGGAGGCGCGGGCGTGAAGGCCCTTTTCGTTCACGATCTGAAAGTGCCGTTCCGCCACGGTTGGCCCGTCATCCAAAATCACGCCCGCCGACGTCGAAACTGTCGATATATTTCCGACCTGCTTCAAGGGCGGTTTCCACGGCAGCAGGAACGCTGAGACTGCGCGATTTGGCAAGCTTTATCAAAAGCGGCAGGTTCGCGCCGTAGATAATGCGCCGGTCGGTCGCCACACAGGCGCGCAGCGACAGATTGGACGGCGAACCACCGAACATGTCCGTCACCACAACCACACCATCACCGGTATCGACGTCATCGGCGGCAGTGCAGATTTCAATCTGCTTGGCTGACCTGTCATGGTCGTCTTCGATCGAGATGGCACGCATACCGTCTTGCTTGCCGACAACATGTTCGACCGCGGACAGATATTCCCGCGCAAGCCCGCCATGTGCCACGATCACGATGCCGATCACGCGTCGATCACCCTGTCCCCAGACCGGGCGCGCCCTGCGCCCTGCGTTCCAGCTCGCGATGGCGCAACGCCACCACCCAGCCGGCCTCTGACAGCACATTGCCCAGTTTTTCTGCAACTGCAACAGACCGATGCTGTCCCCCGGTACAGCCAAAGCCGATGGTCAGATGAGATTTCCCTTCCGCCACATGGGCCGGAAGCAGAAGCAGGATAAGGTCAGTCAACTTATGGAAGAAATCTGCAAAACGGGGGTCTTCGGCGATATGCGCTGCCACAGCCGGATCACGCCCGTCGCGATCGCGCAGGGCAGGCGACCAGTAGGGGTTCTTCAGGAAGCGGACATCGAAAATGGTGTCCACCCCGCGTGGCACACCGCGCTTGTAGGAAAAGGATTGCAATGACACCGCCAGACGCGCCGGCGTGGCCCGGCCGAACCATTTTCCGATCTCTGCCTTAAGGTCATGCGGACTCATTTCGGTTGTGTCGATCAGAAAGTCGGCGCGGACCCGCACGGGTTTCAGCAGATCGGCTTCGCGCTCGATCCCTTCGGATGCGGTTTCGGCCGGGGCCAGCGGGTGCCGCCGCCGGGTCTGACTGTAGCGGCGGCTCAGCTCTTCTGCGCTGCAGTCCAGATAAAGCACTTCCGGGTCAACGCGCGGATCACGGGTCAGGCTGTCGATCAGTTCGATCAGTGCCGTGGCATTGAAGTCCCGGTTCCGCACATCCAGGCCCAGCGCAAGGGGACGGGCATGCGGCGGGCCGTCGATCAGACGCGGAACCAGAGACAGGGGCAGGTTGTCGATAACCTCGTACCCAAGGTCTTCCAGGGCGTGGATCGCCGTGCTGCGCCCGGCACCGGAAGGGCCGGTCACAAGAAGCAGAGAGTGCTCTGCCGCCTTCGCAACCGTGTCGGTCTTGGCATTCATCTTCAGGCCCATCACGCGTGCCGTCCCCCGCGCATATGCAACAGAAGTGCCGCAGGAAGATGGGCGGTCAAGGGTCCTTTCACAAGGTCGATCCGCGTTTCCAGCACCAGGATCCCGTCCCGGTCCGGCAGACGGGGCGACGCAGGCTGCCCCAGATCTACCGCAAGGTGAAGTGGCACCCCGGTCACTGTCTGGGCCCGAAGCAGGCCCACGCCCCGCGCCTCGATCAGACCGGCAAGGGCGGACGGCGCGCCGGCGACAAGAGCTTCGCCGACACGGGTCACCTCGACCTGATCATCAGCGACAAGAATGGCCCCAAGGCCGATCATCTGCAGGGCCAGCGATGATTTGCCGGACCCGGACGGACCAAGGATCAGAAGCCCCCGTCCATCCACCGCAACGCAGGAGGCATGCAGCCGAACAGAATACGGCCCTGTCACACCGCAACCACACCCATGACCCGATCCCCGCGCCGGATCGGGGTTGCGACGAAGAGTATCGCGGCCCCGGTGGTGGCATCGCGGCCGGTATTGACGCCGGTTTCTCCGGTCAGCACATCCGGAAAAACCGCGCGTGCCTGACCTTCGGCCTCAAGGGTCATGGAGACCGACGTCAGGATATTCCTGGCGTCGTCCACAGGGGCGATCCTGGACATCTGCAATAGTCCTGTTCTGTCGAACTGTCGGGTTTTGGGTTTTGGGTTTTGGGTTTTGGGTTCATAGTCCGCAGTCTTGTCGACAGGCGCAACAGATTAGTGCGAATCGCTTCACCAAGCCCTTGGTTTGGCCTTCGAATATGGCGAAGGTTTGACTGATATGCCGCAGCAGAGCCGCTTTGTTTCCAAAACAGAACGATGGTTGCGCTAACCTGACGATAGCAACCTGTTACAATCGATTCACCACGTGTTATAATAAAGTTGCGTGCCCCGTCGGTGCGCGTGTCGGACAGCCCTTCTGGCCCGGGGCCCCGGCATCCGTGACGAAAACCCGCCGCGTGACACGGCAAGGGAGCTTGCAGAATGACAATCGGACGCGTGAACCCGGCCCTTCGGCTGGATGAACAAGGCATTTCCGGGCTTGGCCTGGTCCACTACAATCTGATCGAACCCGCCCTGATCCAAGCCGCCCTGCAACGCGGCGAAGGGACGCTTGGCAAGGGGGGTGCCTTTCTTGTCTCGACCGGCAGCCACACCGGCAGGTCGCCAAAGGACAAGCATGTTGTGCGCACGCCTTCCGTCGAACACAACATCTGGTGGGAAAACAATGCAAGCCAGGCCCCCGACGCGTTCGAGAGGCTGTATGACGATATGCTGGCCCACATGCGGGGCCGCGACTATTTCGTGCAGGACCTTTTCGCGGGGGCCGATCCCGCACATCGTCTGGATGTCCGCGTCGTGACGGAACTGGCCTGGCACGGCCTGTTCATCCGTCACCTGCTGCGCCGGCCCGACCGGTCTGAACTTGACACCTTTTCTCCGGACTGGACGATCATCAACTGCCCCTCGTTCACCGCCGATCCCGCGCGTCACGGTTGCCGGAGCGGAACAATCATCACCTTCCATTTTGACAGGAAACTGATCCTGATCGCCGGCACCGCCTATGCGGGCGAGACCAAGAAGTCGGTCTTCAGCCTTCTCAACTATCTGATGCCGGAAAAAGGCATCATGCCGATGCACTGCTCGGCCAACCACGCCCCAGGCAACCCTGTGGACACGGCGATTTTCTTCGGCCTGTCCGGCACCGGCAAAACCACGCTGTCCGCCGATCCGTCGCGCACGCTGATCGGGGATGACGAACACGGCTGGTCCGACCGGGGGACCTTCAACTTCGAAGGCGGCTGCTATGCCAAGACCATCAACCTCAGCGCCGAGGCAGAGCCCGAGATCTATGCCTCCACGCACCGCTTCGGCACCGTCGTAGAGAACATGGTCTTTGACCCCGAAACGCTGGAGCTTGATTTCGAAGATGCCAGCCGCACGGCCAACACGCGCTGCGCCTATCCGCTGGACTACATTTCGAATGCCTCTGCCAGCGGTCTGGGAGGGCATCCCAGAAACATCATCATGCTGACCTGCGATGCCTTCGGCGTGCTGCCGCCCATCGCCCGGCTGACACCGGCGCAGGCGATGTATCATTTCCTGTCCGGGTTCACCTCTAAGGTGGCGGGTACCGAACAGGGCGTGACCGAACCACAGCCCACCTTTTCCACCTGTTTCGGCGCGCCCTTCATGCCGCGCCGGCCGGAAGTCTATGGAAAGCTGCTGCAGGCCAAGATCGCCAAGCATGGCGCCTCGTGCTGGCTGGTCAACACCGGCTGGACCGGCGGCGCTTTTGGCACCGGGCACCGGATGCCGATCCGCGCAACGCGGATGCTGCTGACGGCGGCTTTGGACGGATCATTGTCGGGGGCCGCATTCCGGCGGGATCCGAACTTTGGTTTCGACGTGCCGGTCGAAGTGCCGGGGGTGGACCGTGGCCTGCTTGATCCACGCAGCACATGGGCCAGCCCGACCGCCTATGATGCGCAGGCGCAGAAGCTGGTGGCGATGTTCGCCGACAACTTCGGCCAGTATCTGTCCCATATCGACGCCGACGTGCGCGACGCCGCCATCGGATGATCGTCTGTGGGCAGGCTTTGCAGCCCGGCCGCAAGCCGGATCACACGAAGGCCGGTCAGGACCACAAGACGCTGTGTCCAGCCCAAGAAGACCGGGGCGTCAACGCGGATGCCGATGGGTCCGTCGCATCCCGGCACTCCACAGAAGAATCACGTGCGACATTTTAATTCATGGAAAACATGACAGACGCATTTATGTTGCGCTGCAGTTGCGAACATCCTATTCCACCCCGACGCCACATGCCGGAGACTCATCATGCCACATGACGGACAGACCCTTTCGCACGGCCCCGTACTGGCCGATCTGCTGAAGCTGACCGAAGAGGCGCTGCCCCAGGTTGAGCATCTGTTCGTGGCCGCGCGCGAAAGTTTGCGGGTGCAGGTCACAGTTGGCGGCAAGATCAGCGCGGCCGCGATGGAAGAGCACCAGTTTGCCGCGCATACGCTGGCCTGGCTTGCCACCTATACCGAATCGCTGCGCCAGATGCAGGCCTGGGCAAGCCGCACGACGCAGGACGGCACTTTCGGCGAGATGGAAGCGCTGCTTCTGCAGATCGCCTTCGGCGAGTACCTGAGCCAGATCCATGGCGGCATCCCGATGAGCCAGGGCGAAATTGCGCGTGTTCAGGACCTTGGGCTGACCACGCCGCCCCCCGGCCCGGCGGCAGCTATCCTTATGGCATCCGGCAATACCGCCGCTGCACGGCAGCGCCTTGTCGCGCTGATGCGCGAAAACCATGGACGCGCGACCTTCGGCGTTTCCGGGCTGGACGATGAACTGGAGATGATCCGCGATCAGTTCCGCCGCTTTGCAGATGAACAGGTCGCCCCGCACGCCCACGGCTGGCACCTGCGGGACGAGTTGATCCCGATGGACATCATCGAACAGCTGGCCGAAATGGGTGTGTTCGGCCTGACCATCCCCGAGGAATTCGGCGGCCTGGGACTGTCAAAGGCCAGCATGGTGGTCGTGTCAGAAGAATTGTCGCGCGGTTATATCGGCGTGGGCAGCCTTGCCACACGCAGCGAGATTGCCGCAGAGTTGATCCTGTGCGGCGGCACGCCCGACCAAAAGGCACAGTGGCTGCCAAAGCTGGCCAGCGCCGAAATCCTGCCGACCGCCGTCTTCACCGAGCCGAATACAGGGTCTGACCTTGGCAGTCTGCGCACCCGCGCGGTCAAGGTTGGCGAAGACTGGGAAGTCACCGGCAACAAAACCTGGATCACCCACGCCGCGCGCACCCAGGTGATGACGCTGCTGGCCCGCACCAACCCCGAGACAACAGATTACCGCGGCCTGAGCATGTTCCTTGCCGAAAAAACCCCAGGTACGGATGAGGTCCCCTTCCCGACCCCCGGCATGACCGGCGGCGAGATTGAGGTACTGGGGTATCGCGGCATGAAGGAATACGAGCTGGCCTTCGACGGTTTCAAGGTCAAGGGCGGGAATCTGCTGGGTGGGATCGAAGGCCAGGGCTTCAAGCAGTTGATGCAGACCTTCGAATCCGCCCGCATCCAGACCGCCGCCCGCGCCGTTGGGGTTGCGCAGAACGCCCTGGAAGTGGGAATGTCATATGCCACCGACCGCAAGCAGTTTGGCAAGGCCCTGATCGAGTTTCCGCGCGTGGCGGGCAAGCTGGCAATGATGGCCGTGGAAATCATGGTGGCCCGGCAGCTGACTTATTTCAGCGCCTGGCAGAAAGACCATGACAAACGCTGCGATCTGGAGGCGGGCATGGCAAAGCTTCTGGGCGCGCGCGTGGCCTGGTCCTGCGCCGACAACGCGTTGCAGATTCATGGCGGCAATGGATTTGCGCTGGAATATCAGATCAGCCGGATCCTGTGCGATGCCCGAATTCTGAACATCTTCGAAGGTGCCGCTGAAATTCAGGCGCAGGTCATCGCGCGGCGCTTGCTGGACTGATCCGTTCAGTTTCATCTTGCATTCTGCCGGGTGGAGGTTATGTTAAGATCCGTAACATACTTGGGAAGGACCTCTCCCCATGCAACAGAATGTGCTGCTGACAGGAATTTCCGGCTTTATTGCCAAGCGCATAGCGTTTGACCTGCTGAAGGCGGGCATGGCGGTGACGGGATCGCTGCGATCAGCCGGGCGCGGGGATGAGGTGCGCGCGGCGATGCGGGCGCATGGCTGTGATGATGTGGCCATGGCGAGGCTTGCCTTCGTCACGCTTGACCTGACCCTGGACGCGGGCTGGGCAGAGGCCATGTCCGGGATCACGGCGGTCATCCACACGGCCTCACCCTTTCCCATCGCCCAGCCAAAAGACGAAAATGAACTGATCCGCCCTGCCCTTGACGGAACGTTGCGGGTGCTGCGGGCGGCGCAGGCCGCGGGCGTGTCCCGGGTTATCCTGACCTCGTCGACAGAGGCGGTGATGCACGGGCGGAAATCGGGCCCGTTGACCGAAGCCGACTGGACCGATCTTGGTGCCGAAACGGTCTCTGCCTATGTCAAATCAAAGACGCTGGCCGAACGCGCTGCCTGGGACTTTGTGAAGGCGCATCCGGAAATGCAGCTGACCGTGATCAATCCAGGCATGGTCCTTGGCACCCCGATGGACCGGGAAACCGGCAGTTCGGTGGGCGTGATCGGTCGTCTCTTGGCCGGCAAGGACCCGGCGATTCCCGATGTCCTGTTGCCAGTAACCGACATCGCCGATGTTTCGGCCGCGCATCTGGCCGCGCTTGCCAATCCGGCCACGATCGGCCAGCGCTATCTGGTGGCCGACGGCTTTCTGAGCCTGCTGGATATGGCGCGCATCCTGAAGGCGGCCTATCCGAACCGGTCGATCACCACGCGCCGCGCCCCCCGCCTGTTGCTGCGGTTTCTGGCCCTGTTCGATGGCGAAATCAGGATGATCCTGCCCTGGCTGGGCATGAAGCTTGCGCTTGACAACAGCAAGGCCCGCC
>Ga0114977_10002090_pt1 | contig 12912 bp, 12 predicted proteins | sample S_130805_MF_Meta_FD_87026 | JGI IMG/M metagenome (GOLD analysis project Ga0114977, IMG submission 87026) | Freshwater microbial communities from Lake Simoncouche, Canada to study carbon cycling - S_130805_MF_MetaG | ecosystem: Environmental > Aquatic > Freshwater > Lake | place: Lake...
AACAAACAGGTTCAATAATTCTTAAACCTTTTCCTCCCGGTTCATCACCATCATAATAAACAATCACCCTACGCTTTTTTTTGATTGCGTCGACTATTGAGGATATTGATGCTACCTCAACAATAATGTCTTTAAATGAATTGTAAAGTTTCATTAGGTTAACGAAGCGTAAGGATATGGGTTGTCTGATTTATATTTGTTAATAACAATTTCTGATTTTCTTTCTAATTGGTCGGTTTTTGTTCCGCCATTTACAGTATCTAAGAAAACACCGGTACCTCTACCTTTATCATCACCATCACTCATTGCATCTTTATTAGTCGATGAATACTCGTTTGTGGTCTTATAATCATTTTTAGGTATTAGTTTTTTTCTTTCTTGATCTGCATATTTAGACAACAAATTATTTGGTTGACTAAAATCTAAAGGTTCTAAAGTTGGCATATTAAATTATTTTTTTTATTAAATCGTTTATCCTAATTAGGGTTTCTTTTATTTTTAAATTGTCTGTCATATCAGACGCATCAAATTCACTTGCTAAAGGTCCCAAGTCTTTAAGAAAATCCTTATCTATTGGGTCCTCTGGCATGTAATCATTTTTAATGGTCTTTGTAAAATTATCGGTATCTCTCAAACCTTTTATTGTGTTTGTTACCCAATTTCTCATTAAATCACCACCATTTAGTATGTACGGGGCATCTTCCTTGTTTCCATTATAATATCTAAACCAATTATCAATTCTTTCTAACTGTTGGAAAGTTGCGTTTTTAGAACTCCTTAATTCCTCATTTCTTTTATGACCCTCAACAGAAGAATCAGAATTAGGGACTTGTTGAAAACAAATTGTTAAATGATCCAACATTTCTTTTGGTACATCAATAATTTTATTATATAAATCTTTATTCACCTTTTTTTACGATTTGTATTAATTTATTTAAGATAATGTCTTCTTTATCTGCAATTGTTTTAATTGATTGTAGATTTTTTTTTATAATTCTATAAATAGGCGTCTCATCGTCAGATTTAAGTTTTTCTTTTTTTACAATATCTTCACTATCTGATTTTTTACTTAAAACTATTTCATCAATTAAAGTGTCTAACTTATCTTTTTCTAATTCGAACAATCTTCTTTTTGTATAACAATTTTTACATCTACCTCGTTTTTTTTCTTGTTTTAATTCTAAATCTAATTTTTTATCAAAACCAAAAACTTTACATCTCTCATCTCTTTCTAAAAACTCTTCAACTCCAAGGTTTTTCATCGATTTCATACATGCCGGATATGTTTTATCATATTTTGTTTCTTCACCACCAAACGTACCTGTTATATCTTCTTCATCTATTACAGGTTTGTCTTCTTCGGATTCACCATAATAAATTCTTGCAAATGGAAATTGACTTACTCTGGACATTCTTGCCGTTTGATCCGTTGTTTTTCTTGGGTGGTGATTTAATTTTAAAATTGGAACATTAGATCCAATTGGAGATCCGTCGGACGAAACCAATTCGTCAATTTCACCATCGGTTTTTACTTCTTTATATTTTTCAGGAACTTTACTTGTTAGTTTAATCCCTAACTTTTGACCAAGTTTAACAATGAATGGTGTTGCAATTGATGATCCAGGGACCAACTGAAAAACAATTAGAGGTATTAATTTTAATATATCTGAAGATTGATCTTTAATAAATTTTTTCTCTTCTTCATTTAAATCAAAATCTTTATTTTTTAAATAGTCTTTGGTTGTTGAAATAAGTATTTTTACAAGTAATCTTGTTTCTTTTACTTCGCTAATTGCTAAATCTTTATATTTTTTTAACGCACCCAAAACCGAACCAGTATTTTTTGGTTTGTCTTCACTTAACAAATTATTTGAATGTGACATATACAGTTTTTAATATAAATACTTTGATCTGTTGTATTTATTAAATAAAAAGAATGGCGGGACAAAATATTAATCAATATGTGTTTCAAAAATATAAAATAAACACCGTTAATGAGTCAATGGATATGTCATTGTCGTCAGATGAAAGAGATTATAACGAGGAAGTTATTTTTTCTCCATACCTTATTGCGGAAACCTACGGTAATAAATTACCAATTAATATTGATATTAATAATCCATTAACATCTCAAGGATTAATATTAAATTATAAAAATTTTAATTCTAATAATGTTTTTGTTTCTCAAAATTACTATAACCCAAACAATGAAGATCTAACTTGTTTTTCATCATCAACATTATGTGATGTAGGTTTAACAGGTATAGATAATGGTTTGGTTGATAAAATGACGGGGGAGACCTTAAATTATACAAAAGGATTATATAATGATTTTTTAAAATTTGACAGATTACATTTTGATAGAAGAATTAAATTATTCCAAGTAACGGGATACACCCAAAGTAATAATAAATTTTCAGGAATTACAAAAGACACTCTTTATGAGGTTGTAAGTAAAAACGATCCTCAGTTTGGTAAGTACCATGAATTGTACGGTGGTTTCTACCAAGGATTTTACAAACTATTTGGATTTGATTATGAGGTTTTACCTGAAAGATCTTCTAAAGGTTGGTCGGTAGAAATGTTATTAAGACCTAGATTTGTTAATGAATACAATCCATTACCTACTGAAACAACTCTTAATGAGATGTACCCAAAAAATAAAAATACGTTTTTTTATTTTGGTACAAGAGCCGAAAATAAATTTTACCATCATGCCGATGGACACCCAAATTGTTTAACTGGTTATACAAGAGTTACTAATTCATTAAGTGGTTGTCCGTCAACATGTGCTTGTTGTGATAGAACAGTTACGGATAGTAGATGTGTTTATGTTTACCCACCAAGATCTTATAATAACCAACATGATCCACATTTAAATTATGGATGTCCACTTTGTGGTGGAGACAAAAAAATCTCACTAACATGTGGTTGTGGTTGTAATGAAAGTTCATGTGAAACTTGTGGGTGGGAATGCCAAATACATAATTGTGAAACAGTAATTTTACCAACACCTACCCCGTCACCAACACCAACACCAACTCCATCATGTGAAACACAAACACCGGTATGTACACCAACCTGTACTAAATGTGAAACGTGCGATGAGTGTACAACTTGTGGACCAACGGGTTTTACTTCTATTGAGTACACATGTGAGACCGATCCATTGTTTGATGTTATGTCAAATAACATATCGTTTAAACTTTGTGGTGATGTAAAAAACCCACAGATTGGTGTAAAGGTATTAAGGTTTACTGGTGGTTGTGAAACAACGGGAACTTGTGTAACGGGTAAAACATATGTTACAGGATATACTATTGATGAATATTGTTCACCACCAATTTATCCTTATTGTGAAATTGTTAACCCTGATTTCTTAAATGAAGAGCATTGGTTTTTAGTTAATGTAACTTGGGAAAGATATTCATGGTTTGATTTCTGTGATTTAAAATTTTATGGAGGTTTGTTTGACATTACTAAATTTGAATACTTGGAATCCTTGGCAAACAACAGTGTTGAATTAATAAGGCCTCCTTTAACCCATAACAATAAAAGCGGAGAATTAATAGAATTAGTTAACTTAAATGAAACTTGGTTAGATGAAAAAAAATATAGATTAGGAAGATTAAAGATTTATGTTAACGGTAAAAAAATATATACAATAGAGGACTTTGAAGAAGTAATACCAAGAGGTTTGTTTACCGACAAAGAAAAACAAATAGGAGTTCCTTTTAATATCTCTTGGGGTGGTGGAACACAAGGATTACATGAAAATTTAACTTTTTCATCTTGTTCTGCGTTAACATCAAATTACATACAAGATCCAGAATGTTTACCTAATAATATATTAAGTGGTACTACTTTATCAGGGTTAAGTACTAACATATTACTTGAACAAAATTTCGGGGGAACTTTTGATGGGGGGATATCTCAATTCAGATTTTATATTGAACCGTTAGAATCTGATGAGATCAAACATAATTTTAAATTATTAAAAGATAAATTTATTTTATTTGATCCTGATTGTCCTGATTGTGATACTAAATTTTGTAAGACAAATGATTTAACATATCAGATAAATAATGTTGTTACAAGCACAACAACAATAAATTCTTTACCACATAGTTTAGGTAGGGTTTATATTGAGGACAAAAGAGATTTAAATTATCTTATAAAAAACAACCAACGAACACTCCAACAAATATCAACACCACCAAAAGTTTTAACTCAAAGGTATTGGGATGCCAATGGGTGGTGGGGAGATCAAGGAAACACACCTCAATGTGTTGGGTATTCGTGGTCACATTGGTTAGAAGATGGTCCTATACAACAATCGGGAATACCACCGATAATAAAACCTTTTGATATATATAAAAACGCACAAAAATTAGATGAGTGGTATGGTGAAAACTATGACGGAACATCAGTTAGAGGGGCGGTAAAATATCTTAAAAATATTGGTAAAGTAAAATCATACTATTGGGCGTTTGATGTACAAACATTGTCTGAAACAATTTTAAAATTAGGTCCTGTGGTTGTTGGGACTAATTGGTATAATGGAATGTTTTATCCTAATAAAACTGGGTTAATTAAAATTAGTGGACAGATGGTTGGTGGTCATGCCTACTTAATAAATGGTGTTGACACAAAAACAAAACAATTTAGAATAAAAAACAGTTGGGGTAAATCTTGGGGTAATGGTGGACATGCATTTATTTCGTTTAATGATATGTCAAGGTTAATAAAAGAAAATGGAGAAATCTGTTTGGCAATTGAATTAGGAAGTTAATGAGTACAAGTATTACAATAGAAAGTATTAATTTTATTGGGGAAAGTGTCACAGTACTTTTCAAACCCGATAACGATTTGGTTACAATTAATTTGGGTCCAATAACTCTACCGTTTATATTTTTCCCGGCTTCTTTAAACCCACCAAGAGAAGTATATGGAACATACACAATATTAGTGGATGGAAGTAAATGTGTTAACATACTTAATGTTCCTAGAGTTACACCAACACCAACACCGACGATTACTCCAACAAGAACTCAAACACCAACACCAACACCTACTAACACTCCAACAACGACTTTGGATCCTTGTAAAGTACCAACACCAACACCTACGGTAACGCCAACAATAAGTTTAACTCCAACAATAACACCTACACCAAGTGCGACTTGTACTAATCCTTGTGGGTGTGGTGACCCAACACCAACACCAACAGTTAAACCACCTAAACCAACACAAACTTGTACAAACCCTTGTGGATGTACCCCAACACCTACACCAACAGGAACTAATACCCCAACACCTACACCAACAGGAACTAATACCCCAACACCTACACCAACAGGAACTAATACTCCAACACCTACACCAACAGGAACTAATACTCCAACACCTACACCAACAGGAACTAATACTCCAACACCAACACCTACACCAACAACACCTACATTTATATTTTATATAACCGGTGAAGATGGGAATAGGATACTTTCAGAAATAAGTCAGTACATAATTGCAGAATAAACTATTTATAATTAAAAAATAAAAAATGTCAGACGTTAAAATATCTCAATTTCCATATGTGGGTAATACAGGTTATACACCAAATGATTTGTTTGTGTTTGTTAACTATTTGAGCCCAACCGGAACAACAAGTAACACAAAAATAGACGACTTTAAAAATTTCATAATAATTGATTCTTATAATTATTTTCTACCATTAAGTGGAGGGAGTGTAACAGGATCAACAACATTTACAAATGGATTAACCGCAAACACAATATCCGCAACAACATATCAAAATTTACCTAAAGATATATTTGTTACAGGAGGAACATACACTAATGGGAGTACCACGTTTACAAACAATACAGGTGGTACATTTACAATTACAGGGTTTAGTACAACAACACCATTTACAGGTGGTACCGTATCAGGTGCGACTAATTTCACAAATGGATTAACCGCAAACACAATATCGGCAACAACCATAACTGTTAATGGGTCCATAATAGCTACAGGAATAACCCAATCAATATTTTCAGGTAATAGTTCTTCAGATTTAGTAAGAATCACACAAACAGGTTCAGGTAGAGCGTTTGTTGTAGAAGATTCGGCAAACCCTGATTTTACACCATTTCAGATTAATAATCAAGGAAAAGTCGGTGTTGGAGAAAGTTTAATAATATCTAGTTGGTATTCTTCAACAACAGTAAATGCGTTTTTAGAAATAAACTCAACACTTGACAGTCGTGACTATGGTATTTATCAAGCGGGTCCTGTTGTTAGTTTACCATCTTATGGTGTATTCGCTAATGCAGCTCAAATTGGTGTTTTTGGTAGTATTGCTAGTGATGGTGGTGGTATTGGTGTTTATGGTCAAACAGGAAATGCTGGTGGTGAATCACAGTCAGGTGATTATATAGGTGGAAAATTTGAATCATTTACATCTGGAGGTAATAGGTATTCCTTACAATTACTTGATGGGACTGAAGGCGTCGGTAAAGTTTTAGTGTCGCAAACATCAGATGGTAAATCCAATTGGAGCTCAAGTTTAACAGGGTTAACAACTGTTGATACTACATTACTAAAAATTAGTGGTATTACTGTTAACCCAAAACAAACAATTGCATTATTTTTTGGTCACGATTCATTGAGTCCTGGAGACACCCAAACCTATTATATTGGTAATGCAATAAATTTAACAGCTCCGATTTCAGGATCTGATGGTAGAAGAGTTATTATTCCAAAAACAGGAAATATTGTTAGAGTTGATATTTGTCAAAACGTTGGCGGGGTTGTGGCTACTGGGTCAACTGAGTATAGTACCTTTACAATAAACAACGTAACTCAATCAACTCAATCCACAATAACAACAACATATCTTTATAATACATCAAATGGAAATATTGCATATGATTTAGGAACACCATTATCCGTAAATGTTGGGGATAAAATAGAAATAAGGTGGACCACACCTGCTTGGGTAATTAACCCAACCACAGTAAGACAACAAATGAACGTTTATTTAGAATATTAATTATGGAAAAAGGAACTTATATTATTGAAACCTACACAGTAAATCACCCAACTGAAGGTGATATGACAAAACAACAAATTATTTATTACAATCAAAGAGATGAAATTGTTACTCTCGAGTTTTATGATGGATATATAAGACCTGGATACACACTTAAAAATATTTCAGAGTAAACAATATAATGCCAAACGATATTACAATAACAAATATTACAGGAACATCACCATATGATTTATATGTTTGTGATGTTACAAACACTTTGTGTATTTTTATATCAGGGTTAACGTCTGTTCCTCCAAGTTACACATTTATTGTTCCTCCACCATTAAACACTTCAGGTTCTTTATTAATTAAAATTATAGATGGAGATGGTTGTGAGAGATTTGAATATTACTCATGTGTAAGTCCCACGCCAACACCAACACCCACACCAACCCCAAGTCCTTTACCAATATGTTATTGTACTGAGGCCATTGCATTAACCGATGCCGATGGTACTTTAGATTTTGTGGATTGCCTTGGTATCGTTAATACATCAGTCCCGATAAGCCATACATCACCATCATATTTCTGTGCGTCTGTTGTAACAAATTTATCTAATGTTAATATTGTTACCGGACCACCTTGTGTTTCCAATCTTTGTGTTTAAATTATTTATTTTAGTTCATTTGTTTATTATTTTTTTAAAAAAAAGTAATGAAAATTTTTATACAAATTGCGTCTTATAGGGACCCACAATTAATACCAACAATCAAAAATTGTGTAGACAACTCAAAAAATCCACAGAATTTAGTTTTTTCAATTGCAAGACAATTTAATCCTGAGGATAAGTTTGATGATCTCTCAGAATTTGAGTCTGATAAAAGATTTAAAATTCTAAACATTCCTTATCAAGAATCAAAAGGAGTTTGTTGGGCAAGAAATTTAACTCAACAACAATATGATGGTGAAGAGTATACTTTACAGATAGATTCCCATATGCGTTTTGAAAAAGATTGGGACCAAACTTTAATTGACATGATTAAAGATTTACAAACCAAAGGTTATAAAAAACCATTATTAACTGGATATGTGTCGTCCTTTGATCCTGACAATGACCCTCAAGGTAGAGTTTTAGATCCGTGGAGAATGACGTTTGACCGATTTACACCTGAAGGTTGTGTTTTCTTTTTACCCGAAGTGATTCCTAATTGGAAAGACCTAACGGGACCAATACCATCAAGATTTTACTCGGCACACTTTTGTTTCACATTAGGAGAATTTTCAAAAGAAGTTCAACACGATCCCGAATATTATTTTCACGGAGAAGAAATCTCAATTGCCGTAAGGGCCTATACTCATGGATATGATTTATTTCATCCACATAAAATTGTTATTTGGCATGAGTACACAAGAAAAGGTAGAACAAAACAATGGGACGACGATAAAGAATGGTATAAGAAAAATGAATCATCACATTCTAAAAATAGAAAACTTTTAGGTGTTGATGGGGAAATATTAAACGAGGAGATTGGAATCTATGGGATGGGAACAGGACGTACCGTTACAGATTACGAAAAATACTCAGGTATACTATTTTCAAAAAGAGCGGTACAACAATATACAATAGATAAGAAATATCCGCCAAATCCATACGATTATAAGAACGAGGAAGAATGGATTAATAGTTTTTCAATGATCTTTAAACATTGTATTGATGTTTCATTTAACGATGTTTCAGAAAATGATTATGAGTTTTGGGTTGTTGCATTTCACAATGAAAAAGATGAAACACTCTTTAGAAAAGATGCGGACACAGGAGAAATTCTTAGGATGAAACAAGATCCTGACGGATATTGTAAAGTATGGAGAGAGTTTAACACAACAGAGAAACCAAAGTACTGGGTTGTTTGGCCGTACTCAAAATCAAAAGGATGGTGTAATAGATTAACGGGAAATTTATAAATTGTGAATTTAGAAATTAGACACGAATTTAGGGACATTAGATTTGGTAATGATGAATTTTATGTGACAAGTTTTTTTAAAAAATTTTACGAAAAACTTAAAACAAAATACCCTAATCACAATTTTACGGTTAACAATAAAAAAGAATACGAAAAATATGGTCAAGGAGGAATTCATAGTTGTATGAATTTTTCAATTATAAATCCGTTAAACAAAAATTATATACTAATTTCTTTTTTTGATAATTGGAAATATCATTTCATGTCTCACTTAGGGTGGGAAGCGAACAAAATGAAACAATTTTTTTACCCTGGAGGGTTTAATTTTTTAGACTATTTTAATTTTAAAGAAATCTCTAAAACTAACAGAGATTTAATATTCCCAAAAAACATAGATTCAATTTATAATTCATTTTATTACGGACCTTATTTTGATTCTTGTTATGATGAAATGAAAGTTTTATATAATAACAAATCAAATATAGAAAAAAGTGATAAATTATATTTTAGAGGATGGTTATGGGATTTTAGAAAAGAAATGGTTAAAAACATTAATAGAGAAGATGTTTTAATAATTGATAAAAATGAGAACAATCAAAATTTAAATTATAATACTTATTTAAACGAAACTTCACAATACGCCGCAGCACTAAGTTTACCTGGTGGTAATGAAATGTGTAATAGGGATATTGAATGTTTTGGTATTGGTGTTCCTGTTATAAGACCTACATTGAATATTGAATATAATGATCCATTGATACCTAACTATCATTACATTAGTTGTTATCATTTTTGTGATTATAGTGATGGGGGACACCCAAAATATTTATCTTATGAAGATTTTAAAAAAAATTTATTAATAACATGGGATAAAGTAAAAAATAATAAAGAATATTTAAATTTTGTTTCTACTAATGCAAGGTCTTGGTTTGAAAGAAATTGTACTGTGGAAAACAACATTAATCATATTTTAGATAAACTTAATTTAGAAAAATTATTAGAGGAATGATAACATTAGTAACAGGTTTATGGGATATCGGTAGAGGTAATATGACAGAGGGTTGGTCAAGAAACTTTGATTTTTATTTAGAAAAATTTAAAGAACTGTTAAAGATTGATTGTAACATGATAATTTTTGGCGATATAGAATTACAAAAATTTGTTACTGATCAAAACAGAGACTTAAATAAAACTAGGTTTATATTAAGAGATTTAAGTTGGTTTAGAAATAACGATTACTATGAAAAAATACAAACCATAAGAACAAATCCTAATTGGTATAACCAAGTTGGTTGGTTAAAAGACTCGACACAAGGTAAGTTAGAAATGTATAACCCATTAGTTATGTCTAAAATGTTTTTATTACATGACGCAATGTTACTTGATCCTTTTAATTCTGAAAAACTTTATTGGATAGATGCCGGATTAACAAACACAGTTAGTGTTGGTTATTTTACTCATGATAATGTTTTAGAAAAAATAAATAAAACATTTAATAACTTTACGTTTATATGTTTTCCGTATGAAACAAATACTGAAGTACACGGATTTGAGATAAATAAAATGACAGATCATATTGGTAAAAAACCAAATATGGTATCAAGAGGAGGATTTTTTGGGGGGACCAAAGAAACAATTTCCCAAATGAATTCATTATATTATCAATTATTGTTTCAAACCTTGAACTACGGTTTAATGGGTACAGAAGAAAGTTTATTCACAATTTTAACCTACACTCAACCTAATATAATTGATTACGTAAAAATAGAATCAAATGGGTTATTATATAAATTTTTTGAGGATGTTAAAACCAACAATGTGGTCATAGAAAATAAAAAACCAAAAATAATAACTAACAATGAAAATAATGGGGGGGTTGGTTTATACGTGATAACATTTAATTCTCCTAAACAGTTTGAAGTTTTGGTTGAGTCTATGATGGAATATGATCCTTCATTTATATCCAAAACCAAAAAATTTTTATTAGATAATTCAACTGATTTAACAACAACAAATGAATACTTGAGAATTTGTGAGATGTATGGTTTTGTTCACATAAAAAAGGATAATATTGGAATAACAGGTGGTAGGCAGTTTATTGCTGAGCACTTTAACAAACAAAATGATCTATCAACATATTATTTTTTTGAGGACGATATGGCTTTCTACCCAAAGGAAAGTGATACATGTAAAAATGGTTTTAATCGATTTGTTAAAAATTTATTTAACATAACTCAAGAAATAATAAAAAAAGAAAATTTTGATTTTTTAAAATTAAATTTTACTGAATTTTTTGGTAGTCACGATAAACAATGGGCTTGGTATAATGTTCCCCAAAGTTTTAGGGAATCTCATTGGGAAAATAATAAATTATTGCCAAAACAAGGTCTTGACCCTAATTCACCAAACTTAGAATATAAACATATAAAATCACATAAAGGGGTCCCATATGCTAGCGGTGAAGTTTATTTATCTAATTGGCCGATATTAATGACAAAGGAAGGAAATTATAAATGTTATATTAAAACAAAATTTCAAAACCCATACGAACAAACATTAATGAGTCATTGTTATCAAGAAACAATTAAAGGAAACATTAATCCATCTGTTTTATTACTTACACCAACGGAACATAATAGATTTGATTTTTATAGTTCCGATTTAAGAAAAGAATGTTAGTTGTTATATTTATAATTAAAAACAATTAATGGAATTCTTTATTAAGAAAAACGCTACATTACCAATTTTAAAAATGCAAGTTGTTAAAGATGGTCGTAGTGATTTCAATAAAATGATGGGACTAATCGAAAATTCCGCCATATTCTTTTCTATGGTGGATATAGAAACAGGTATTCCTAAAATTACAACTAGACCTGCGGGGTTTGTATCTAAAAAAATGTTAGACCCAAATGCCGATCCTGAATATTATGTTTACTATCAATTTACAAATAAAGACACAAGAAAAGTTGGTAGGTATGAAGGCCAATTTCTATTAAGAAATGAAGATGGTGTTTTAATATTACCAATAAGAGATAAGTTATTTATTAACATACAAGAAAGTTTTATTGCGGAAGACCTTCCATATGACAGTTGCTATGTTAGTGAATTTCCTTGTTGTATTTTACCAACCCCCACACCATCACCAAACCCCACACCAATAGTAACAACTACAACAACATTTCAACCAACACCAACACCTTCACCATTACCTTTAGAGGTTGTTTTAAATGTGATAATCACACCAGGATCCACAATAATAGACTATAATCTTACGTCAAATATTCCATTTGATGATCCAATATTAGTTTATTTTAATCATACTCTTAATGTTTACACAGGTTCTCCAATAAATATTATAACAGGAGTTACAATATCTGTCGGAGAAATTTTTGGTAACACACAAGTTATTTTAGAAGAAAATTTTAATAATTTAACAAGAATAGATACTTTTAGTAATATAATTACCTACCCAAACCCTCTTAATCTTACTATAATAGAAAATTATCCTGTAACACCAACACCAACACCAACGGTAACGCCTACCAACACACCAACATTAACACCAACACCAACCCCTACACCAACATCGGTTATAGAGATTTTAATTAACCCTATAATAACTGAGAACGGAGAATATATTGATGTTGGTGGGAATTTTTATTTAATGTTTGTAGATCCACCACCTCAAGAGTTAATAAACCCGTTAATTGTTGGTAATGATGAATATTTAATTATTGGTGACGAAGAATATTTAGAATTTGTAGATCCAATATAAAACTTTAAACTATTTATATAATAAAAAACAAATTATGGCATTAACAGGAAAAACAATTGGGGAATTATCATACCTACAATTCCCAACTAACGATACTTTAATCCCAGTACAATATATTGGGGACACTTATCATATTGCAT
>Ga0114977_10002091_pt1 | contig 12911 bp, 7 predicted proteins | sample S_130805_MF_Meta_FD_87026 | JGI IMG/M metagenome (GOLD analysis project Ga0114977, IMG submission 87026) | Freshwater microbial communities from Lake Simoncouche, Canada to study carbon cycling - S_130805_MF_MetaG | ecosystem: Environmental > Aquatic > Freshwater > Lake | place: Lake...
AGACGATTCAGGTGCTGGCGGCGATGTGTCACCTGGCGACCCAAGGTAAGAAGCATTTCTTCGTGGTGGCTCCGAACAGCGTGCTCATCAACTGGGAGCGCGAGGTGAAGAAGCACACGAAACTTAATCCCATCGTGGTCCATGGTGGCGATCGGGATGATGAGTTGGAGCAATGGCAGCGGGAGGGCGGGGTGGCCATCACGACCTACACGACCCTCGGTCGTTTGGTGGATAAGATTACCGCGATCGACCTGTTGGCCGTCGATGAAGCCCACTCGGTCAAGAATCCCGAGACCCAACGCACCCAGTCTGTCGTGCGGCTGTGCGGGCAGACTGAGCATGTCGTCTTTATGTCGGGCACGGCGCTGGAGAACCGCCTGAGTGAACTTCAATTCCTCGTGACGACTGTCCAGCCGAAGGTCAGCGCTGAGGTGGCTTCGCTCCTGAAGCAAGTGCGGCCTGTGCCAGCCGAAGTTCGTACCCAGCTCGCCCCGGTTTATCTGCGACGAATTCAGGCCGATGTCCTGACCGAGCTCCCTGATCTGACCGAGACCGACGAAATCATCCCCTTGGAACCTGCCGATGTGGAGGCCTACCGGATGAGTCAGGACAATCTCATGCACAAGCGCCTGGCGGCGACCATTGGGGCTGGCGGACAGCAGTCCGCCAAGTTCGATCGTCTGCGTGAGTTGCTGGAGGGGTATCAGGAAGACGGTCGCAAGGTCGCCGTGTTCTCATTCTTCCGTCAGGTATTGGATGACGTTAGTACCGTGGTTGGGGGATGTCCGCAGATTCATGGCTCAATCAGCGCAGAGGAACGTCAGCTGGTACTGGACCGGTTTGCCGCTCAGGAAGGCTTTGGCGTCCTGGCCCTGCAGATTGAAGCCGGTGGCGTTGGTATTAATCTTCAGTGCGCCCAGGTCGTGATTCTGATGGAGCCGCAATTCAAACCCTCGACAGAACGTCAGGCCATCGCCCGTGTTCGTCGCATGGGTCAGACCCGCAAGGTGAACGCCCATCGACTCATCGCCAAGGGCACGATCGACGAGGCTCTGGTCCTGCTGATTGACCGGAAAAAGCAGGTCTTCGAAGACTACGCCCAGCATAGCGCCGTCAAGGATGCCAGCGGGATGGCGATTGATGCGGGTAGCGCGGCGATGGAGGAGCTGAGGGGCATCATCGCCAAGCCTTAATCCGGCGATGTGCCCCTCAGCTTTGGGGATCTGCTGGCATGCTGGCATGCTGCGAAGCAGGCGCGGCCAGAGGCCGCGAGGGGACACGTGGGCACGGGGACGGCAACGCTAGGCGTGTTCTTCGTTCTTGGTTCATTGTTTTTTGCAGCGGTCTCAAGGTAGGGCGGGGCGCTCCGAGCCCGCCGTTGAGCTTTGAGAATATAGATCGTCGATTGAGGTACGGGTGTCCGTCCGCGAACGGCGGCGATGGTAATCGCCGCCCTTCCCAGGGATTAATGGGGGATTGGCCTCAGGTTTTTCTGGGGGGTTTCCCCAATTGAAGGCTCGGCGATAGGGTCGATAACGAGCGCATGTCGTTACTGAAGTATTTTCAACCTATCTTCCTTGGGGTGTTGGCCGTGGTTTCGGTCATGGCGGGTGAGCCAGATCAGCTCGCATCTCTGACCTTGGAGCAGGTGGATCGCGCACAGGATCTGTATCTGGATGGCATTCAAGATCGGATCGTGGCGCTCAGCGCCAAGCCCACCAAGCTGGGTTTCAGTGATCTATGGCATAATATCAATCATGCGAAACTCTCAGAGGCATCTCCCTTCGCCCCGGGGTTTAAGCATTACCATGTCGCCGCTTCTTCCATCGTCGCGAAGTCGGCGCGTCCGAAGTCCTCGACGGAGCGTCAGGCACAACAGGATATCGACGAGATTTTTTCGAAGGCGCTCAAGTTGGTAGGTGAGGCGAATAAGGCGTTCGAGTCGGGCAATGAGCGTACCATTGTTCTGCGACTGAGCAGTGCGTCCAAGGAAGTGGCTAAAGTCGGCGCAGTCCTGGATGCGGTCCGTAAGCGTAGGGCAACTCTGGCGGTGTCGAACAAAGGACAGCTATCGCCGGTCGGGGCGACCGCGACGCAGCATGCGGCTACGCCGATGCGGAAGTAAGGAGGGGCAGAGGGTTGGTTGAGCCGGTGACTTGCGGGCTGCGAGATCGAACGGCGGCGATGGTAATCGCCGCCCTACCCAAGGCAGAAGCAGAACTCAAAGGGGGTAGCAGAGGGAGACCGGATGATTGGCTGGGGCATGAATTTTCGAGTGACAGGTGACGGGCACGGGCATCTGGAGTTCAGGTGCCGGCCGTTCGGCCATCGGGAGCTGGCAGCCGGTTCCGCGGCTGAAGGCTGAACGGCTGACGCCCGGGAGGCTGACCACCGTGGCCGTCACCCGTCACCTAATGAATCATGCCCGCAGCATTAATCCCGGTCTCCGGTTTCCCTTTGAGTCATGAGTTGTTTCGGGTGGCGGGGGAGGGCTGGACTTTCGGGGGATTTGATTTTTCATCGGGTAACTTCTATGTCACGTCTCTTGCCTTTCCTCGCCGCGGTGCTGCTTTCAGCGGTGGTCTCTGCGGTTGAACCTATTGATCCAGTCGCGGGATCTTCGATTGCAATCGTTGGAGGCGGGCAGGGTGAGCGCCTGCTCCGCAATTCGGCTTTCGAGACGGAGCTCCAACGCCGCTTCGCGGGTCGCGACCTGATCATCCGTAATCTGTGCGATGATGGTGATACGCCTGGCTACCGGGATCACTCTGGCCGTAATTCTCCTTTCGCCTATCCCGGTGCCGAGAAGCTTTACCCGCTTTCGAAGGCCAAGGACCGCTGGGGTTCGGGTCACGCCGGCGCTGGTTTCGCCCACTCGCCTGACCTTTGGCTCACGGGCCTGAAGGCCGACATTGTCCTGGCATGGTTCGGTTACGCGGAGTCGTTTAAGGGCGCTGCGGGTGTCGCGGCGTTCCGAACCGAACTGGAAGGCTGGCTCGATCACACCGCCCAGCAGAAGTACAACGGCAAGTCCGCACCGAAGGTCGTCCTGCTCGCGCCGCTGGCGCTCGACGAACGTACCGCCCCGCAAGGAGCGGCGGCTGCCAAGGCCGTCAACGCGAACATCGCCCTTTACGCCCAGGCCATCAAGGAAGTCGCCACGGACCGTCAGTTGGCTTTCGTCGACCTCTTTGCTCGCAGCCAGGAAGCCTATCGCGCCGCAGCGACGCCGCTGACCCGCGATGGCATGCTGCTTGAGGCTAAGGGGCACGAGCTCATCGCAGGACACATCGCGTCGGTTTTTGCTGCCGGTACTCCCCGGGGTGACGCCGCCGCCGTGGCCGCCGCGGTCCAAGATAAGAACTGGTATTGGGACATGCTGTTTAAAATCCCGAACGGCGTGCACGTCTTCGGCCGTCGTAATAAGCCTTTCGGCCCGGATAACTATCCCGCCGAGATCGATAAGCTGGGTGAACTCGTGACCATCCGCGACCGTGCCATCTGGGCCGCCGCTCGTGGCGAGAAGTTCGACGTCGCTACCGCTGACGCCCAGACTAAGCCGTTGCCGCCGGTGAAGACGAATTACCGGGCCAATAATATGAAGAACGGCTCGCCGGATTATCTCAAGGGCGAGGAAGCCGTGAAACCCCTCGCTGTGCCGGCGGGTTATAAGATCGAGCTCTTTGCTTCCGAGGAAAAATTCCCGGACCTCGCCAAGCCTGTACGCATTGCCTTCGACAACCGCGGCCGTCTCTGGGTGGCCACGATGCCGAGCTACCCGGCCTGGCGTCCGGGTGACGCGAAGCCTGACGACAAGATTATCATCCTCGAGGACACCGATGGTGACGGGAAGGCCGATAAGCAGACCATCTTCGCCCGCGGACTGCATATCCCGCTTTCGTTCGAGTTCGCCCCAGAAGGCGTCTACATTCCGCAGAGCAGCCACCTTGTGCTCCTGCGTGACACCGATGGCGACGGCGTGGCTGATAAGAGCGACGTTGTCCTCAGCGGCTTCGATGACCATGACACCCACCACGCGATCCATGCATTCCAGTCCGATCCGTCCGGAGCGTTCTACATGGGTGAAGGCACCTTCCTGCATAGTCATGTCGAGACGGCTTACGGCGTCGAGCGCAGCACCAACGGTGGTTGGTTCCGTTATTCCCCGCAGAGCCGTCAGCTCGAGCGTACCGCTCGCCTGAGCATCCCGAATCCGTGGGGCATGGCCTTCGACGCCTACGGTCAGGACTTCTTTGCCGACACCTCCGATCCGAATATCCGCTGGCTTTCACCGGCGACTTTGAAGGTGCCCTTCGGTGAGTTTGCCCCTTTGCCTAAGAACCTCGTGCCCAAGGCCCAGATGGTACGACCAACCTCCGGTCTCGAGTTCATCAGCAGCCGCCATTTTCCGGACGACGTCCAGGGCGATATCCTGATCAACAACACCATCGGCTTCCTCGGCACCAAGCAGCATGCCGTGAGCGAGGATGGCACCGGCTTCGCGCTGACCTTCCGTCAGAACCTCCTGCAGTCAACCGACGGCAATTTCCGTCCGGTCTCCATGCAGTTCGCGCCGGACGGTTCCCTCTATGTCGCCGACTGGCACAACGCGCTCATCGGCCACATGCAGCATAGCGCGCGCGACCCGCTGCGCGACCATGTCCATGGTCGTATCTATCGGATTACCTATCCTTCCCGTCCGCTGGTGAAGCCCCCCGTCATCGCCGGCGCACCAATCGATGCTCTGTTTGCCAACCTCACGCTGCCTGAGGATCGCGCCCGTTCGCGGACTCGTCTCGAGCTCCGCGGCCGTCCGGCCGACCAAGTGATGGCCGGTCTGCAGCGCTGGCTCGGCGGTCTTTCGTCCTCTGATCCCAAGATTGAACACCAGCAGCTCGAAGGACTGTGGGTCAGTTGGGGGATCGGTCGCGTGGATGTGGCGTTGCTGAATAAACTCCTCCAGGCCAAGGACCATCGCGTCCGGGCGGCTGCCGTGCGCGTGCTCCGTTATAATACGGCCATCGTCGCCGACCACCCTGCCTTACTGTTGCGCGCCGCGGGCGATGCACACGGCCGCGTGCGCCTGGAAGCCGTCAATGCCGCTTCGTGGCTGGGTAAGGACGTCGCCCTCGCCGCGCTCGCGGAAGCCCGTCAGCACCCGGTCGATGAATGGCTGAAGCCGGTCTTCGTGGCCGCGGAGGCCTATCAGAACGGTGGCTCGATCGTGGCGGAAGAAGCGCCGAAGGCCGTGACCACCTTGAAGGGTGAGGAGAAGAAGCTCTTCGACCTCGGAGCCGAGGTGTATCGTCGCGAGGCCCATTGCATCACCTGTCACCAGGCTGATGGGCAGGGATTACCTGCCGCGCAGTTCCCCTCGATTGCTAAGTCGCCTTGGGTCGGCGGCGAGCCGAAGCGTCTGATTCGTATCATCCTGCACGGACTCATGGGGCCGATTGACGTGAATGGGACCAAGTATCCCGGTCAGGTACCCATGACCGCGTTCAAGGGTCTGAGCGATCGCGAGATCGCGGGTGTCGCTACCTTTGTCCGCAACTCATATGGCAACAAGGGCTCGGCGGTGACGCCGGCGCAGGTCGCGGCTGAACGTGAGGCCACCAAGGGCCAGGAAGGATTCCTGGTTCCGGCCGAACTCCAGAAGCAGTTTCCGTTGGGGAAGTGAGGCCGCGACTAGGGGTCGCGCTGATGGGGACGAGACTTCGTGTGACTAGCTATGTGCCGGTGATTTTGGAGTGCGGTCTCGAACGGCGGCGATGGCAATCGCCGCCCTACCCAAGGCAGTAGGACAGAACTCAGAGGGGGCAGCAGAGGGGGACCGGATGATTGGCTTGGGTTAATATGACCGAAGCATTAATCCCGGTCTCCGGTTTCCCTTTGAGTGAATGCATCGCTTCGGGTGGCAGGTGGCAGCCCCGGGTGGCAGGTGGCGGGCAGCTTTGCCTCTAAGTGTTCCCAACCGCCAACCGCTAACCGCCAACACCTGATACAGGTAGGGCGTGGCTCTCCGAGCCCGCCGTTGGGCTAAGGGAGAATAGTTCGTCGATTGAGGTACGGATGTCTGTCCGCGAACGGCGGGTTAGGGACAACCCGCCCTACCCAAGGCAGTAGGACAGAACTCAGAGGGGGCAGCAGAGGGGGACCGGATGATTGTCTGGGGTCATGGGATAATGAACGATCTACGAATGTCCGTCCGCGAACGGCGGCGATGGCAATCGCCGCCCTACCCGAGGCAGAGGGATGAGGTGCCAGATGCAGGGTTGAAAGGGGTGGGCAGGGTGGCAGGATGGCGGGTACACCCCTATCGCGATGAGCTCCTATGCCTATTGGTTAATGCTGTCTGCTTCTTTGGTCACGCACGCATCGGCGGCGCCGATCAAGGCTGGGGCGGCGGTGACGGACATCACGCCTACGAGTTTTCCGATGAATATGCCGGGAGGCTTTACGGGCAACGCGGCGAAGGGCGCACACGATCCGCTGAATGCGCGGGCCTTGGTGCTCGATGACGGCAAGACCAAGCTCGCTTGGGTCGTGATCGATCACCTGAGCGTCCCGCGCAAGGTCACCGCCGAAGCCAAGGAGTTCGCGTCCAGAGAGACGGGCATCCCGGTAGAGAACATGTTGGTCTCGGCCACGCACACGCATAGCGGCGTTAGTGCTGCCGACGAGTTCGTCGTCGAGGCTCCCGGTGGCCCGAAGCTGTCGGATAGTCAGGTGAAAGCCAACGCCTACCGAAGGCTGATGTTGGATGGCATCGCTCAGGCCATCATTAAGGCCCATGCGCAGCTCAAGCCGGCGGCCGTCGCGGCGGCGGCATCGCCGTTGCCGACGGAAGTCTTCAATCGTCGCTGGTACCTCAAGCCTGGTCAGATGCAGGCAAATCCGTTCGGCGAGATGGACAAGGTGAAGATGAATCCGAACAACTCGCCCGATGTCTTGGATCGTCCGGCCGGGCCGACCGACCCGGACGTCAGCATCCTTTCCGTGCAGGACACCCGTAGTAAGCCCCTGGCGTTATTCGCGAACTACTCCCTGCATTACGTCGGTGGCACTCCTCCTGGCCAGGTTTCCGCGGATTATTACGGCGAGTTTGCCCGGCTCATGCCTTCGCGGGTGGGCGGTGGCGAGGGGTTCGTCGCAGCGATGTCGAACGGCACCTCGGGTGACATCAATAATATCCCCTTTGGGTCGAGTCGCCCGCCAAGGGCGCCGTTCGAGCAGATTCGGATCGTGGCCGGAGAGACCGCGGATGCCGCGTGGAAGGCCTATCGCGAGATCGGCAAGCACCAGACCGACGTCGTCCTCGGGATGCGTCAGCGACTCGTCACGCTCAAGTATCGTCGCCCCACGGCGGAGCAGGTCATGAATGCCAAGGCCATCCTTGCGATCAAGGACAAGGCGGCCATCGAGCGCCTGCCGCGTCTCGCGAAGAATTACGCCGGATCGACCGTCGCGGCCGCGGATCGTCCCGAGCAGACCATTGACGTCATCATCCAGGCTATCCGGGTCGGTGATCTCGCGATCTGCGCGATTCCGTTCGAGACCTTCGCGGAGACCGGCTTGGAGCTGAAGAAGAAGAGCCCGTTCGGTCGGACGATCGTGGTCGGGCTGGGCAACGGTCGTCACGGATATCTCCCGACCCCGACCCAGCATGAGCTCGGCGGTTATGAGACTTGGCTAGGCACGAATGTCGTGCAGACCGATGCCTCGGAGATTATTGTGAGGAATTTGGTAGAGATGATGGGGGAGCTGCGCTGAACTCGGCCAAAGGCCGAGTTCAGCGTGGGGGCAAGCTGGCAAGGGGACACGGGGACACGCGCTTGCGCGAGGGGGCATGCTGGCATGGTGACAAAGGGGCGGAAAAGATGCCGTGCAAAGGTGCAAATTGGCCTGTGGCCTGTGCAAAAGTGCAAAGGTAAGATAACAACGCTTCGGGTGGCCGGATTAACACCGAACTCAAAGGGAGCAGCAGAGGGAGACCGGATAGTTAGCTTGGGTGCATAATGACCGAAGCATTAATCCCGGTTTCCGGTTTCCCTTTAAGCCCCGTTTACGTTTGGACTGCGGTCTCGAACGGCGGCGATAGCAATCGCCGCACTGCCTGAAGTAGGTAAACAAGAAGGGCGCGACTTTGTCGCGCCCTTGAGGGGAGGGGAAGGTGAGAATTACTTCTTGGCGGCCTCGAGCTTTTCTTTGATTTCGGGATGCTTCTTGAGGAACTCCTCTTTTTCTTCGGGGGTCATCTTCTCGAAGCGTTCCTTCATCTTTTCGCGGAGCTTTTCCTTCTGCTCCGGAGTGAGGTCGGCGGCGTTCTCCTTGAACTTGGCCTTGGCCTTCTCGATTTTTTCGGCGGCTTCGGGGTGGGCTTTGAGCCAGGCTTGACGTTCTTCCGGGGTCATCGCCTTCAGCTTCTCGATGTGTTCCTTCAGTTCAGGGTGATCCTTGAGGAATTCAGCACGGCGATCCGTGCCAGCATCCTTGGCGTTGTCTTTGGTGAATTCCTTGATTTTTTCGGCAAACTCAGGGTGGTCCTTGAAAAAGGCGCGACGCTCTTCCGGGGACATGTCCTTGAGCTTCTCGAACTTTTCGCGGACCTCAGGGTGCTTCTTCAGGAATTCTTCGCGGGACTCGTTGCCCGCATCTTTGCGGGCGGCTTCGCGGCGTGGGCCTTTGTCGCCTTTTTCAGGGGCGGCTTGGGCGACGGAGAGCGCGAGGAGGAGGGCGATCAGGAGGGACGGTTTCATGATTTGGGTTCACTGATAGAACACCGAGGGGAGGGGAGAAGTTTCGGCAGCGAGTGCAAAAGTGCAAAGGTGCAAATCGGAGCGGAGCTCCTGTGCAAAAGTGAGAGACAAAACTCAAAGGGGGCATCATGGGGAGACATGATAGTTAGCTGGGTCATATGACCGCAGCATTAATCCCGGTTTCCGGTTTCCCTTTGAGCCCCGTTTGCTTTTGGCCTGCGGTCTCGAACGGCGGCGATGGCAATCGCCGCCCTACCCAAGGCGGAGAGGCAGAACTCAAACTAGGCAGCTGAAACTAGGACAGCACGTGGTGCTGTCCCTACCTCAGGCCAGGCGCTGGTAAGCCCAGAAGGCGCCGGCGAGGGCGATCAAGGTCGAGGCCGGGATGACGACCCAGCGGCGATACTTGGCCTCGTCCCTAATCCAGAATGTGGCGCCGAAGGCTAAGGCGATGACGGCGAGCTGACCGAATTCGACGCCGATATTAAAACCGAGTAAGGAGCTGACGACGGAACCGGAAGGAATGCGTTCGTCGATGAGGCGTTGGGCGAAGCCGAGTCCGTGGATAAGCCCGAAGACAAAGACGGTCAGGATACGGAATTTTCCGTAGGTCGGGTGGAAGATATTCTCCAAGGCGACGATGACGATGGAGGCGGCGATGATGGGTTCGACGATGCGCGGGGCGACGGTGACATAGCCCAGGGTGGCGAGGGCGAGGGTGATCGTATGGGCGACTGTGAAGGTTGTGACTTGAATCAGCACCGGCTTCCAGGCGCGGCAGAGTAGGAAAAGTCCGAGGACGAAGAGAATGTGGTCGAGGCCTTCCGGGAGGATGTGCTCGAAGCCCTGCTTCACGTAGCTGAGGAAGGTGGACCAGGCACCAGACTCGGTCGAGTGGGCGCCGACGCTGCCAGGGATCGGGCCGGTCGGCGGTTTGGCACTCAGGCCCGTCAGGTCGAACGTGAAGCTCGTCTCGCCCGGGAACATCACCATGAACCGGGGCTGTTCCTGACCGTCGATGAAGTTGGTGAAGACCGTAGCCACCTTATGGCCAGGGAGAGAGCGGACCTTCCAGCCTGTTACCCCGGCGGGAATCTTGGTCTTCCATTTACCCCTAGCGACCACGGCATCGGTCATGGCCAAGAGGGGCTTACCGGTCTCGGCGACGAAGTCCCAGGTGAAGTCGGGCTGGACCCTTCCGATGGGCTCGAGGGTGAACTCTAGGTAGGTGGCGACGAAAGCTTTAGTCTGTTTGATCAGTTCGGCGCGTTGGTCCTCGGTGTAGGTTAGGAACTGCTTCTGTTCGAGGGAGAGGGCCATCTTGGGGCTCTCCGACCAGTTACGGGGGTTAATCTCGATGGAGATCTCGGCTTCGCCGCCCGTATGGAAATCCCCTCGGACCGGGATATCTGGGATCGAATGAGCCGAGATAAGTGCCGAAAATAGGCATAAAACCGCGGTTAAGACGGGTTGAAGGGCAGACTTGGTCCGGGGCATAAAGGCTAAGATGCGATAGCCATTAGGGGTTTCAACCCAGATTGTGGTTTGCTTTCTGCAACTTCGGCAGGGTATAGGTGTTATCCCCAACGTAATACCATGAAGAACATCCTCAGCATCCTCACCGCTCTTGCTCTCGCTGCCGCCGCTCAGGCTGGTTGCGGTGCCAAGATCTCCTCCAAGGGCACCGTCAAGTCCTACGACGCCGAAAAGAAGGCGCTCGTCGTCACCGTCGACGGCAAGGACACCTCCTTCACCCTCACCCCTGAGACCGAAGGCGCTGATAAGGCTGCCGACCTCAAGGGCAAGGCTGTCGAAGTGAACGTCGACAAGCACGTGAAGACCAAGGTCCTCTCCGTCGCCGTCGCTGCCGCTGCCGAAGAGCCTAAGAAGGAAGAAAAGAAGAAGAAGGAAAAGAAGGTTAAGGCCTAATCGGCTTTCCCCTTCGGAACCGGGTAACCGGGACCTATCGACCCGCCATGAGAATGGCGGGTTTTTTGTGCCGCGCGAAGCGCGGCAGGGGGCCAGAGGAGTGCAAAGGTGCAAATCGGCCTGCGGCCTGTGCAAAGGTGCAAAAGTGAGAGGCATCGTTTAGGGGGGGGCGGGTGGCGGGAAATTGCAGAACTCAAAAGGGAGACCGGAAACCGGAACGATAGAACTCGAAGGGGGCGGCACGGGGACCACGGATGATAGGTTGGGATCCATCTATTCAGTCCTCCCTGCAGTCATCGACGCAGCCCTCAGAATTAATAATCTTATGAGTCGGCCTCCCAGTATTAGCGGGATGCATGGATAGGCATTTTCGCCTATTCGTAAACAAATGGGTGCGGCGGCTCATATTAAAGATACATTTCTTGCCATGAACTACTCATCACTGGTCCCGGTGCTGCAGATAGTAATAATCACGGTGCTGGCGCTGATCGAAGTCGCCCCAGCCCGGACCGGTGACAAACCGGTGAATGAGAAACGGCTCGAGCTGAAGGAACTCACGCTCGGCTCAAAAGTCGTCGAGAGTCGCGGCGTCGGCCGCGCGCCGAAGATCAAACTGCTCGTCTCGAGCCGTACGCTCGGCGAACACGGGTATTCATCGAAGCTACATTTGAATTCGGAATAAGCGTGCGACGAAGTCGCACGAGGGGACAAGTTGACACGGTGACAAGGGGACACGGGGATGAAGACGCCGTGCAAACGTGCAAAACGGAGCTTCGCTCCTGTGCAAAGGTGCAAAAGTGAGAAAGTGAGTTTCGGGTGGCGGGTGGCGGCCCCGGGTGGCTGGTGGCAGGTCATATCTATTCAGCCCTCAATGCAGTGCTCTACGCAGTCATCGATTCAGTCCTCTGTCATCTGCCATCGACTCAGTCATCGATGCTTCACTGTGCACACGCCGTTCCCGCCAAATATCCTGTCGTCCAGGCGTTCTGGAAGTTGAAGCCGCCGGTGACGCCGTCGATGTCGAGGACTTCGCCGGCGAAGTGCAGCCCGGTGATTTTGCGGCTTTCCATCGTCTTGAAGTCGACCTCCGACAATTTCACGCCGCCGCAGGTGACGAACTCGTCCTTGAACATGCTCTTTCCGTCGACCTTCAAGTCCGCCGCAGTGAGCTGGGTGGCGAGGGCTTGGAGTGACGGATTGCTCACGTGGGCCCACGGGGTGGTCGTCGGGATGCCAGCCGCGATCACGAAGCGCTCCCAGAGCCGCTGGGGCATCGCGATCGGGCTGAAGGTGGTGACCTGCTTGCGGGCGTTTTGCTCGCGGACGACCGAGAGCGCTTTGATGAGGCTGTCGCGGGTGTGGGGAGGGACCCAGTTGAGGGCGATCGGGAAGGCGTAGTTCTTCTCCGCGAACTCACGGGCGCCCCAGGCCGAGAGCTTGAGGATGCCCGGGCCGCTAAGACCAGCATGGGTAATGAGGACGGGGCCGTCGGTCTTGAGTTTCGTGCCGGGTGCCGTGACGACGGCATTCTCGACTGAGATGCCTGCGAGGTCGGACAGTCGAGGGTCGGTGATGTGGAACGTGAAGAGCGACGGGACCGGTGCGACGATCGAGTGGCCGAAGGATTCGGCGATCGCGAGACCGCCGGAGGACTTGTTGCCGCCGGTGGCGACAATGACGCGCTCGAACTCCTCGACCGTACCCGTTCCGAGGGTGAGTTTGAAGGTCTCGCCTTCCTTGACGGCGGAGCGGACCGCGGTCGAGGTACGGATATCGACGCCGGCACGGGCGGCGGCGGACATCAGGCAGTCGACGATCGTGGCGGAGTCGTCGGTGATCGGAAACATGCGGCCATCTTCCTCGGTCTTCGTGGCGACACCTCGGGAGGCGAACCATTCGATCGTATCGCGGGGCTGGAAGCGATGGAAGGCGCCGAGGAGTTCGCGGCCGCCGCGCGGGTATTTCTTCACCAGTTCGGCCGGCTCGAAGCAGGAGTGGGTGACGTTACAGCGTCCGCCGCCCGAGATGCGGACCTTGGCGAGGAGATGAGGAGTAGCTTCGAAGAGGGTGACTGAGCCCGCCTTGCCGAGGGCCTCCGCACACGTGATCGCCGCGAAGAAGCCGGCGGCTCCTCCGCCGAGGACGGCGATGCGGGGGTGGGACATGGAGATTATAGATGACAGATGACGGATGGCAGAGGGCGGAGGCGGATAGAGATACAGA
>Ga0114977_10002094_pt1 | contig 12902 bp, 10 predicted proteins | sample S_130805_MF_Meta_FD_87026 | JGI IMG/M metagenome (GOLD analysis project Ga0114977, IMG submission 87026) | Freshwater microbial communities from Lake Simoncouche, Canada to study carbon cycling - S_130805_MF_MetaG | ecosystem: Environmental > Aquatic > Freshwater > Lake | place: Lake...
CGAGTCACTTCGAGTCGGCGTTGAACCACTTGGCCAAGGATGGCTGGGTCGTCATCAGCTGTTCCACAACAAGCACCGGCTCGGTCTTCTGGCACCGTCTGATTGCGACAGCAATTCTCCAGCGAGAGATCGTTGACGCCCGCAGTTCCACGTCGTGAACATCACTGGGCCGGCCTGCCTGAGCAGGGCGGTCGTCGCCGAGGGACCTTCGCTCGCACCACACAATGAAGCCATCGTTATCGCCTTCGCCTGGCAACACCGAACCTTCGACGGACCGAATCAGGACGTTTCGATTCTGGCGATGCTTCTGGTTGGTGTTCCTTGTCGTCTCACTGGCTTACGCCTGGTACTGCTTCTACGTTCCCGCCAACACCATCGCTTGGGCTGACAACTACGCTTCGGCCCAAACGCTGGCAACCGACTCCGGCAAGCCGATCATCCTGTACTTCACCGGCAAGTGGTGTGTTCCCTGCCGGGTGATGCAACGCCAGGTGTGGGCTGACGAAGAGGTGGCGGCCGCGGTCAACGCACGGTTCATCCCCGTCGCGATTGACCTGGACAATCCGAATGATGCCGCGCTGGTGACCCGATACAGGGTTGGCGGCACGCCGGTCACGATCGTTACGGACCCACAAGGAAATGCCTTGCGATGGCGGGCAGGAGGAATGGGTAAATCGGAGTTCCTCGAGCTGCTTCGGCAGCCGAATCCATCTCCGGCAACGGACAAGAAGAGCCAAGCACCGTGACGGCGATCGTTGCAAGAATGGCGCCGAACGATCACGTGCGGTGAAATCGCGGACGGTGCTTGATGGCACTTGCACGTCAGCCGCCGCGACGCGGCGACATCGCCGCCGGAAACGAAAAAACCCCCGCGGGAGCCGCTGTTGTCGGCACCCCGCGGGGGTTTCAGAAGCAGAGGCTCCGGTCGGAGTCGAACCGACGATGGCGGATTTGCAATCCGCTGCCTTAGCCACTTGGCTACGGAGCCTTCACACGATCAGGTTTTACGCTACGGCACCATGGGCGAACTGGTCAAGTTCTCCCCGTTGCGCAAACGCTGCCGGCGGCTCCGTGAAACACGGATCTGCCGGACAGGCCTAGGAATCGGCCGGTGAGGCCCCCGGGCTTCAATCCTTTCCGTTTCTCGGGATTGAAACGGGCCCTTTGGTTGGGCCCGATTCATGCCGATATAGTCTGCGGCACCGGTTCATCTTTCCACCCCCGGGCCGCGGGGCCCCATCTGGCCGCCGAGCGGCCCATCGCAGGAGCACTTTCGGAATGACCACGCAGGCGACGTGCGACATCGGTCTGATCGGGTTGGCGGTCATGGGCGAAAACCTCGCGCTCAACATCGCCAGCCGCGGCACCTCGATCGCGGTCTTCAACCGCACGACCAGCGTCACCGACGCCTTCACGGCCAGCCGCGGCAAGCAGCCCAACGTGGTCGGCTGCCACACGCTCCAGGACCTCGTCGCCGCGCTCAAGCCGCCGCGGAAGGTGCTGATGATGGTCAAGGCCGGCCCCGCGGTGGACGACCTCATCAAGACCCTGATCCCGCTCCTCTCCAAGGGCGACGTGATCATCGACGGCGGCAACACGCTCTACTCCGACACCGAGCGGCGGACGAAGGAGGTGGAGGCGGCCGGACTGCTCTACGTGGGCACCGGCGTGTCGGGGGGCGAAGAGGGAGCGCTCAAGGGCCCGAGCCTCATGCCCGGCGGCTCCCCGGCCGCCTGGCCGCTCGTGAAGCCGATCTTCCAGGCGATCGCGGCGAAGGTGGGCCCCAAGGGCGACATCCCCTGCTGCGACTGGGTGGGCCCGCGGGGCGCCGGCCACTACGTGAAGATGGTGCACAACGGCATCGAGTATGGCGACATGCAGCTGATCTGCGAGGCCTACTCGCTGCTCAAGCACGGCGCCGGCCTCACCAACCCCGAGCTTGCCAAGGTGTTCCACGACTGGAACCGCGGCGAGCTCGACAGCTACCTGATCGAGATCACCCGCGACATCTTCACCGTCAAGGATCCCGACAGCGGCCATTTCATGGTGGACCTGATCCTCGACAAGGCCGGCGCCAAGGGGACCGGCAAGTGGATGAGCCAGCTCGCCCTCGACCTCGGCGTGCCCAGCACGCTGGTCACCGAAGCCGTGTATGCCCGCTGCCTCTCGGCCCTCAAGGATGCCCGCGTGCGGGCCAGCAAGGTGCTCAAGGGCCCCGACAAGCGGAACCACGGCGACCGCCACACGTTCGTCGAGCAGGTCCGCCAGGCCCTCTACGCCTCGAAGATCGCCAGCTACGCCCAGGGCTACGTCCAGCTCGCCGCCGCGGCGAAGGAACACGACTGGCCGCTCGACTACGGCGCCATCGCGATGATGTGGCGTGGGGGCTGCATCATCCGCGCCCAGTTCCTGGAGCGGATCTACGAGGCCTACAAGGCGACACCAGACCTCGAGAACCTCATGCTGGCGCCCTACTTCACCGAGGCCCTCGACCAGGCCCAACACTCCTGGCGGCACGTCGTGGCCACGGCCGCCACGATCGGCGTGCCGGTACCCGCCTTCATGGCGGCGCTGGCCTACTACGACGGCTATCGCCACGCCACGCTGCCGGCCAACCTGCTTCAGGCCCAGCGCGACTACTTCGGCGCCCACACCTACGAGCGGACCGACAAGCCCGGCACGTACCACACCGAGTGGCTCGACCTCCGCAAGCCCGTCGCCTGACATCCAAGGAACCATCATGGCCAGCAGCTACCTCGAGAATCTCTTCTCCCTGACAGGCCGCACGGCGGTCGTGGTCGGCGGCACGGGCGTGCTCGGCGGCGCGCTGGCCGACGGCCTCGGCGGGGCCGGCGCGTTCGTCGTCGTGGCCGGCCGCGGGGCCGACCGGGGCGAGGCCCGCGTGGCGGCGATCCGTGAAGCCGGCGGCGACGGAATGTTCGTGAGCGTCGATGCGACCGATCGCGAGAGCGTGAAGGCCCTCCTGGCGGCCACGGTGGCCGCCCGCGGCAAGGCCGACATTCTCGTCAACTGCGCCGGCGTCAACTCGTCGGTGCCCTACTTCGACATTCCCGACGACGACTTCGCCAAGGTGATCGACACCAACCTCAAGAGCACCCACCTCGGCTGCCAGGTGTTCGGCGGCCACATGGCCGAGCACGGCGGCGGCGCGATCCTCAACATCGGAAGCGTGTCGGCCGACAAGCCGCTCTCCCGCGTGTTCATCTACTCCGCGTCGAAGGCGGCGGTCGTCAACTACACGAAGAACGTGGCCCGCGAGCTCGCCCCCAAGGGTGTCCGCGTGAACGTGCTCTGCCCCGGCTTCTTCCCGGCCGAGCAGAACAAGAAGATCCTCTCGCCCGAGAGGGTCGCCTCGATCATGGGCAAGACCCCGATGAACCGCTTCGGCACGCCCGACGAGCTCCTCGGAGCCGCGATCCTGCTCTGCGCCCCGGTTGCGGGGAGCTTCATCACCGGAGCCGAGCTCTACGTGGACGGCGGCTTCACGGGCATGAGCATCTGACCTCGCATCAGCGAGGTCATCCGTATCCCCTTCCCGCAAAGCCATGCCCAACACGATCGTGATCTTCGGGGCGTCGGGCGACCTCACGAGCCGCAAGCTCGTGCCCGCGCTCTACAACCTGATGCGGGCCGGCTCGCTCCCCGAGCAGACGCGGATCGTGGGCTTCTCACGGACGCCGCTCTCCGACGCCGACTGGCGGGCGAGCCTCCGCGAGACGACCGCGAAGCACTGCGACTGCGGGCCGCTCGACGACGACTCGTGGGGACGGTTCGCCGCCGCGATCCACTACCAGCCGGGCGACATCGGCGTGGCGGACGACATCGGCCGGCTCGAGGCCCGGCTGCGGGAGCTCGAGGGGGGCGGCGATTCCGACCGCGTCTACTACCTCGCCACGGCCCCGCAGTTCTACGAGCCGGTGGTCTTCGCCCTCGGCGCCCACGGCATGGCGAGCCAGGACCGCGGCGCCCGGCGGATCGTCGTGGAGAAGCCGTTCGGCACCGACCTCGCCACGGCCCAGGCGCTCAACACCCACATCCACACCGTGTTCCGCGAGAGCCAGGTCTTCCGCATCGACCACTACCTCGGCAAGGAGTCGGTACAGAACATCCTCGCGCTGCGGTTCGCCAACACGATCTTCGAGCCGATCTGGAACCGCCGCTACGTGGACCACGTGCAGATCACGGTCGCGGAGGAGGTGACGGTGGGTCGCCGCGGCGGCTACTACGACACCGCCGGCGTGCTCCGCGACATGTTCCAGAACCACCTCCTCCAGCTCCTCATGGTCACGGCCATGGAGGCGCCGGCGCGGTTCAACGCCAGCGCCGTCCGCAACGAGAAGGTGAAGGTGCTGGAGGCGATCCGGCCGCTCGATCCCGCCGATGCGGCGGCGGCCGGCATCCGCGGCCGGTATGTCGGCTACCTCGAGGAGCCGGGCGTGCCGGCGGGGAGCCGCACCGCCACGTTCGGCGCGATCCGCCTCGAGATCGACAACTGGCGGTGGCAGGGCGTGCCCTTCTACCTGCGGAGCGGCAAGGCGATGAGTTGCCGGACCACGCAGATCGTGATCGGCTTCCGGCAGCCGCCGCTCGAACTCTTCGCCAACGGCACGCCGGCGTACGCCCGCGAGGCCAATCGGCTCGTGATCCAGATCCAGCCGGCCGAGGGCATCCAGCTCCACTTCCACACCAAGGTGCCGGGTGCCGGCATGCACCTCCGGCTCACCGACCTCGACTTCAGCTACTCCCGGGAGTTCGCCGGGCGGCTGCCGGAGGCCTACGAGCCGCTCCTCCTCGATGTCATGGAGGGCGACGCCAGCCTCTTCGCCCGGGCCGACGAGGTGGAGAAGTCGTGGGAGATCATCGATCCCTTCGTGCAGGCGTGGGCCGCACCGAGCCTCGCCCCCCCCGACGCCTACGAGCCGGGCGACTGGGGGCCGCTCTCGAGTTTCGAGTGGATGCACGCCCAGGGCCGCACCTGGTTCGACATGTGCCCGGTGCTCACGTGAACACTGCGGAGACAGGTGCTCCGGAAAAAGGTGTCAGGCACCTTTTCGCGGCGAAAAGGTGCCTGACACCTTTTTCCATCGGCGGTGTGCCGCTGGAGTCGCCCGTGGTGCAGGCGGCGCTCTCGGGCTACAGCGACCGCGCCATGCGGGTGCTCGCCCGCCGCCACGGCGCCGCCTACGCGCTCGGCGAGGTGCTCCTCGATCAGTTCGTGGCCACCGTCGGCACCAATCGCCGCAACCTCGCCCGCCTCGCCGTCGCTGCCGAGGAGCACCCCGTCGGCGGCCAGCTGATGGGCTCGAATCCCGACGACTTTCCCCCCGCGGCCCGCCGGCTCGTGGCCGAGGGCTACGACGTCATCGACATCAACTTCGGCTGCCCGGTGAAGAAGGTGCTGGGCCGCTGCCGGGGCGGCTATCTCCTCTCGCAGCCGGCCACGGCCCTCGAGATCGTGGCCCGCGTCCGCGAGGCCGTGCCCCCGCACGTGCCCGTGACCCTCAAGATGCGCCGCGGCCTCGACGACACGCCGGAGAGCCTCGACCACTTCTGGACGATCTTCGACGGCGCCTTCGCGCTCGGTGCGGCGGCGATCACCGTGCACGGCCGCACCGTGAAGCAGAAGTACGTCGGCCCGAGCAACTGGGAGTTTCTCGCGACGGTGAAGCGGCACGCCGGCGCGCGGATCGTGATCGGCTCGGGCGATCTGTTCTCCGCCGCGGCCTGCGTGGCGATGCTCGACCAGACCGGCGTGGACGGCGTGAGCGTGGCCCGGGGGGCGATCGGCAACCCCTGGATCTTCCGCCAGACGCTCGCCCTGCTCGCCGGGGCGGCCCCGTTGCCGCCGCCCACGATCCACGAGCAGCGGGAGGTGCTCCGCGAGCACTGGGCGCTCGCGATGGAGCTCCACGGCGAACAGGTGGCGGGCCGCAGCATGCGGAAGTTCGCGATCAAGTATGCCCGGGTGCACCCCGAGCCGCTCGCCGTCCGCGACGCCTTCATCGGCGTGAAGGTGAATGCCGACTGGCAGACCGTGCTGGACCGCTTCTATGCCACCGATGGCCCCGGCCGCGATCCGGCGGCCGACGTGGACGAAGTGAGCGACTGCGACGCCGCCTGACGCTCGAGCGCCGCGCGGCACTCGTTGGCCATCACGCCCGCCTCGATCCAGCGACTGAGGGCCCACGCCGCCGCCTCGCGGATCACCGGATCGGCGTCACCGGCCGCCGCCGCCAGGGCGGGAAAGCTCTCGGGGTCTGGATGGTTCCCGAGCGAGATCGCCGCCGACCGCAAGAGCCCCGTCCGCTTCGCCCGCTTGATGGCCGAGCCCTTGAACCGCCGGCGAAAAGCCGGTTCATCGACCGCGAGCAGGTCGGCGAGCGGCAGGGTAACCGCGCCGCCGCGCGGCTGGAGCGTCGGCTCGGTCGAGCCCGGCGCATGCCGGTTCCACGGGCACACCTCCTGGCAGATGTCGCACCCGAAGATCCAAGCGCCCATCCCGGAGCGGAGCTGGGCGGCGACCGGCTCCTGGCTCTCCACCGTGAGCGTGCTGATGCATCGCGCCGCATCGAGCACGCCCGGCTCGAGGAGGGCGCCGGTCGGGCAGGCGTCGAGGCAGGCGGTGCAGGTGCCGCAGTGATCGGTCTCCAGGGGCGCATCGGCCGGCAGGGGCAGGTCGGTGAGGAACGCGGTCAGCAGAAAGAAGCTGCCGGCCTTGGGATCGATGAGCAGCGTGTTCTTGCCGAACCAGCCGAGGCCGGCGGCCCAGGCGAAGTCCCGCTCGGCAATCGGGGCCGAATCGACCACGCCCCGCGTGCGGCATCCGGGCACGCGGGCCTCGAGCCACGTGGCGAGCTCGTTGACCCGCGTCCGGAGAAGATCGTGGTAGTCGTCTCCCCAGGCATAACGGGCCACCCTCCCCTGCCCCGGCGGGCAGTCCGCGGCGACGGGCGGGGCGGCGTGATCCGTGGCCAGCATCACCACGCTCGCCACCCCGTCGAGGAGCGCGGCCGCCGACCGCCGCAGCGGCTCGTGCCGTTCGAGCCACTCGTGCAGCGGGCCGGCCAGCCCCCGGGCCAGCCAGCCGCGAAAGGCCTCGTGGTGCGGCGGCGCGACGAGCGCGGTGATGCCGACCCGCGAAAACCCGAGCCGGAGGGCCTCGGCGCGGAGTTCGGCCGCCATCGCGGCTGGATCGGCGGTGTTCGGCGGCGGCGATTGCATCGACCGGCGAGGTTGGGCAAGGGTCATCGGGAGGCGGCAGGAACTGCTCTGGACCCATGGCCCAGACTCGCTATTGTCCCGCCCTCCCAGTGTCCCATGCGGCGGCGGGATTCCAACTCATTCCCACGTGGAGTGCAGACGTGTCGATCACCCCACACCAACGACACCCGGCCCGCAGGCCATGCCTCGCCGGGCTGCTCGGCATTCCACTGCTCGTCGCCGGCTGCCAGACGCCGCAGACCGCGACCGTCGCCCCGCCGGCAACCGGCATGATCGGCCAGCCCGCCGCCTATGGAAGCTGGGCCACGCCTCCGCAGGGAGCCGCCTATCCGCCCGCGATCAGCGCCCCGCCCATGCCGGCCGCCGGCGCGGCACCGCCCCCCATGCCGGGCCCCGCCACGCAGTGGCAGGCGGCCGCCCCCGGGGTGCCCCCCGCGGCCGCCGCCCCGAACGGCAGCACCTGGTCGTGGTCGCAGCCCCCGGCGACCACCCCGCCGCCGTCGATGCAGCAGTATGGGAATCAGCTCCAGGCGCAGGCCAACCAATACCAGCAGAGCATGACCAACCAGGCGCAGCAGTACGCCAACCAGATGCAGGCCCAGCCGCAGCAGTGGGCCAACCAGGCGCAGCAATACGCCAATCAGCAGATGCAGCAGGCCAACACCCAGGCCCAGAACGCGATGAACCAGTACTCGCAGCAGATGCAGCAGGGAATGCAACAGGGGATGCAGCAGGCGCAGCAGCAGGTCACGGCCCAGATGCCGACCTACCAGGCCCCGCCCACGACGAACGCCTCGTGGAACCCGTTCGCGACCCCGGCCCAGGCGCTGCCGCCGGCCCGCGCCACCCCCACGACGGCCGTGCCCCGCTACTGAGCGGCGCGGCGGCACCAGCGGGGATTCCGCAGGTTGAAAACCTGCGGCCACTCCACGCAGGGCGAGCTCGGGGCTGCCCGTGCCCCGGGAGCCGGCGTTTGATTCCTCGGCGCAGCCAGGATGGCGAAGCCGAGGGATCACCGAGCGAGCGCAGGGCCGGAGGCCCGCAGCGAGCGTCCGGCGACGGGGCATGGGCAGCCCCGAGCGGCGAATCGCACGCGATCCCCATCGCTCACGCGATTGGGCTTCCTGCCGGCAAGCGGTCCCGCGGGTAGGATGGGGGCATCTCTTCGGCGTGCCCACCATGTTTCACTGGCTCGGCGGAATCGCCCCCGGCCGTCCTCCTGCGATCACCGCCGCCACCTGGCGGCAGGTGCGGGCGATCGACGCGCTCGCGCCGGAGATGGAGGCCCTCGACGACGTCGCCCTCAAACGGCTGGGGCGTTCGCTCTCCTACCGGGCCAAGGCGGGTGAGCCGCTCGACGCGCTGCTCGTGGAGTCGTTCGCCGCCACCCGCGAGGCGGGCCGCCGCCGGCTCTCCATGCGGCACTACGACGTGCAGCTGCTCGCCGGCTCGGCGCTCGTGAAGGGGGCGATCGCCGAGATGCAGACCGGCGAAGGAAAAACCCTCGTGGCCACGCTGCCCCTCGTGCTCTACGCGCTTGCGGGCAAGGGCGCCCAACTGGCCACGGTCAACGACTACCTGGCCCGCCGCGACGCCGAGTGGATGACGCCGATCTACGAGGCCCTCGGCCTGCGGGTCGGCATCGTCGAGTCGCAGATGGACTTCGACGAGCGGCGGCGGGCCTACGCCTGCGACGTCACCTACGGCACGGCGAAGGAGTTTGGCTTCGACTTCCTCAAAGACCGGCTCATCAAGCGGCAGCTCGACGAGGGGAGCGGCGATCTTGGCGCCCAGCTCACCGGCGGCTCGGCGGCCGGGGCGGCGAAACTCCTGCAGCGGCCGTTCTGGTTCGCGCTGGTGGACGAGGCCGACAACGTGCTCATCGACGAGGCCCGCACGCCGCTGATCATCGCCTCGCCCCCGGGCGAGGCGCAGGCGGCCGAGCAGGCCCTGTTCCGGTTCGCCGCCCAGGCCGCCACCCTGCTCGAACCCGACGACGACTTCGAGCAGGATGTCCAGAAGCAGACCTGCGAACTGCTCGGCCGCGGGCGGAGCCGCGTGCGCGCCTTCCCGCGTCCCCCGGAGCTCGACTCGGTCAGCCTGCTCGAGCTCTACGATGCGGTGGAGCGGGCCCTCCGCGCCCGCCGGTTCTTCAGTCGCGACCGGCAGTACGTCGTCCGCAACGGCAAGATCGTGATCATCGACGAGTTCACCGGCCGCGCGGCGGAGGGGCGCACCTGGAAGGACGGCCTCCACCAGGCGGTCGAGGCGCAGGAGGAGATCGACGTTACCGTGCCCTCCGGCCACGCGGCCCGGATCACGATCCAGGATCTCTTCGCCCGGTGGCCCCATCTGGCGGGCATGACCGGCACGATCGCCACCAGCGCCGGCGAACTCTCCCGCACCTACGACGTGGCCGTGGCCGTGGTCCCGACCAATCGCCCGGCGATCCGCCAACGGCTGCCGGCCGTGGTGAGCGGCGATCAGACAGAGAAGTTCAGGCGGATCGTCGCCGAGGTCGCGGAACTGCACGCCCTCGGCCGCCCCGTGCTGATCGGCACCCGGTCGATCGACAAGTCGGAAACGCTGTCCGCGATGCTCACCGACGCCGGGCTCGCTCACACCGTGCTCAACGCCCGGCACATCGAGCGCGAGGCCGAGATCGTGTCGCAGGCCGGCCAGCGCGGCCAGATCACCGTCTCGACGAACATGGCCGGACGCGGCACCGACATCAAGCTCGGCGACGGCGTGTACGAGATCGGCGGCCTGCACGTGATCTGCACGGAGCTGCACGACTCGGCGCGGATCGACCGCCAGCTCGTGGGCCGCTGCGGCCGGCAGGGCGACCCCGGCACCTGGCGGCAGTACGTCGCCCTCGATGACGACATTCTCGTGCAGGGCTACGGCCCGAGCCGCGCCGGGCGGGTGATCGCGGGCCTGCGGGCCCGGCTCGGTGGCAACCCCGAGTCGCTCCTGAAGGCGTTCAAGCGGGCCCAGCAGCGGGTGGAGGCCAGGCATCGGCGGCAGCGGCGGATCCTCGAATACGTCGAGCGCCAGCGGGCCGAGTCCCACATCCAGATGAGCCAAGATCCCTATCTCGACTCGCCGTCCTAGAGGCGCGCGGCAGTCGTACCGCTGCCGCGGTGACGCCTGCTGGTCAGGAAGCCCAATCGCGTGAGCGATGGGGACCGAAGCGGACTCGTGAGTACCGCAATCGTACCGCTTACGCGGTGACGCCTGCTGGTCAGGAAGCCCAATCGCGTCAGCGATGGGGACCGAGGCGGACTCGTGAGTACCGCAATCGTACCGCTTACGCGGTGACGCTTTCTGGTCAGGAAGCCCAATCGCGTGAGCGATGGGGATGGCCCGCCACGACTGCGATTGACTCGCGACGGGCCGGTGTGTGAGCCTGTGCGGCATGAATCGGTCACTTCTCGCCGGCCTTGTGGCCTGCTGCGTCACCACGGCCCACGCCGTCGATGTCGCCCCGCCGGCGGCGGCCGATCCCGCGGCGAGCGATTCTGCCACGCTGCTCGGCGAGCTCCTCGAGCCGCTGGCGAGCCGGCCCGGCGCGCCGCAGCTCTCCGCCAACGACGTTCAGCTCTACGCGCGGCCCCTGCCGCTCCTCGAGGCGCTCGAGCGGTCGGGCGACCGGAGCCGACGGCTCTGGATCGCGCAGGCTTACTGGAAGGTGTCGGCCGCCCATGCGCAGATCCGCTGCGGCACCGAGGCGATCGAGCGGCTGGAGCTGATCGCCCCCGGCGGCGACCCGCACGACCGGGCGACGCTCGACGTGGCGGTGGCGGCGGCCCGCGCCGACCTCGCCGACGCCCGGGCCCTGCTCGGCGTGGCGCAGCAGGAGCTCGTCGACCTCGCGCGGCTGCCGCTCGCCGACCCGCTGCCGTGGCCGGTGGACCGGCCGCTCGCCGGCCCCTACCAGACCCACTTCGACGCCATCTTCGCCTCCCGCACAGCGACCGGCCGCATCCGCGCCATTGCCCGCACGCTGCCGTCGCGGCACGAGGCGCTCGAGTCGCGGGCCGCGGCCGTGCGGGCCGCGACGAAGGCGATGGCGATGGCCGAGGCCGACCACGCGAAGGGCCAGCGGCCGATCGAGGCCGTGATCGCCGCCCACGCGGCGGTCGTGAGCCAGCAGCGGGAGTTTCTCCAAGCGACGAAGGCCTACAACCTCGACATCGCCGAATACGCCATGGCCGTGGCCGACGCCTCGGTGCCGGACGACCGGTTCGTCTCGATGCTGATCGGCACGCCGATCCAGTGGCGGCAGCCACCGCCCGCCCCGCCACCGTCATCCCCCGCGGCGGCCGGGGCCCCCGCGGCGAGTGGTACGCTAGGGCCATGATCGTTCCGTCAGCCCCCGCCCCGCTCGCCATCGGCCCCGTCGTCGTCGACCCGCCCATTCTCCAGGCGCCGATGGCGGGCTACACCAACTACGCCTATCGCCAGGTCGTGCGCGAGTTCGGCGGCGCGGGCCTCTTGGCCACCGAGATGATCGCGGCCCGCAGCGCGATCTGGCTGGACAGCCACCGCAGCGAAAACCCCGACCGGCTCTGGGGCGTGCGCGACGAGCCCCGGCCGCTCGCCGTGCAGATGTGGGACAACGATCCCGAGAACCTCGCCCAGGTCGGCCGCCGGCTCGCGAAGGACTTTCAGGTGAGCGTGGTCGACCTCAACTTCGGCTGCCCCGTGCGGCAGGTCACCGAGAAGGCCCACAGCGGATCGTGGCTCCTCCGCGATCCCGACCGCGTGGGCACGATCGTCCGCCGCGTGGTGGAGGCCTGCGACGGCGTGCCGGTGACGGCGAAGATCCGCCTCGGCTGCTCCGACACCTGCCGCACCGGTGTGGAAGTGGCCCAGCGGATCGAGGAGGCGGGCGCCGCGTGCCTCACCGTCCACGGCCGCGTGGCCTCCGAGTTCTTCAAGGGCACGGCCGACTGGGACGCGATCGCCGCGGTGAAGCGGAGCGTGTCGCGGATGCCGGTGGTGGGGAACGGCGACATCGATTCGGCCGAGACGGCCGTCCGCCGGCTTCGCGAGAGCGGCTGCGACGGCGTGATGATCGCCCGCGAAGCGCTCGCGAAGCCCTGGATCTTCGCCCAGGCCGCGGCCCTGCTCCGTGGCGAGATCCCGCCGCCGAATCCCACGCTCGACGAGCAGCGGGAACTCGTGCTCCACCACTACGACCTCGTCTGCCGCCGTTTCGGCGTGGAGCGGGGCACGCTCCTGATGCGGAAGTTCGCCTGTTCCTACGCGCAGGGTCTTCCCGGAGCCCGCGACTTCCGCGGCAAGGTGTCGCGGGTGGTCACCCGCGCGGAGTTTCTCGAGGTGATGCGGGCCACGTTCCCGCGGCAGGCAGCGCTGCCCGCGTGATCGCCGCCGCGAGGGGGCTGCCCATGCCCCGAGCGGTGCGGCACATCGTGAGAGAATCCGCAGGTTGAAAACCTGCGGCCACTTTCCGGCAGCCCAGGCTGAACACCTCCGGCCACTGTCAGGCAGCCCAGGCTGAAAACCTGCGGCTACTTTCAGCAGGACGAGCTCGGGGCTGCCCGTGCCCGGGAGCCGGCGCTTGGTTCCTCCGCGCAGCCAGGATGGCGAAGCGGAGGAACCACCGAGCGAGCGCAGCCCTGGAGGGGCGCAGC
>Ga0114977_10002097_pt1 | contig 12900 bp, 12 predicted proteins | sample S_130805_MF_Meta_FD_87026 | JGI IMG/M metagenome (GOLD analysis project Ga0114977, IMG submission 87026) | Freshwater microbial communities from Lake Simoncouche, Canada to study carbon cycling - S_130805_MF_MetaG | ecosystem: Environmental > Aquatic > Freshwater > Lake | place: Lake...
AAGGATAAAAAACACCGAAATGTCCGAAGTTGCTTTTTAATACCTCCATAGGCACCGAACCGGCTGTATGCGCTGCTATTCCATCAAATTCGCCTATCAGTCCTGCAACTTCCTGAATTATAGTATCGGGAACCGCAATAAGAATCATGTCAGTATTATCGCGTAAAGCAGAAATTTCACTAACAGCTTTCGAATTGCAACACCCGGCAAGCTCTTTTGCATGAGCAAGATTGCGGCTCCAAATGCCCGTTATCTCGAAACCCTGCAAAAATAACCCTTTGGCCAGATGCGAGGCAACGTTGCCTGAGCCGGCTAAGGCGATTTTATTAATGCTTTTTTGCATTGCATAATGTGTTACCGTGTTTTATTCCTGGGTAAGCTATGCTTCTGTTACGTTGGTCTTCTTCATGGTACGGCGTATAATGGCATAGGTCAGTCCGCTGAACAATACAACTATTCCAAACCATAATAATGAAATGAACGGGAAAATGATCGCTTTCATAACAATGTAGTCCTGCTGTTTTTCATATACTCCAATGTGAATGGCTTTTGAATCAGAGGCTACGCCTTCGAAACGCAATTTCAGGTTGAGGGGTTCAACTACTCCGTCAGTCTGCTTTATTTCACCATTTACAATTTCGTATTTTATTTCAGTTTCCAGCTCTCCTTCTTTCATGCTGATAATTTTAAACCTGGCCGTTATGCTGGCATTATTTACATCGTTATTAGCCATTGTCGTCTTAACATCATCCAGTATGATGAAGCTTCGGGCAATCATGATGGTATCTTTGACGTTCATCGGTTTTTCGCCGCTTTTGCTGAAGCCTTCTGCGTCAGTATTCCCGGCGCTTTGCTGCGCAAAACTTAGAAATGTGTATATGTCCTTATCAATAAAGTGCTTGGTGTCAGGATTATAAACATTTCCCATCCGGTCATTCTTGTTCAGGGAAGGGTAAACGGAGAAATCAATTTTTCCTGTGCCTGCATCCTTCATTTTAACAAAATCTACCTTGTAAAAGGTTTCCCTGCCTTTGACAGTAGCATCAGTATAAGTCACCATATATCTGCCCATAGGCTGTCCCACGCCCCTTACCAGAACAAGATTATCCTGGTTTTCAGCATCAGCATTCTGACCGGCACTCAACGATTTTTTTGAAATAACCTGTGCATTACTGAAGGCCAGTACCACACCCAGAAGGAAGATCATAAAACCTATATGAGTAAATGCTCCTGCAACATTAGATGTCTTTTTAACATAGTGTATTACAAAATCAAATGATACCACCGATGCTAATAAAATGCTGAAGAGAAGAACGATACGGCTGGCTCCTGTAACATGGTCACCCAAGGCAAATAATACAGTCAGTACAACAGAAATCCCTGAGGCAATAAACATTTTCTTGAGGAATAACTTTACGTCATTTGTTCCGTACCATAAATACTGGCTTATTGCTATGCCTAAAGCAACTACAATTGCAAATGGCATTTGCCAGTTGTTATAAAAGCTTATATTATCAATCGGTGGGGCTATTTCTGTTCCAAATATTTTATTAAATACCGGAATGGAAGTAGTGGCAATAACCTGAAATGCTGAAAGCAACACAACAATCGCCCCGATAAGCATCCAGAATTCGCGGGTCATAACTTCATCATTGTCCTTTTTAGAGAAACCTTTTTTACGGAACATCAGGAGAATAAGGGGAAGCAACAGGAAGAGAGCAGTGAAAACAGCCATTTGTCCAGCCAGTGCATTCGCGCCAAATGAATGAACAGAGGTTTCGCCTAAAACACCGCTTCGTGTCAGGTAGGTGGCATACATCACAAAAAACCATCCCAGGAAAGTAAAAAAGTAGGTTGTAGCGTATGTGTTAAACCTTTTACGGACTATTATCATGCTGTGAAGTGTTGCAACAAGCAAAAGCCAGGGTACAAGCGAAGCATTTTCAACAGGATCCCAGGCCCAGAAACCGCCAAAGGTTAGTGATTCGTATGCCCAGCGTCCACCCAGTATAATTCCGTTTCCTAAAGCTAATATTCCGGCAAGTGTCCATGGAATAGCAGGTTTTAACCAGGAATGGTATTCTCTGCGCCAAAGCGAAGCTATGGCATAACTGAACGGCACCAGCGTAACTGCATAACCCAGGAATAATGAAGGCGGATGAATTATCATCCAGATATTCTCAAGCAAAGGATTCAATCCGTTGCCATCAATAAGCATACTCAGGTAATTTGGGTTTTTGAAAAGGTCTTCACCAATGTTTTGTGGCATGTTTCTCAACAGTTCGAAAGGACTTCCTCCAATACTGAAACTTCCTACATTGAGCCCAAGCACCATCGAAATAAGGAAAAACTGTCCGGTTGCAAATACCGGCATAACCCAGGGTTTCCATTCTTTAGCTGTGCGCAGTAACAATAGCCCGATAAGGCCTTGCCAGAATGCCCATACCAGGTAAGAGCCTTCCTGCCCGGCCCAGAAACAGGAAATCATAAATTTTGCCGGCATATCAACAGATGAATATTGCCAAACATAGGAGTATTCGAAACAGTGATTACCAATAAGGTAATATAGCGAAGCTATAGCTCCAACCAGAGAGATAAAATGGAACCAGTAAAAATTCCCGGCCAGTTTGGTATACAGCGTTTTCTTCTTGTCATTTTTGATTGAATAAATGTAGAGAAGTGCAGATGCGATAAGCGTTATAAAGCTGAGCCAGATAAAGATGCGGCCTAAGTTTCCGGCCGCCAGGTGTTCTCCAACGTATTGTATGTTCATGTATGTGTCGATATATGTTTATGGTACAAAAGTATACTTTATAACCAAAACAAAGGAGCGTTGTTTTCTGTTGATCGATAAAAATATCATAAATATCACGTATAGAAATAGTTACGAATATCATTTTTTGTTTTCTTCCTCCCAGGTTCGGCCCAATATGTGAATATTAAATTATATTGGTTAATATTGCGTTCAGTTAATGAATAGAATCAGGATCTCATGGATATAAAAATTGTTGAAGCTACCACTCGTAAGCAACTGCATGCTTTCATTCACTTGCCCGCACTTATCCATGCAGAACATAACAACTGGGTGCCACCTTTATATATTGACGACCGTAGTTTTTTCAATAAAAAAAAGAACAAATCATTTCTGTACTGCGATACTATTCTTGCACTGGCTTATAAAGATGATAAGCCGGTCGGCCGTATCATGGGTATTATTAACCACAGGTATAACCAAGCAAGTGGTGATAATGATGCGCGCTTCTGTTTTATGGAAACCTGGAATGATCCTGAAGTATTTCATGCATTGATTACCTTTATTGAAAACTGGGCACGGCAAAAAGGAACCGATAACCTTGTCGGGCCACTTGGGTTTTCGGATAAGGACCCCCAGGGATTCCTGGTCGAAGGATTTGATGAACCGGTTGTACTTTCGTCAAACTGCAACTTCCCCTATATGCCCGAATTGTTGCTGAACGAAGGGTATTCAAAAAAAATCGACAGTGTAGTATACAAAATACCGGTCCCTGATGTGATTCCGGATTTTTACAAAGCCATATATCAGAGGGCGTTGCGGAATAATCATATCAAAGTACTCGAATTTACCAGCCGCAAGAATATTAAACCCCTTATCCACCCTGTACTCCACCTTTTAAACGAGACATTTACTGAAATTTATGCCTTTGATCCATTCGAAGAAAGAGAAATGAATGATTTTGCAAACCGCTATCTCCCTTTGCTCGATCCGCATTTTATAAAAATTATTACCGATTTGGAGGGTAATATTCTCTCATTCATTATTGCCATGCCCGATATCAGTAAAGGTATTATTGCATGCAAGGGATACGTCATTCCTTTCGGTATATTTCAGATTATTCATGCCAGGAAAAATGCAAAACAACTGAACCTGTTGTTAGGCGGTATTAAAAAGGAATGCCGCGGCAGGGGTCTGGATGTTATCATGGGTGTGCTGATGCTCGAAACTGCAAATAAATTTGGTTTGCAATACATCGACAGCCACCTCGAACTGGAAACCAATCATATGGTTCGCAAGGAAATGGAGCGTATGGAAGGCGTTGTATACAAAAGGTTCCGGGTTTTTCAAAAACCAATTTAGCACCCGACAGATTCTACTGGAGTTTCCCCTGCGTCAACTTTTTAATCTTTGATTATGCAGCCTTGCAATTATCACTTTCGCTTTCTGAGTGCGTCGGACAGGATGTGTATTATTTCTTTTTCTTTAAACCAATAATTGGATGAGAATGAAAATAATTCAATAATATTGCGTTTCAAATGCGCTTTACTCTCAACAGCATGGAAATAAATATTGTCGAAGTTACTTCCCGCAAATTACTGCGAACCTTTATCCACTTGCCATCACAGTTGCATAAAGGTGAACCGTTCTGGATGCCAACTATTTATGCTGACGACCTTAATTTTTTCAATCCCCTTAAAAACCATCAGTTTGATTCGTGCGATACCATCATGCTTTTGGCTGTTGTGAATAATAAGCCTGTCGGCAGGATTATGGGCATTATTCATAATAAGTACAATACGCTGCGAAATGAGAATACTGCGCGTTTCGGTTATTTCGATTGTATCGATAGCCAGGAGGTAGCTCATGAACTTTTAGCACATATCCAGACATGGGTGCAGCAAAAAGGAAAATCACTGCTTGTTGGCCCTTACGGATTTTCGGATAAAGATATTCAGGGATTACTGATTGAGGGCTTTGATCAGCTTCCTTTGATTGACTCTGCCTGCAATCCCGAATATATAGTGCGGCTAATCGAAAAAGAGGGGTTTGGAAAGGAAGTCGATTGCATGACGTATAGGTTTCCTGTAAATCTGGCCTTGCCCGAGGTATACTACCGCATTCAACAGCGATCAAATCACAGCTACAATTTAAAACTTATTGAATTTACTTCCCGCAGGCAGCTCAAGCCATACATTCGTCCGGTTCTGCAGCTGGTTAACCGTACATACGATCATTTGTATGGTTTTGTTCCTATGTCGGATACCGAAATACAGGAACTTGCTTCCCGCTATTTGCCAATTATCGACCCGCGCTTTGTGAAAGTTATTGAAAAAGAAGGTGAGGTAATTGCCTTCATTATTGCAATTCCGAATCTTACAAAGGGCATTCAGAAATCGGGAGGACATCTTTTTCCAGTCGGTATTTTCCAAATATTGTGGGCATCGAAGCGGACGAAACAGCTGGATCTGATGCTGGGAGCTGTTCAGCGCGATTTCCAGGGTAAAGGACTTGAAGTAGTGATGGGAATAAGCCTTATTGCGTCTGCACGCAAAGCAGGTTTTAAGGATATTGAGGCTCATCTTATTCTTGAGAATAATTATAAGATGCGCGCTGAGATCGAACGATTAAATGTGCCTGTCAATAAAAGATTCAGGGTTTACCGGAAAGAAATGCAATAAGCGGAGGCGTACTTGATCCTTAAGTTCATTTGTTTTTTATCTCGGTTTTGTGCATTATGCTACATTCACTTCAGTCTGTTGTTACCCTTGCCACATGTTAATGCAGCTATTCTGTAATGCGATTAGCTAATGGATTTTCAAAGTGTATTCTCTACCTGGAAATAATGCGTTCCATGATAAAGCTTTGTTTTTGATATTAATTAATATTTTCAATTAATTTTCCATTTGAATAAAATATTGTGTACTTTTGCACCCCTGAAAATAATTCATTTAGTCATTTAACCGAAAGGAAGTTTATACATTATGATCATTGTTCCTGTAAAAGAAGGCGAAAGCATTGACCGCTCGCTGAAGAAACTGAAACGTAAATTCGAAAAAACCGGTGTTGTAAAAGAACTGCGTAATCGTCAGAAATTTACAAAGCCATCAATCGTGCGCCGCGAAGAGGTTCGTCACGCAATTTACATCCAACAGCTTCAGCAGCAGCAGGAATTGTAATCCTCCCGGAATTTTTTCCAGAAAGCAGGAATTAATCCTTGCATTTCTCATACTATTGTTGTACTTTTAACGTTAGTTAAATGCACTAGTGAGGGAGCAAAGGTTATTTCCTGTTTTACTTTGAAGGATGCTGAAGGATAAATATATAGATTACCTGACATTTGAAAAGCGTTATTCAGCGCACACTATTCTTGCATATCGCACCGATCTGGTTGATTTTACCGGGTTCCTCTCCCAACAATACAACTTTCACGATCTTTTGCAGGCTGATCATACACTGATCCGTTCCTGGCTTATTTCACTGATCGACCGGAAAATTTCTGCCCGATCGGTAACAAGGAAACTATCTACACTAAAATCTTTTTACAGGTATTGTCAGAAACAAGGGCTTCTTTCAGTTAACCCAATGCTTAAGGTTGTAGCTCCCCGTGTTTCCAAACAATTGCCTGTTTTTCTTACACGCGATAATCTCAGCAAATTGCTCGGTACAGTCGCTTTTGCCGATGGGTTTCAGGGTTGTCGCGATAAAATGATCATCACCTTATTTTATGCCACCGGTATCCGTAGAGCTGAATTGGTTCAGATTAAAATCTCTGACCTTAATCTTGAAGCCGGAACACTCAAGGTTTTGGGAAAGCGAAATAAAGAAAGAATTGTTCCATTGGGTGAAATGGTGATCAGTATGTTAAAGGACTATCAAATTGTAAGGAATGAATTCTTAATTGAAAATAATTACAACAATGAGAACAATACCTGTTCACTTTTTGTTACTTCGAAAGGATTACCTGTTTACCCCAGGCTAATCCACGACATTGTTCATAAATACCTTTCTTTAACTGCCTCAAACAGTAAACTCAGTCCGCATGTGCTAAGGCATTCATTTGCCACGCATATGCTTGATGATGGAGCTGATCTTAACGCAATAAAAGAAATACTTGGTCATTCAAGCCTGGCAGCAACGCAGGTGTATACGCACAATACCATCGAAAAGCTTAAAACTATCTACAAACAAGCCCACCCAAGGGCGTAAACAAAAGGAGGACTCATGAAAGTAAACATTAATTCTGTGCATTTTAAAACTGACAGGAAGTTGGATTCCTTTATTACAGAAAAGGTTGAGAAACTATCAGATCTGTACGATGGGATAATTGGAAGTGAAGTAACCCTCAGGGTTAATAACAGCGAAGACCATGATAACAAGATTGCTGAGATCCGGTTACTGGTGCCGGGCAACGATCTGTTTGCAAAAAAGCAAAGCAAATCCTTTGAAGAAGCTACTGATATAGCTGTAGATGCACTCCGTAAGCAATTAACCAAACATAAAGACAAACAAAGAGGCGAATAAAATAAATTAAAATATTTTCACCACTTGTTTGGTAATTCGAATTAAGTGCGTACATTTGCAGTCCTTTTCAAAAAGGACTGCTTTTTTGTTAATTAGGTAGTCGTTAAGGTGCTGATAATAGGGTTGTTGGAGTTACATAAACACAAAAAGCCTGCTTTTGATGCTCTTTTGAGGAGATTTTTAAAAAGGCCGATGTAGCTCAGTTGGTAGAGCAGCTGATTTGTAATCAGCTGGTCGGGGGTTCGAGTCCCTCCACCGGCTCCAGTTCATAGAAATGTTTTTTAATACCTGGGGGGATACCAGAGCGGTCAAATGGGGCAGACTGTAAATCTGTTGGCTAAGCCTTCGGAGGTTCGAATCCTCCTCCCCCCACAGAATGAAATGTGTTAATGCCAAAATGTGTTAATGCGATAATGTGTTTTTATATTCAATTAGCGCATTAGCACATTAAAACATTATCACATTGTTTAAGCGGAAGTAGCTCATTTGGTAGAGCGATAGCCTTCCAAGCTATAGGTGGCGGGTTCGAGCCCCGTCTTCCGCTCACAAATAGCCTTTGTAGCTCAGGGGTAGAGTACTTCCTTGGTAAGGAAGGGGTCATGAGTTCAATTCTCATCAAAGGCTCTGATTTTATAGTCAACATCAATACAAACAGTAAAACAATAAACATTAATTAAAATGGCAAAAGAAAAATTCGATCGTGCAAAACCTCACGTTAACGTAGGTACTATCGGTCATATCGACCATGGTAAGACTACTCTTACCGCAGCAATTACCCTTGTATTGGCTGATAAAGGTTTGTCAGAATACCGTTCATTCGACTCAATCGACAACGCTCCTGAAGAAAAGGAACGTGGTATTACCATTAATACTGCTCACGTTGAGTATTCTACTGCCAACCGCCACTATGCACACGTTGACTGTCCAGGCCACGCTGACTATATTAAAAATATGGTTACAGGTGCTGCCCAGATGGACGGTGCTATTATCGTAGTTGCAGCTACTGACGGACCCATGCCTCAGACCCGTGAGCATATCCTTCTGGCTCGCCAGGTGGGTGTTCCTCAGCTGGTTGTTTTCATGAACAAAGTTGACCTCGTTGATGATGAGGAACTTCTTGACCTCGTGGAAATGGAAATCCGCGAACTTCTTTCGTTCTATGGTTTCGATGGAGATAATGTTCCCGTTATTCGTGGATCAGCTCTTGGTGGACTTAACAAAGAACCAAAGTGGGTTGATAAAATCATGGAACTTATGGATGCAGTTGATAGCTACATTCCATTACCAGTACGTGCAAGGGAAAAAGATTTCCTGATGCCTATTGAAGATGTATTCTCAATTACAGGTCGCGGTACCGTTGCTACAGGACGTATTGAATCAGGTATTATCCACGTTGGTGATCCTGTTGAAATCGTTGGTATGGGTGCTGAAAAACTGAAATCAGTATGTACCGGTGTTGAAATGTTCCGTAAACTCCTTGATCAGGGTGAAGCCGGTGACAACGCAGGTTTACTCCTCCGTGGTATCGACAAAGAAGCTATTCGCCGTGGTATGGTTATTATCAAACCAGGTTCAGTTCATCCTCACATGCACTTCAAAGCTGAAGTGTATATTCTGAAAAAAGAAGAAGGTGGACGTCATACTCCATTCCAGAATAAATATCGCCCACAGTTCTATTTCAGAACAACTGATGTTACAGGTGAGATCACACTTCCTGCTGGAGTTGAAATGATTATGCCTGGTGATAATGTAACTATTGAAGTTATGCTTATCAGCCAGATTGCTATGACTAAAAACTTACGTTTTGCTATCCGCGAAGGTGGCCGTACAGTAGGTGCTGGCCAGGTAACCGAAATTCTTGACTAAATAAAATAAGAGATGGAATCTCATGCCTGGGGTTCCATCTCTTCCTTTTAATTAATGTTATTACTGTCTGGCCTGTTCCAGGTAATCCTGCAACAGGCTTAGGCTATACGGGTGTAGCTCAATTGGTAGAGTGGCGGTCTCCAAAACCGTAGGCTGTGGGTTCGACTCCTACCACCCGTGCAAAATATTAGACCATATGGCAAATAATAGATTCGTAGAGTACATCAAAGAAAGTTACGATGAACTCATGCATAAAGTTTCGTGGCCAACATGGAGCGAGTTGCAGAATAGTGCAGTAGTTGTGTCAGTTGCTTCCCTGATAATTGCGCTTGTAGTTTTTGTAATGGATAAATCGTTTGAGCTTATTCTTCAGCAATTTTATTCCTTATTTTAACTCGTATTATCATAAGTCTGATATTAAGTGGTAACCAACCTTTAATTCACCATCCGGCATGGGCGAACAAGTGAAAAAGTGGTATGTGGTGAGAGCCATCAGCGGGAATGAGAAGAAGGTGAAAATATACCTTGAAAGCGAGATTAATCGTCTCAAATTACAGGATTATATTGCACAGATCCTTATTCCAACTGAAAAAGTCTACCTGGTACGTAACGGTAAAAAAGTTAGCAAGGAGCGTAATTACCTTCCTGGCTATGTTTTAATTGAAGCCGTGCTTACCGGTGAGATACCTCACATTATTCGCAATATCCCCGGAGTATTAGGTTTTCTTGGCTCGAAAGATGAACCTGTACCCCTGAGACAAGCCGAAGTAAACAGGATATTAGGTAAGGTAGATGAGCTCTCTGAGCAAGGCGCCGAATTCAGTATCCCTTACATTGTTGGTGAAACGGTTACTGTCATTGATGGGCCATTCAACAGTTTCAGCGGAATCATTGAAGAAATCAATGAGGAAAAGAAGAAACTGAAAGTAATGGTTAAAATCTTTGGCCGTAAAACTCCTCTGGAACTTTCGTTTACGCAGGTTGCAAAAGAATCGTAGGTAGTTACCAAACTCCGCAATTACAAATCCTTTAAGAAAACAAAAGATGGCAAAAGAAGTTGCTGGATTAATTAAACTGCAAATTAAAGGTGGTGCGGCAAATCCTTCACCCCCGGTAGGACCTGCATTAGGTTCGAAGGGCGTGAATATTATGGAGTTCTGTAAGCAGTTTAATGCACGTACTCAGGATAGGGCCGGTAAGGTTACTCCTGTCGTGATAACTGTATACAAGGACAAGTCGTTTGATTTTATTGTTAAAACGCCTCCTGTTGCCGTTCAACTCCTTGAAGTGACTAAGCAGAAAAGCGGATCGGCCGAACCAAACCGTAAAAAGGTTGCTTCGGTTACGTGGGACCAGGTCAAAGAAATTGCCGAAGGCAAAATGGAAGACCTTAATTGTTTCACCATCGAATCCGCTATGCGCATGGTTGCAGGTTCTGCCCGAAGTATGGGTATAACTGTTTCAGGCGAATTTCCAAATATGTAAAGCTGATCGGATGATCAGGCTTTCATGAATTAAAATGTGTTATTACCATTAACCTTACGTGAAATGGCTAAACTGACAAAAAATCAAAAACTGGCTTTAGCTAAATACGACAAGGACGCTACTTATACACTAGCTGATGCTGCACGTATTGTCAAAGACATAACGACATCAAAATTCGACGCTTCTGTTGATATTGATGTTCGTCTTGGCGTTGACCCGCGAAAAGCCAACCAGATGGTTAGAGGTATTGTTACCTTGCCGCATGGAACCGGGAAAACAGTAAGTGTTCTCGTGCTCTGTACTCCTGAAAAGGAAGAAGAAGCAAAAGCTGCCGGAGCTGATTATGTAGGACTTGACGAGTACATCCAGAAGATTAAAGAAGGCTGGACCGACGTTGACGTTATTATTACTATGCCTAGCATTATGCCCAAAGTAGGTGCTCTTGGCCGCATACTTGGTCCACGCGGACTTATGCCAAACCCCAAGACCGGTACCGTTACAATGGATGTAGGCAAAGCTGTGCAGGAAGTGAAAGCCGGTAAAATCGACTTTAAAGTTGATAAATTCGGAATCATTCATGCCGGTATCGGCAGGGTATCTTTTGAGCAGGAACAACTTATTGATAATGCCAAAGAATTACTGGCTACTATCGTTAAGCTAAAACCTTCATCAGCAAAAGGTACTTATGTAAAAAGCGTCTTCATGTCGAGTACAATGAGTCCTGGCGTACGTATCGATGAAAAATCGGTCAAATAATATTCCGGAAACAAAAAGTACTTGATCTTTAAAGAACAAAAATCGCTATGAGAAAAGAAGACAAAAGTCAACTTATAGAAACCCTGACAGAGGAACTGAAGGCAGCGAAGTATTTGTATATCACTGATATATCAAATATGAATGTTGAAAATACAAGCAAGCTTCGCCGCCTGTGTTTCAAAAGGGAAGTAAAGTTGGTCGTAGTTAAAAACACCTTGCTTCACAAAGCAATGGAAAAGTCCGGCAAGGACTTTGGGACTCTGTACGATGTTCTGAAAGGTCATACCTCAATTATGATCGCAGAGCAGGGGAGTACCCCGGCAAAGCTGATCAAGGAATTCAGGAAAACATCCGATAAACCTAAACTCAAAGGCGCTTATGTAGAAGAAATGACCTTTGTTGGTGATAATCAACTTGACGCACTCATCGCTATTAAGACTAAAAACGAACTTATAGCTGACGTTATTTTAGCGCTCAACACACCAGCACGCAATGTTATTTCTGCTCTGCAATCCGGTGGACAGAAGTTATCAGGTGTACTAAAGACCTTGTCCGAACGTCCTGCATAATCCCAGGCCAACGTACAAAATGAATAAATCAATTAATGTAAAACTCTTAAAACAACAAATAAAATGGCAGACTTGAAAGCTTTCGCTGAACAGTTAGTTAATCTGACGGTAAAAGAAGTAAACGAACTTGCTCAGATTCTTAAGGACGAATATGGAATTGAACCTGCAGCTGCAGCTCCAGTAATGATGGCTTCAGCCGGTGCTGATGCACCCGTAGTGGAAGAACAAACCTCCTTCAATGTTATCCTTAAGAGCGCAGGCCAAGCTAAATTGGCTGTAGTTAAACTGGTAAAAGAATTGACCAGCCTGGGACTCAAAGAAGCAAAAGACTTAGTTGACGCTGCTCCAAAGGCTCTGAAAGAAGGTGTAACAAAGGACGAAGCAAACGCCCTGAAACAACAACTTGAAGACGCTGGTGCAGAAGTTGAGATAAAGTAAATATTGCTATTTGGACTACAATTACCTAACAGACTGCTTATTTACGCTTTACGCGTAAATAAGTAGTTTGTTTACTTCCCGATTTTCATATCGGGATTAATTGTTTAAAAATACTTTGTTTATTTAAATCTTAAATTTCATGGCTTTGGCTTCACAAAAAACTGAACGGAGTAGCTTCGGGACGACTAAAATCAAGGCAGTTTATCCTGATTTTCTCGAAGTACAAATAAAGTCTTTCCAGGACTTTTTCCAACTGGAGACAAATCCTGACAATCGTGTAAATGAAGGCCTTTTTAAGGTGTTCTCGGAGAACTTTCCGATTACCGATGCCAGGAATAATTTTGTCCTGGAGTTTCTCGATTATTTCATTGATCCTCCCAGGTATTCAATTGAGGAGTGTATCGAAAGAGGGCTCACCTATAGTGTGCCCCTCAAAGCAAAACTAAAACTCTTCTGTACCGACCCGGAACACGAAGACTTCGAAACAATAATACAGGATGTCTACCTGGG
>Ga0114977_10002099_pt1 | contig 12893 bp, 13 predicted proteins | sample S_130805_MF_Meta_FD_87026 | JGI IMG/M metagenome (GOLD analysis project Ga0114977, IMG submission 87026) | Freshwater microbial communities from Lake Simoncouche, Canada to study carbon cycling - S_130805_MF_MetaG | ecosystem: Environmental > Aquatic > Freshwater > Lake | place: Lake...
ATCTAATTGCACGCGGGCATTGTTAGTATTCTCACGCACAATATTTTGCATTGCTGTTTGCTTGACTGCCTCTGGATTTACAATTGGATTACCTCCTTCATCTGTTGTTAAATTCACTCCCAATTTTTCACGGAATCCTTGCAAGCTATCCACTGCACTTTGCGCCCACTTGGCGCCAGTTACTTTGGCCACCAATTTAAGGACCGCCTGCAGAGGCATAAGTATTGCATCAATGATGGTGGCTCCAATTGCCATGATGCCTTTCAAAATACCGCCTTCAGTAAATGCCTTTTTTATCATTTCCCAGTTCCGTCGGAAGGCCTGGATTAAACTTAGTAAAAATCCAAATGGACCGAGCAGGACCGCAATTGCTGCCCCCCATTCATTCCATTTTACAATTACCGCAGCGACGAGCGCTATAAGGGCCGCTATGCCAATAATGATTAACCCAATAGGGTTTGCACTCATGGCAGCATTCCAAAGCCACTGTGCGGCTGTTACGAGCCAAGTGGCTACCTTGTATGCATTCATGGCAATGGTACTCTTACCGATGGCCACACTTGCAACTCCTGTTAGAGCTCCGCTGATACCAATGGCGACATTGTAAAGACCGAGAGCAAGGCTGGTGGTAATCATTGCCGCCTTCCAAAGGGCAAAGGCGATAAGGACCTTGGTAATGATCGAGAGCAATGTCTCCATGTTGTCGGCCACAAATCCAACCACGTTTTTTGCGGTGGTTAGTCCACTCGAAGCGCTATCACTTGCAGTAAGCATATTCACAAACGCGGCCTTGGCCTGTTGTAATCTTATCGCAAGAGTGTTATTGTTATCTGCGGCCATCTTTGTTGCCATGCCCGTGGTATTGACCGCGTCGAGCATCGTCTGGAAGTTGTCGGCGGTGTTCAATATACCCGTGGCCATGGCCTGGTTCTCCTTACCAAATACGTGGAAAATAGCTCCGTTGTCTTTACTGATTTTTGACATTTCCTTAAGCCTATCAGCCAAAGGAAGCGCAGAGTTCTGTACGATATCCATATTCACTCCGAGCCTTTGTAAGTCGGCGAGGGCTTTTGGATCCTGCACCTTGATAGCACTCATGGTGAGGAGTATATTTCTAAACTTAACTCCCGCCTCAATTCCTTTTTGGAACTTAGAGCCGAGTTCTATCAATGCCACACTTTCGTTTATCTTAACGCCAGCATTTGCAGCCACGACTCCAAACTGCTGGATGGCATCTGCGGTGTCCCGAATCTCACTGGATCCCGCAACCGATCCTGCAGCAAGCATGTCGATTGTTCTGGCAGCATCCTTGGCGCCCTTTCCAAATTGATTTAAAATAACGGTGAGTGCTTCGCCTGCGGGTTGTAACTCAATACGTGCCGCCTGGGCCAGCATAATACTCGATTGAGTAACCATTGCCAGCGCCTCTGCATCCTTCAATAGTTCGGGTTGGTTATTGGCGATGGCGGTAAATGCCTGCGCAACTTCTACAGAGCTTTTTTTGGTGATGGAAGCTACCTGTTGAATCTTCCCTTTGAAAACATCAAACTCTTTTCCACTGGCACCAGTTACCGCTCGCAAGTTTGCAAGTTCTGTTTCGTAATCCATTATGGAGGAAGTGGCGAAGGCACCAACGGCAGCAACCGAAACGGCGCCAGCCATATTTATTAAGTCGCGTCCCACACTTCCAATGCTGGGTGTTAGCCTACGAAATGCACGCTCGCTTCTGGCAAGTGCTGACTCTGCCTTGGTGGCAAATGCATGCACGCCATTCCCCATGGCACGGAGCGGACCACTGAACTTGTCAACGGCGGTGAATATCGTGGGGATGGTGAAAGCTGCCATGCTATTGTTTATCTTTACTTTTTAGCTCCTCTGTTACTTCGAGGATGTCATTATACCAATATAATATTCCATCATAGTCTATATCATCCAAAAAAAAAGCATCAATTACCGATGGCGGGAAGTGATGCTCTCTTACTACAGTTTTAATAATATTTCCAACGCTGTCTACATATTCTCCATTCCCGTCTGTTTCTCCTAAAGAAAAAAAATTGCAACTGCCTGAGCGATGGTTAAATCCTCCGAGTCTAATTGCTCAATAATTCCTCTGGCCTTTCCTGTCAATGCACAGATGTATGCAGTAATTCTACCATCTGCATCTGTAGATTTCACCCCATTTAAATAGGGCTTCAATCGTTGCATATTTAATCTCGGTGAATAGGTCAATGAATCAACCGTAATCTCCGCTCCAAAAGAAAACTTTAATTTATGATCCAGTGTATTATCACTTTTATTATAAACTAAATATCCATCGACAACGGCGTCTGTTAGCGTTTCAATGTTTGTCTCGTAAGACTCACGTTTTTTGTCCGTGATTTTTTTGTAATCTAACCAGGCGTTTATGTCGGACTTCGCCACCTCGATTGCTACTTTGGTGCTGCTCATATATATTTATAAATTAAACTTTCTTTAATGATCCACCACCTGAGATTTTAATCTTAGAAGTGGCTTTGTTTCCTTCTCCTTGTAAGTCACCAACTGGTGATCCAGAGCCTCCATAAACGATACCGTTTACGTGGGTAATGGTCCAGTCTGCATCTACAGGATCGGAGGCAAGGGCCACGAGTTTTTCCAACTCACCCTTGTTATTCATATCCCATGAGATTGTACCCTCAACGGACCAGCGGACGCGGTTTAATATTTTAATATTGTTGCCACCTCCGTCCACGGACGCAGAGTCATCACCAGCGCGCAGACCTCCTAAGTCGAAGGTACTATCCTCGCCAGCCTTTGCATAAAATACTCCAGTCCCAACTGTGGGATGGTTATATGTGAACTCAATTAAATCGCCTCCTGTTGCCATTGTATATTTTGATTATTAGTTACCGAAATTAAAACCTGCTTCAGCAGTTGTTGAAGCGATACGCACAAACCCTGTGCGCTTGTATCTGTAAAACGTCTCAAAACGATCTGGATTAGTTGTGCTGATATTTACCACTAATGAATCCTGTGAGAATGGCACATCGGCAATCAAACCACGGTTTGCTAAATCGTCGAACATTTTACCAACGAGCTGTTTCCATTGCTTTGGCTTGATTACATCCACCGCACTTACGATATCCTGGTCCGCAGCAATCGCATGGTTGATCACATTGATTTGCTCAAGTAAGTAGTAAGCAAAACGAATGTTGAAGTCAAGCATCAAGTTTCTGCAGTAACGGAATTGCGGAGGCAATTCTACTGTAGGATGGTAGGTGGTGACAAAGTCCTCCACTTGATATTTACCATTAACAAGGTCAACTGTTGTGCAACCTTTCTTAACGTATGTATCGCGGGAGTCATAGGCCGACATGGTACCAATAGAGTCTGGTGTTGGCATGTCTGGGTAAGCACTACCTGATACATCCAAGTGTGGATTATCCTGCGCCTGACGGGCAAATAATACGGTCATATTCGCAGCCGCTTCCATTGCCAATCCTTTACTCAAAGGAGCAGGAGCGATGGCGATGGTAACATCATTTAAAAGGGCGTCAGTGAAGGTTGCTTCATTATCAGCCACGCTACCTGTTACGGCAATGATTGGCTTCATTAGCGTACCAACAAATCGTCCCGTTGGGTTCGATGCTGATGGTATACCGTTAAATGCATTCAATAAACTCACGGTGCTTGATTCGGTACCGTATGAGTTTACCACAATCGTATTCCAGGTGTTACCAAACAAGGCAAGTGATGCGCTGATGCTTGGCGTTCCTGCAGCAGTTTGCACGCTGGTAACTGTGTAAGAGATACCCACGGCGTTGCTGTTGGTATTAACAGAAACGGTGATTCCGTTTGCAGTTAAACCTTTCCATTTACTTTCTAAGTCAACATCATATCCAAAAGAGGATCCTGACAAAGGACATCCAATGACCGCATTGATAGCGTCTTGAATCTTACCGCTGATAATTGAAACGGTGTCGCCGCTCACGATATTGATATCGTAACTTTGACCATCGAGAGAGGTACGACCTCCAACGATTACCGTGTGCGTCGCATTACCTGTTGCGGTTCCTGCTGGAGTAATTCTCCACTTCTTTGATGTAGCTCCCACGGCCTTTGCCTGGGGATAAACAAATATTGGAATGCCGCCAGTTCCGTTGCCGCTGATAGGCTTTAAGATACGTGCGATTTGATATACAGGTGAGCCGAATCCAAATACAGTTCCAGCTTGCTGGGCACTTGTGATTTCGGTCGGCACGGTAAAGTCAACTGTTGCCTGGTTGGCCTCGTTGGCCTCTGCAAGGATAGCAATACGTTGTGGAAGGTTTGGAGTGGAGTTGCTAAAGTTCCCCTTAGTTATTCCGTATCCAACAATCTTTCCTACTCTTTCAGTTCCGACGGTTGTGCTGCTCATTTTTGTGATGGTTTAATTGATCCCTTAAAGTCACAAAATTGAGGCGAAACATCACCGTTCGTTTAAATTTTCCCTTTAAGCGGTACAAATAATTTTTAATTTGAAATCACCATTTAGGTTTGCTGTGCAATCCAGTCATGACTAATATAGGCACCGCCACTTCCCTTCTCTCATTGCCTTTTATTTCTAACCGAAATAGACTGGATTGCTCTATGATGGAGGGGGTGGAGGTGTCCATATTTTTTATAAGCAATGAGTAATATATCCGACATAAAATTTGCAGTAATAATTCCCACCCGTGGCGATCGTCCTCAGCTATTTGAGAACTGCGTCCGAATGATTGACTTGCAAACTGTCAAACCACAGGAAATTAGAGTGGCCGATTTTCCTCCCAAGTCTGATGCTTGCGATATAACCAGAAGGTATCGACTTTTATATAATAGTTTTTATGGCCAGGATTTCGATGTAATCTTCCTTATCGAGGACGACGATTACTATGCTCCTGATTACTTCGAATATATGCTAACCAAATGGGTAGAGCATGGCAAGCCTGATATTTTTGGGACCAATTATACTATCTATTACCACTTGAAGCTACAGGCATATTTCACTATGCACCACGAGGACCGAGCAAGTGCAATGAATACTATGATTAAACCAGGGCTTCAATTCGACTGGTGCCCCGATGATGAACCATATACCGACCTCCACCTTTGGAGAGTTTGCAAGGGCCATGTGTTCCATCCTTCGCGACATATCAGTTTAGGAATTAAGCACGGCATTGGTTTGAGTGGAGGCCATGGTCATACCACCCGACTCCACCGATTCGATACTCCTGACAATGGATTCCTGCAGGCCAATGTAGACGAAACAACTTTTAAATTTTATACCACCCTAAGAAATGAACTCTAACACAAAAGTACCAAAAGCCAAATTTAGCGTTGCCGAAATCTGCGAATGTGGAGGTGATAAGCACATACGCACACGAGTAAGAACTCGCCAGTTCAATGAAAAACAAAATCGCTGGGAATATACCTTGGAGGACCAGGGCAAGACAGTATTTTTTGAGCATGAAATTACTCGATTAATCTTCCGTCGTAAAATCTAACTATGAAAATATCACTCATCCATCCATCGCGTGGTCGTGCTAAGCAAGCGCGCGAGACACTCGACCTCTGGCTCGATCGTGCAAGTAAGGAAATTGCCATCGAGCATATTCTAAGCATCGATGAGAGCGACGATGATTTTGAGAAGCAGTTATACCACGAGCTTTTCTTTTTTGGCACTAAACTCATTGTCAATAATAATAACAGTTTGGTGGAGGCCACCAATGTGGCTGCTCATTATGCCACAGGTGACATAAGAATATATCTCAGTGACGATTTCCATTGCCCTATAAATTGGGACCAGGAGATTATATCACGCTTATCAATAAGTGATATGTGGATGCTCAGGGTTGATGATGGCTTCCAGCCATTTGAAAACTTGGTGCTCACTATTCCAATAATGAGTTCAACTTTATATAATCACTTGAACTATTTCTTTTATCCAGAATATAAAAGCCAATGGTGCGACTGCGACTTGTATATGGTAACTCAACCGTACATTATCAATGCTCCCGACTTAACCTTTGTACATAAGCGCCTTGAAATGGACCAGACTTACCAGCGCAATGAAGCAAACTTTGAGCAAGGCCGTGAAATATATAATCGCCGAGCTGCAGAGCACGGATGGACTTCTCCTTTTAAAGTTTTTCAATCATGATACAGGAAGCAAACCGTCACTGGCAATTCACCGACACAGATACCTACCTGATAATGCCGTGGTATACATTACCTGCTCTTAAGTGGCTTAAAAAAATGGATACTCGTATGTGGAGAGTATTTGAATATGGATGCGGTTATTCTACCTTATGGTGGAGAGTTAACTGCGAATTCTTAAAGAGCGTCGAATCCAATGGAATGTGGGCCAATGCAATGAAAGCAATATACGAGCCTCAAAAGGATTCTTATATCGCAATGGTCGAGGGATGGGGTAATTATGATTGCATCATTGTCGATGGTGAGCACCGCGAGGAGTGCGCCATTTATAGCACCCAATTTTTAAAGCCAGGAGGAGTATTGATTATTGACAATTGGAAAGAGACTGGAGGCTTTGACTGCACCAATATCGAGTGCCATCTCCAAGGGTGGGAGTGCACCGTACATCAGCAACCTAATCACTCCGATTGGAGAACAGCAATATTTATCAAACCATTATGAATATCTTAATCAAATTCGCCACGCATGGCCGTCCTGAGTATTTCATGGCCGCATCTTATAATATAGCTACAACTATTGGTGATGTAAATTATCAGATGTTATTAAGTGTTGATGAAGATGATCATTCAATGAAAGATATATGCGCGTACTATGCTAATCACAAAAAAACTCCAGTGGATATTGCTCCACGTACATCTAAGATAGGTGCTATTAATCGCGGCATGGATCATCCAGATATAAAGCCATGGGATATCCTTGTTAACATGAGCGACGATATGAAGTTCACCATGCAAAATTGGGGACCAGAGTTAATCCGTTTAGTTACGGAGCGCTGGCAAGGATCAACTGACTTCTTCGCTCATTTCGATGATGGGGTAGTTGGTGAAGCGCTGGCTACCATGAGCATCATCGGTCGCGAGTACTATGATCGCGATGGGTATATCTACTATCCAGAGTACAAGTCCTTCTCCTGCGATGCAGAGGCATATTACGTGGCTATCCTTCGCGGCTGCCATCACTACTTCGCTGGTGTTAAAATGTTCACCCACCAGCACCCAAGCAGTTCACCTCGTCCCAATGATGAAACGTACCAGCATAACTCACTCGCCACTGATCATGATACCAAGCTTTACTTCCATCGCCTTAATAACAATTTTTTCACTGGATGGGAAGGACCGACTCCTTTCGATCAATTTAAAAACCGCTCAGTTAAATGAAACTTGCAATACTTATCCCAACCACCCCAGATCGTGAGCCTCAACTTGAGAGACTAAAAGAAGCATTAAAATTCCAATTTAAGAAGCTTGAGAACCCAAATGACGTTATTGTGATAATTGCAAGAAGTGAACCTGCTAATGGATTAGATTCTCAGCTAACTACTGGTTATAAACGTAATTCGTTATTAGATAAAGCTGAACTTATGGGCGCCGAGTATATCGCTTTTATTGATTCCGACGACCTCCCTGGTAAGAACTACGTCGCCCGCCAAATGGAAGTGGCCAACAGTGGAAAAGACTGTGGTACCTTAATTGGCTCCATCTATTGGGGAACTAAAAAGGGGAAGCCATTCCTCCACAACCTGGCATGCAAAGAGTGGTGGGAAGATGATAACTACTATTACCGTTGCCCTAACCACCTCAATGCTATCAAGCTGAGCATTGCTAAGCAGTTTAAATTCAAAGAAATCACCGTGGGAGAGGATGGCAATTGGAGTGAAGATATCATGCGCGCGGGAGCACTTACCAGTGAGCACGTAATTGATGAGGTAATATACCACTACTTCTGCTCTCCCAAAGGAACTGAAATCGAAACACAAATTTTTAACGAAATAATGTCATGAGTAAACTAATATGCTATGCCCTCTTTGATGGAGGTGCACAACCCTTTGAAATGGATGCCTACGTGAGAGGCTTCTACTTCAATGCCCGAATGAATAACTTAATCTATCCCGATTGGCGTACGCACCTGGAGGTGGACTTTGTTGTTTATGAAAAATATAAAGAGCTGTTCGATTGGTTAGTTTCATATAACAACCTCGACTTGCATATCAATAGAATCACTCCCCCACTTTGCGAGGGTATGCTCTGGCGAATGAAGCCGTTATTCACCATCGACGTCTCGCATATCCTATGCCGCGATACCGATGCGCTCACCACGTATAAGGAAGCACAGGCCGTGCAGGAGTGGTTGGAGAGCAGAGACTGCTTCTTCCACGCAATGAATGACAACCCAGCACATGGTGGACTAATGGGAGGCATGGTTGGTTTTGATTCTTCCACTTTTAAAGCGGTGACCGATTATTACACGTGGGAGGATATGATAAAAGGAAAAGATTTATCGCGCCGTGGAAGTGATCAGGATTTCCTTAATAAGATTCTTCCACTTTTATCTCCCAGCTTGATGATGCATGCTTTCCAAGGTAGTGGCTGCCGTGCGTTGCACCAATACTCTGCCTGCCAGGTTATACCACCACAGGTAGATCCTCGCCTCTGGGAGTCTAACCTCACCTGCCGACATATTGGTTCTGCAGGAGTAGTTTAGATGGAGGTGCTGCGATTCTTCCAACGCTTCGATCAAGAGAACTGGAAGTACCAGCCTATTGAACAGAAATTCCCAAACATTTTTTACTGGCACCATCAATGAAAAAATACGTTATAATTTCCAGCAATGGGAACTCCGATTATGAGTGGTATGTTAAACTCGTAACTTGGGCTTGGGCTCAGTTCGGTTGGACCGCTATTTGCCTCCGTCCGTTTCCACAGGAAACATACCGAGAGGAAACCATCACGCAGTGCATAAGGCTTTATGCTGCAGCAGATACATCGCGCTTTGAGGACGACGACCTGATCATGACCAGTGACGCCGATATGATTCCGTTGAGTGATTATTGGCATCCTGATCCAGATAAAATAACCTCGTTCGGTTGGGACCTTACCAACTATCAACACGCACCAATCTGCTATATTGCCATGAGTGCAAAAAAATGGCGGCAGGTTATGAGTATTCATTTGTTTACTGTAAAGGAAGCAATGATGCGGGACCTTGAGGTTAGTAACGCCTCCTCGGCCTTTAAGGACGCGTGGTGGGTTGTTGATCAGGATATTATCACGGAGCGCCTCAACCAATTACCTGTTGAAAAAGTGGTGCGCGGTATTGAGCCGAGGAGCTTCCTCCCCAAGGGAAGAATGGATCGGGCCGACTTAAACTTCTGGCCATCTACCTTGATAGATTTCCACGGTCCCCGCAATCCAGAGCAGCATATCGATAAAATTAAAGAAGTAATCTTAAAAGCGTTCGGGCGCCTTCCCGATTTCCTATAATGAAAAAAGAAGAATTTTTAAAAGACATCGACAATATGTCGAACCATCGTGTCCTCCTTTGGGAAGCACTAAAACTTATCGACGGAGACGTTGTGGAATTCGGAAGCGGTAACGGATCAACTCCGTTCCTTCGCCAGCATTGCAAGGATAGTGGACGACTGTTCTTTTCGTTTGATAGCAACGCAGAGTGGGCGGCCATCACTGGCGCCACCGTAATATCGAGCTGGGACGATTTGAATTACCAGGATGTTGGAGTACTATTCCTCGACCACGCGCCAGGGGAACGCCGCAAAGTTGATTTATTGAAGTATAAAGACGCTGCAAAGATTATTGTAATACATGATTCCGAGCCTACAGGCGCTGGCGATTACCGTGTGCGTGAGCTATTCGATTTATTTAAGTATAAAATTGAACTCACTGGCCCTGCTGCCTGGGCCACTATGCTCAGCAACCACATCGATGTGCGAACTGTTATCGATGATATCAGTAAAGAATATTCAATAATTTAGTTATGAAATTAGCCGCAATCTATAATGTTTGGGACGGCGTGGAGCTGCTTCGTGGATCCATGGAGTCGGTAAAGGATGGAGTCGACCTTTTTATTATTGTTTACCAGACGGTGAGCAACCTTGGCGAGGTATTCGATCCGATTCCACACATGAATCTTGCCGACTTTGGAAAGGAAGTTATTTTATTACCGTTTGCACCGTCGTCTATTCCTCCACAGGAAAATGAGCGAATGAAACGGAGCATTGGATTGGAAGAAGCACGTCGCCAGGGTTGCACTCACTTCCTCCACATGGATTGCGACGAGTTTTACACAAACTTCCCATATTTAAAGCAGGAATATTTAAATAGCGGTGCGGAGGGTAGTGTATGTTCGATTTATACGTATTTTAGGCGGCCAACGTGGCGTTTTGGTAGGGAGGAAGGATACTTTGTACCATTTATCCACCAACTTGGCCCAGAAACGGCTGTTTTGCGGTGCAATTATGCCTATTATGTTGATCCAACTCGCACAATTAACTGCTCAAATGTGGCTTTAATGACTGGATTTATGCACCACTTTTCCTGGTGCCGACTCGATATCGAGAGGAAGGCGCGCAACTCCAGCGCTGGCGATCTAACAAAAAATGTAATTATTTTTGAGGATTATCACAATACTCTATTGGAATCGAATCCAGAAGGCTTCTTTGTACGCAATTGGAACCGAAATATCACCGTTGTGCCTGATATTTTTGGCCTGGAAAATATATTTAATGCCTAACTGCGCAAGTATTAATCAAACAAATCACCATCAAGTGAATCACCGAGTATTCCACCCAGTAAATCGCCTCCTAATAATCCTCCAAGCAGTGCTGAATCTGTGACCGCTCCAATAATTGTTGATACTATAAAAGAATCATCCTCTTTCACATCTAATAATCCTAACTTTCGGCAATTGTGAGTTGTTGCACTTTATGAAACGTACTCTTTGCAATGTTTACAATATGGCATAATAATTTATTTTTAAATTCCTCGATAAATTTATTTTAATACTTGGGCCACGTAATCTGCCCAGTCAAAGTTCTTAGCTTTTAACTCCTTTGCCACCATATATACCAGGATATCACGCAGGACCATATTGTATATTCGAACGTCGAACATGTGGTTCTGTACAATACTGCTCCGCTTTACCCAGCGCGCTGCGATCGCTTCGCCTTCCTTACTTTCAACAACGCGGTGCTCGGCTTCATAGTGCGCAAAGTAATTTTTAAATAGATACTGGCCACCCGATGGCGTTGGGAAGTTACAGAATCCTGCGGGCTGGGCCTCGTCGTTGCCTTCGTCGTACTTCAACTTTATTAGGCTGGCCAATTCATCCTTGAGCATATTTACTTGCACCAGGTAGAGCTTAGGCCGCTCCACGGCAGGCTTAAAGGTCTTTATATCCACCCCATATTTGATATATTTATCGATATCCTTTCCTTTCAATCCCACCACAAAAAAATTAGTTTTGTCGATGTACTCATAAGCCTGCAAAGTATAATGGCCCGTATCAATACCAGCAAAGAATATCTTCATCTTGCGGCCTGTATCTGTCAAAAATGAGCTGCCCAATATTGTGTCTAATGATTTCCACACGCTGTTGGGCTTGGCATGATTGTAGCTCCAGCGCTCCCTGTCTAATTTTACTCGCATAGAATTCTCTCTGGGAATAAATGTTCCTATGCTTCCATGGCTTATACTGTAGCTTGATCCAGTGGAACTCCACCCGACAATCTCGTAATCGAGGCGGGCATCGTCCTCGGTTCCGTTTAAGTCACACGCGCAGGTAAGCAAAACAATAACTCCGTTGCCGTCCTTCATAGATAACTTTTCTGGGATGGTACCTACCTCATAAGGACGGATATTCTTCTGCAGTTCGTTTGCCTTGGGACTCTCGCCAGCTTGCATGTACGTTTGGCCCAGGCACAAGTTAGTGAAGGTCTGCATCGCCTTTTCATTTTGCTTTTCTCCAGCAGGGTTCGCCTTCAAAAACATTCTTACATAGTGCTTCCAATCGTACATCCCTGCAGGCGCATAAAGGCTGCTAAGGTGATAGGAGTAATATCCCTGCTCCGAAGGCGTGGCGGTGGGCTTCCAGACGCCAGAAAGATTCTGCTCGTGCTTGTGTTTATCGGTAAAGAAACCGCCGCACTTCTGGCAAATATAACCGACCGATTCTTCTATAAGATTATTGGAGCTGTCGGTCTTCCAGGTTATGCCCGCTTTATCCTTATCGTTCCCTTCCAGATCTACCTGCCACTCCAATGGAATAAACTCCCCGCAGCAAGGACAAGGTACATGGTATTTTCGCTGGTCACCAAGTAGGTAAACAGGCTCGATGTTGGAGGTTTGCTTTAGCTCTGGAGTGGATATATAATACAACTTCATCTTGTTAGCATAGGCCGCAAAACGCTGCTCAATCATAAGGGTGGTGTTTCCACTCTCCTTGGTGCTATTTCGCGCCGCATCGAAGTCATCAATGAATCCATATCGCACCGATCGTTGGCGCAGGAGCTTATGGTTTCCTGCGCTTCCAGCGACTAAACTCCCTCCTGGAAATTCCTTACTTTTATTCGTATCTCCTGTGCGCATATTCTTTGCCCGCAGCACGTTGGGCTTTATCATAGGGCGCAGGCCAGTGGAATCAATCAACTGATCAATCTTACCGTTCATCGCTTCCTCCGCAAGGTCGCTGTGGCCCGTGAGGAATAATATATTGCCAGGATCCTCGGAGATAATATACCCGATGGAAGCCTCAATAACTCCTGTAGAGAATCCAACCTGGGCGCCCTTCATCACCGCAACGATACGAGCTGGATGGTCACTGCTTAGCGTGTCCACTATCTCGCGCAGGTAAGGAGTTCTGCTATAAGTAAACTTGCCAGGGAA
>Ga0114977_10002102_pt1 | contig 12883 bp, 12 predicted proteins | sample S_130805_MF_Meta_FD_87026 | JGI IMG/M metagenome (GOLD analysis project Ga0114977, IMG submission 87026) | Freshwater microbial communities from Lake Simoncouche, Canada to study carbon cycling - S_130805_MF_MetaG | ecosystem: Environmental > Aquatic > Freshwater > Lake | place: Lake...
CCAATTTTAATTGACGAAGATGGAAGAGATGTTGTTGAATTAGTTCCATTAAAAGCAAGTGCAGGATATTTGCAAGGTTATGCTGATCCAGATTACGTGGAACGCTTACCTCGCATGAAATTACCATTTTTACCAACTGGAAAACACCGCGCGTTTCCAATTAAAGGAGACAGTATGCCACCTATTAAAGAGGGTTCCTTTATTGTTGCCAAATACTTAGAAAAATTAGAAGAGGTTAAAAACGGACATACATATATTGTTGTTACAAAAGATGATGGTTTATCTTACAAGCGTATTTTTAACTTAAATACTAAAAAAGGATACTTAGAATGCCATTCGGATAATAAAATTTACCAACCTTATAAAGTCAACTTAAAAGATATTGTTGAATTGTGGGAATACACCTGTTGCATTAATATGACAGATTACCGAGAAGAAGAACTTAATGTAGAAAGCATAATGAATATGCTTCGCAACTTACAAGTAGAAATGGAAGTTATAAAAAAACAAGGTAAAAAATTAAATTAATTTAATAAATTATTGAACTGTAATATAACCTTGTTCAGTGGTATTTGAAGAATGATAATTGCAACCGAAACTAAAACTACCTGCATTAGTAAAAGTATAAGAAAAGGAATCTCCACTTGTGATTTTCCCACTATCAAACAATCCATTATAGTTTGTAACAGAATGGTTAGCATTATCTTTATTTATAAAAGTTATAGTGGTTCCAACTGGAACATTTAATTGAGAAGGTCTAAATAATTTATATTCTAGCCATATTTCATTTTTACCTGGAGAACCTGTGGGTTTTTTACTACAAGTAGAAAATGTAAAAAAAATACTAATCAAAGAAAGTGTGGTTAAAAACTTCATAATACAGTGTTTATAATATATAAATTTACAAAAACTATTTTATAGTTTACTATTAGTAAAGGATAATATTCAACCAACCAAAGTCCTAATAAAAGCAAATTGAATTTATATATGCGATACATATTAAACATTAATCTTTAATAACTAAATTCGATCGTTCGTTAAAAAAACTAAAAAACTTTTATCTTCGCTATAATCATTATAATTTAGAGACCTCAACCTTATAAACTATGAAAAAATTCCTATCAACAAAACTATTTCGTGCCATTTGGTCGTTTGGCTTAGCCGCATTATTATATTGGATTTGTCCTTCATGTATTAGCAAAACAACCGTTGCTATTGTGCTTGGTACTTTAGTAATATTAGTAAATGCATCACCTATTATTAGTAAAGCTCCAATTATTACGCACATTACAAGAATTTTTGTAGGAGGATTATTTATATTTTCTGGATTTATAAAAGCAAATGATCCTTTAGGCTTTAGTTATAAACTTAAAGAATATTTTGAAGTATTTACTGCAGATTCTGGCTTATCCATATTTGAAAGTATGGCTCACATTGCATTACCATTGGCAATACTTTTATGTGTCAGCGAAATGGCTTTAGGATTTATGTTGTTGGTTGGATATAAAAGAAACCTTACACTTGGTTTATTATTAGCTCAAATTACTTTCTTCACCTTTTTAACGTTTTATTCAGCATGCTATAATAAGGTAACGACTTGTGGTTGTTTTGGTGATTTTTTAGTTTTAAAACCATGGGAAAGCTTTTGGAAAGATATTGTACTTCTAATTGCAATTACTTTACTTTTTGCAGGAAAAGAAAGCATCAACGAATTATTTAGTCCTTTAATTACTATAGCACTTACTTTTTTTGCAATTGTATTGTCTATAGTGTTCCCAATTTATACTTACCGTAATTTGCCAGTATTTGATTTTAGAGCATATAAAGTAGGAGATAATATTAGAGAAAACATGAAGGCGGGCGTTGGATATCAACCAGCCGTTTATGAATCGATGCTTGAATACAAGAATTTAAAAACGGGTAAAATAAAAGAATTTAACCAAAAGGATTATATGGATTCTAAGATTTGGGAAGATACTTTAACTTGGGCTTGGCACAATACAGTTAATAAATTAGTACATGATGCAATAAATCCACCAAAAATTGTTGATTTCTCCATAAATAATCAAAATGGGGAACCTATAACAGATAGTATTTTAAATAACCCAAATTATCAGTTTTTATTGATATGTTATGATTTAAATGAAACAGCCGATGACGAAACACTACATGCTAAAATTAATGATTTATATAAATTAGCAGCTTCTGAAAGAATTTCTATTTTAGGATTAACAGCATCTGATGCTAAGCAAGTGGATGATTACAAGCACAAACACCAAGCATTGTATGATTTTGCAACTTCGGATGGCGTAGTTTTAAAAACAATTATTCGTTCAAACCCTGGTTTAGTTTTAATAAAAAACGGAACTGTAATTATGAACTGGCATTACAATAACTTTCCGAGTTACAGCGATGTGAAACAAAAATATATGAAGTAGAAAAATTAAATTGTTTTATTTTTATAGTGTTTTGGAGGATATAATTTTGTCTATCTCGTAACAAGATAGTATCTTTCCGTTCTAAAAAAAAGTAAAAAATTATGGCTACTACATCTGATATTTCAAAAAATATTTTTTTAAGACACAATAATGAATTAGTTCAAGTAATGGACTATGATCATATTACTCCAGGAAAAGGAAATGCAATTTATTCGGTAAGATGCAGAAACGTTGAAACAGGTAAACAAAGTGAAGTTCGTTTTCGTTCGGGAGAAAAAATTGATATCATTAGAGTTGATGAATACGAAATGCAATACTTATTTATGGAAGGTGATTTTTTAGTTTGTATGAACCAAGAAACTTACGACCAAACACACATTCCTAAAATTTTATTTGCTGATAGCTTACAATTTTTACAAGAAGGAATGGTTCTTAAAATACGTTTTGATGAAAATGATAAACCATTAAGTGGATTATTACCTCAATACGTTGAATTAGAAGTGACTTATACTGAAGAAGGTGTTAAAGGAAAATCTTTGAAAACAGCCGAATTAACAGGTAATGTGAAAATTCAAGTTCCGATATTTGTAGTAATAGGAGATAAATTAAAAATAAATACTGAAACGGGAGAATACGTTGAGCGTGTAAAATAAATTATTCTTTCAAGCAATCAATATTTAATAAAAAACTCTCAGCTAAATTAGTTGAGAGTTTTTTTGTTTAATACCAAATGCAATTAAAATATAGTCCAAACTTTTTATTAGTCACACTGAACTTGATTCAGTGTCTTCAGAGATGCTGAATCAAGTTCAGCATGACATGCCGTAAAATAATACTAATTAATAAAAAAGTAGTTTATTTTTAGAAAAATTCCAATACAGAATAGTTAACATTTTATATTTATAATCAAAAATTATTGTTTTAGTGAAAATAAAAAATCCCGACTATTACTAATCAGGATTTTAAATTAAAATTAAGTTTCGAAATTATTCTGCCAAAACAATAACATTGTTTTTACAAATTTCCACTACACCACCTTTAACTACAAATGAATGTGTTGTGTTATTTTCTTCAACCAATTCGATAGTACCGTTTTTTAAAGTTGCAATCATTGGTGCATGATTATTTAAAACCCCAAAAGAGCCCTCTGAACCAGGAAACAAAGCAGATTTTACTTGTCCTTCAAATACTTTTTTATCTGGTGTTATAATTTCTAATTTCATTTCTTTGATATTAAGCTTCAGCTAAAATCTTTTTACCTTTTTCAATCGCTTCTTCAATACTACCAACTAAGTTGAATGCTGCTTCAGGATACTCATCAACTTTACCATCTAAAATCATATTAAATCCTTTGATAGTATCTTCGATTGGAACTAAAACACCTTTTAATCCAGTAAATTGCTCAGCAACGTGGAAAGGTTGAGATAAGAAACGTTGTACACGACGAGCGCGGTGAACAGTTAATTTATCTTCTTCACTTAACTCATCCATACCTAAAATAGCGATGATGTCTTGTAATTCTTTATAGCGTTGTAAAGTTAATTTAACACGTTGAGCACAATTGTAGTGAGCTTCTCCAATAACAGAAGGCGATAAAATACGAGATGTAGAATCTAAAGGATCTACAGCAGGATAAATACCTAATTCAGCAATTTTACGACTTAATACTGTTGTAGCATCTAAATGCGCAAAAGTTGTTGATGGAGCCGGATCAGTTAAATCATCAGCAGGAACATAAACAGCTTGTACAGAAGTAATAGAACCTTTTTTAGTTGAAGTAATACGTTCTTGCATAGCTCCCATTTCTGAAGCCAATGTTGGCTGGTAACCTACCGCAGAAGGCATACGACCTAATAAGGCAGAAACTTCAGCACCTGCTTGTGTAAAACGGAAAATATTATCAACGAAAAATAAGATATCGCGTCCTGGACCAGTTCCATCTCCATCACGGAAATATTCCGCCATAGTTAAACCTGATAATGCTACACGAGCACGAGCTCCAGGAGGCTCATTCATCTGTCCAAAAACCAGTGTTGCTTTTGATTCTTCTAAAGCTTTTGTATCAACTAAAGATAAATCCCATCCACCTTTTTCCATATCGTGTTTAAAAGCGTCGCCGTATTTAATAACGTCTGACTCAATAAATTCACGTAATAAATCATTTCCTTCACGAGTTCTTTCTCCAACACCTGCAAACACAGAAATACCTGCATAGGCTTTAGCAATGTTGTTTACTAACTCCATAATTAATACTGTTTTACCTACACCAGCACCACCAAACAAACCAATTTTACCACCTTTTGCATATGGTTCAATTAAATCAATTACTTTGATACCTGTAAATAATACTTCTGATGACGTAGATAAATCTTCAAATTTCGGAGCCTCACGGTGAATAGAAACACCACCTTCTTTACTAACTGAGTTGATACCATCAATGGCTTCACCGACTACGTTAAATAAACGACCCTTTACTTTATCACCAATTGGCATTTTAATAGGAGAACCTGTAATAGTTACATCCATACCACGGTATAAACCATCAGTACTATCCATGGCAATGGTACGAACCATATTTTCTCCAATGTGTTTTTGTACTTCAAGAATAATTTTAGAATCGCCTGCGCGAACTATTTCTAAGGCATCAAGAATACTTGGTAGTTTCCCACCTGCTAAATCAAAGCTAACGTCCACTACGGGTCCGATAACTTGAGCAATTTTACCAACTTGGTTAGACATATTAAATGTATTTTTTAATTTCGGATGCAAATTTAGGGTTTAAAGTTAAATTATACAACAAAAAAATATAATTTTAAAATGATTTATTCACAATTAATTTGTTCGTTTTAATAAATCAATAATTAACTCAGTTGGGCGACCAATAACTGCTTTGTAACCATCAATTATAATAGGCCTTTCTATTAAAATTGGATGTTCTGTTAAAATTTGAATCCATTCGGTATTTGTAAAAGTTTTTCCTTTAAATTTTTCAAGGAAAATGGGTTCCTTTTTTCGGACAATATCAACTGCATTTAATCCTAATTTATCTAAAATGTTTTTTATTTCCTTTTTCGAAGGTGTGTTTTTTATATAATCTATAATTTCAATTTCACAATTTTCGTCTTGTAAAACCTTTAAAGCACTTCTGCTTTTTGAACAGCGATTGTTATGTAAAATGGTGATTTTTTTCATTATTTTTTTAGATTTTAAGATAAAAGTAATGAACTGTCTCCATAACTTAAAAAACGAAAATTATTTCTCAATGCATAGTTGTAAATGTCTTTCCAATTATCGCCAACAATAGCGCTAATAAGCAATAACAAAGTACTCTTTGGTTGATGAAAATTAGTAATGATGCCTTTTGCTATTTTGAGTTGATAAGGTTGTGCAATTAATATTTGCGTCTTACATACTAATTTTTGTAGATTATTTAATTCCATCCAAGTTAAAAGTGATTCGATACTTTGCTCAACCGAAATTTCATTATCGTTAAATTGATAAGCGTCCCATTGTTTCACTTCTAATTGCTGTATGTTTGCATTAGGATTTAAAAAAGCTTTTAATCCCATCCAATAAAGCGTTTCAATGGTTCTAAAAGAAGTTGTGCCAACTGGAATAATTTGAAAATGACTATTTTTTAATACTCGTTCAATCGTTTCAATTTCAACATCAATCCATTCGGCATGCATAATATGATCGCCAATTTTTTCAGATTTTACTGGCATAAATGTGCCAGCGCCAACATGAAGCGTGACTTGCAATTGTTGAATGTTTGCACTTTTTAATTCATTTAAAATAGATTCCGTAAAATGTAAGCCTGCGGTTGGTGCGGCAACCGAACCTTTATGTTGAGCATAAACGGTTTGATAGCGTGTTAAATCAGTTTCGGTTGTTTCTCTTTTTAAATAGGGCGGAATTGGAATAGCTCCTACTCTACTTAATACTTCTGCAAAACAAAACTCTTGACTATCCCAATTAAATTCAACATCAACATGGGATTCTGTTTTTTCTAAAATTTTAACTTTCAGTTCAATATCCTCATGATTTAAAACTAGAAATTTATCTTTCCATTTTCTTAAATTTCCTACTAAGCATTTCCATTTTACAGAACCTTTAGTTGCCATTGCTATGGCCACATCACTATAACAATCATGCGGTTCTAAACAAAACAATTCGATGGTTTGATTAGTTGCCGTTTTAAAATGTAAACGAGCCTGAATAACTTTAGTATTATTAAAAACAAGCACTGCATTTTGTGGAAGTTGATGCAAAATATTTTTAAAAGAATGGGTTTCTATTTTAGATTCTTTAAACACCAACAATTTAGCATCCTCTCTGTTTTCAGTTGGAAAATAAGGAATATGCGATTCAGGTAAATCGTAATTAAAATCAGAAATATTTAAATGTGAAGGAGAGATCATACAAAGATAAAGGGTAAAATTACCAATTTTTATCTGTTTTGTAAACCGTTCCTTTAAACAAGGCTACTTTATTATCAGTAGTTTCATTAACGATTTCAATTGTGTAAATAGCAATTTTATTACCGTTTGATTGTTGGAATACTTCTGCAATGATGATATCATTTTCAACCAAAGAAACTAAGTGAGAAATAGAAGTTTCAATCGATACAGCTTTTTGCCCGTAACTATTAGATGCAAAAGCCAAAGCGCTATCTGCAAAAGAATAGGCAATTCCACCATGTGCAATACCAAAGCCATTCAGCATTTCTTTTTTGATTTGCATTTTTAGTTTACAAGTTCCTTCTGCAATCTCTAAAACTTCAATACCTAACCATTGACTAAAATAATCTTTAGCCATCATGGTATTTACAATATCTTTTGGAGTTAGCATTATACGCGAGGTTTCCAAGGCGTTTCAACTGCCTTTAAATCAAAAGTTATTTTGCGAGAAAGAACAAATAAATAATCGGATAAACGATTTAAATATTTGTAAATTAATTCATCAACTGGATTTACTTCGTTAAGCGCTAATACACAACGTTCTGCTCTTCGGCAAACACAACGGGCAACATGGCAAAAAGAAATAGTTGTATGTCCACCAGGAAGTATAAAATGCTTCATTTCTGGCAAATACTCATTCATGGCATCAATTTCTTTTTCTAATAATACAATATCAGTTTCTGAAATTTGAGGCAAAACCATTTTATTTTTTTCAGGGTCAGCAGCTAAAAGTGAACCAATTGTAAATAAGCGATCTTGAATTTCAATCAAAATGATTTTTGAATGCTCATCTATTTCCTGATCTCTCACTAAACCGATATTCGAATTTAATTCGTCAACTGTTCCATAAGCTTCGATGCGGACATCAAACTTAGGAATACGTGTTCCTCCAATTAAAGAAGTTTGACCTTTATCCCCTGTTTTTGTATAAATTTTTAGTGCCAAAATTTTTAAAACTTTAAACTTAAATTAATATTTGGTAGAATTGGCAATTGATTAACACGTTTGTTTTTAACACGATCATAATAAAAAATATTTTCACGATTATAGGCATTTGTTGCCCCAACGTTTAATTCAAATTTCATACGCTCGCTTATGTTATACAACCATTTTAAACTAATGTCTAAACGGTGATAATCAGGTAAACGTTTTGAGTTGTAATCACCTGGTACGTAACCCAAATTAGCATTTGATGTTGTATAATCATAAGTAAATTGATTATTAAAATCAACTTGAGGATAAAAACCTTGTGTTGGAGTGAAAGGAAAACCAGAACCAAAATTCCAACGAACACTTAAATCCAAATTACGTTTTTTACCAAAAGTGTAAGTTCCAACTAAATTAACATTATGACGTCTATCAAAAATTGGTGCATAGCTTTGAACATCTCCACTTAAAGTATTTCCGCTATAACGAGTGTTTTTAGACAAACTATAAACTCCCCAAAAGTAAAAACGATTTTTTTCATATTTTGCTGTAAAATCTAAACCAATAGCTTCACCTTGTTCAATAATAAAATCTTTTTTAAGTGCGTCTGGTTTTGAGGCATTAGCTTCATTATCATCATAAATTTTACCACGATTAACTGCAGGCAATTGAGTGAAATATTTTTGATAACCTTCCACTTGTATTTCTAATCCTTTGGCTACATCTAACTCAAAACCAGCAACAATATGTCTTGCTTTTTGAATAACTCCTTTTGTTGCAACCGTATTATTATTTTTATCCTTATAAGAAGTTGGTAAATTTTCAGGTCCATTTAAGAAACCATAAAATAAATTTACAACATCTCTATCTGAACTTGAACTCATTAAACTTTGGCTATAAAAACCACCGGCAAATTTCATACGGATTTTTTTCGTGAAATTTAATTTTCCTTGTAAACGAGGCTCTGGAGAGAAATTATTAAACGTAGCATAATATTGTGCACGGAAACTTGGTTCTAAAACAATAAATTTCTTTCTGTCTAACCATCTAAATTTCATATGACCAGCAATTTCAATTGAGTTTTTTTCATATTTAATTGTACTCAATAATGGTGTTGTAATTTCATAAGAAGTACTTGTTCCTACTAATTCAAAACCATATTTTAACTCATTACGCCCCAAGTATTTTAAAAAGTTAAATCCACCATTAAATCCACCAACTGAACTATTCTTTTTATCAGTTTCTTGAGAACCTTGGTAATTAATTTTATATTGAGAATATGCCAAATTACCTTCGATTAATAAAGAAGAAGCAGCTGGTATTAAAATAAAATTACTTCCTGCACCAAATGATTTCCAATCGAAAGCAGCTAAATCTTTATAAACTACTTTATCAGTATAATTATACCCAAATAAGTTTACTTTGCTACCGTTGCCACCATTTACAGAAACTTTACCGTATAAATCGGTATAATAAAAAGGTAAACCATCTTTATTAGCGTAGGGATATAAAACTTTTGAAGTTTGAGGTAAGTAAGATGTTTTGCCAGAAAACAAGAATGATGAACTTGCTTTTCCATCTTCCTTTAATTTTTTAAGTGGTCCTTCTAAAGTAAGTTTTGCTCCAAATGTTGAGGCAGAAACTTTACCAGCTAGTCGTTTTTTATTTCCATCACGAGTTGTAATATCCATGATAGAAGAAGTTCTTCCACCATATTCAGCTCCAAAACCGGCACTATAAACATCAGCACTACGCATAATATCATTATCAAACACCGAAAATAAACCAATTGAGTGAAATGGGTTATAAATTACCATTCCGTCCATCAATACTTTATTTTGAATAGGTAAACCACCACGAATATATAATTGTCCACCCTGATCACCTGTAAAAACTACACCTGGTAATACTTGCAAATACTGAGCTAAATCAGGTTCACCAACACTTGGTAATTTATTTATTGCGATTGGATCAATTTTTTGAACTCCAACATTTGGAGTTTCCAATTTCTCTAATGATTCTGCTGAAATATCAATCTGACCAATATTTATGACTCCTTTAGTAACGTAAAACTTCTTTGTAACAATTTCATTTGCTTTTACAGTAATTGATTCGCTAATAGAATCGAATTCGAGATTAGTTATTTTCAAAGTATAGATACCTGGTTTAACTTTAGGTATGGTAAAAAAACCGTTCATGTCTGTGGAAGCACCATTTGTGGTACCTTTTAAGTATACGTTACTAAAAGCAACAGCTTCTCCATTTGCTCTATTGTAAACAAAACCCCTTACAGTTCCAGTTTGTGCAATACTAATAAATGTAACTAGTACAAAAGATAATGATAATAATAATCGAGTCATAAAAATTTTAGAAATAGGAAAACAAAAATACCATTTTTAGTGAGTAAAAAAAGGGTTTATTTTGGGATAATATTGGAAACTTATCGAAGTTTAACACAAAATGAACTAATTAACGATTAAAACTTAATCTTTCACCTTTTTTTGACTCATCAAATGTTCCATTGTCATAAACTAAATGGCCACTAACAAAAGTTTTTTCGATACTAGAGGCAAAAGTATAGCCTTCAAAAGGACTCCAACCACATTTATATAAAAGAGTTTCTTTAGTCACTGTATTTGGCTTATTTAAGTTTACTAAAACCAAATCAGCAAAATAGCCTTCTCTTATATAACCACGTTTATCTATATTAAAAATATCAGCCACATTATGGCTCATTTTATTGACTATCATTTCCAAGCTAATTTTTTTCTGCTTATAAAATTCTAACATCGCTAATATAGAATGCTGAACCAATGGACCGCCACTTGGAGCTTTTAAATACGACTGGCTTTTTTCTTCAATTGTATGAGGTGCGTGGTCAGTTGCGATCACATCAATTCTACCATCTAAAACTGCTTCAAAAATTTGAGCTTTGTCGTATTCAGTTTTTACAGAAGGATTCCATTTAATAAAATTCCCCTTTACTTTATAATCTTCATCATTAAACCATAAATGGTGAATACAAGCCTCTGCAGTAATGCGTTTTTCCTTTAAAGGGATTTTATTGGTAAATAAACTTAACTCTTTTGCGCTCGAAATATGTAAAATATGCAAACGTGTATTGTATTTCTTTGCTAATGCGACTGCAAAAGATGAAGATTTATAACAAGCTTCGTCGTTTCTAATAATTGGATGAAAATATGCTGGAATATCTTCACCGTATTCGGAAATGATGCGCGCTTGAGTTTCTTTTATCATTGGGTCAAATTCGCAATGAACTGCAATTAAAGCATTAGATTTTTCAAAAAATCCTTCTAACGTTTTTTCGTTATCAACTAACATGTCGCCAGTACTTGAACCCATGAAAATTTTCAAGCCACAAACTGTTTTATAATCAACTTTTAAAGTTTCTTCTAAATTGGTATTTGTTCCACCCATAAAAAATGAATAGTTAGCTAACGAACATTCTTTAGCGCGGGCATATTTTTTTTCTAACTCAACAATAGTTACAGCTTGAGGAACTGTATTAGGCATTTCCATATAAGTTGTAACTCCACCAGCTACAGCAGCTTTTGCTTCGGTATAAATTTCACCTTTATGAGTTAAACCTGGTTCTCTAAAATGAACTTGATCATCAATAGCTCCTGGCATTAAAACTAAACCTTCTGCATTAATAATTGTAGCATTTGGTTCGGAAATATTTCTTTCTATTTTAGAAATATAAGATCCTTCGATTAAAACATCAGAAACAAAAATTTCATTTTCGTTTACGATGGTGACATTTTTTATAAGTGTTTTTTTCATGAGACTACAAATATAAAGCTTATCTATTTCTTTAAAGAATCTAAAACAGTAATTTCTACTTTTGTTAAGCCTGCATTTATAAAATTAAGCTGCTTAGCAGCTTTATAACTTAAATCAATACTTCTATTTGATTTTTTAGGCAAGCGGTCGTTTACTTTTACAATAACAGTAGAATCATTTTTTACATTCCGCACTTTTACATAAGTACCTAACTTTAATGTTTTATGAGCCGCAGTTAGTTTATCATTATAAAATATTTCGCCTGAAGTCGTTTTTCTTCCATTAAATTTTTTGGCATAATAACTTGCTATACCTTTCTCAGTAGTTTGATTTTCAATTAAAGAAGTTTTTGTTAAAGTTGAATCTTGAGAAAATCCATAACATGAAATAAACAGAATACAATAAATATAATATCGCTTATTTAATTTCATACCATTAAATTAATAAAAAAAAGGGAAACACTAAAAAAATCAATGATCAAATAAATCAGATTCTGAACTATGCAATTTTTTTTGTGAACCACTTTGTTCATCAATGACATCTGTTCCTCTTTTATAATCATTTATCTTTCTATTAAAAACATTACTTGCTTTAATAATAAATGCAGGATATTGATGACTTAAAATTAATTGGTCATAACTATAAGATACAGTTGTTCTTGTATTAATAGCTTTAAATGAACTTAACAAATCGCGACATTCGCTAAAATTTAAATAAAAAAGAGGATATTCTGCTTGCGTTTTTTGATTTTTATAAATTGGTGCTAAATAAACCAATCGCTTATCTAACTGAGACCATTGCTTATCAAAAAACCAATCTTCGCAAAACAAATAGCCAACTAAGTCTTTGCTATTTAATTGCCGGTCAATATTTTTTTTAACTTGTTCCGGATTTCCATCAGAATCAAAAACGGTTTCAACAACAGAATCTTTAAAGGTTAAAATCGTTTGTAGTTTCTTGATAAATATTTTATCCTGCTTTACATTATCATTAAACTTCTCGGAATTATATGCACTAACTTTTCCAGTTAAAATTCCAAATTTTATTACTTCAAATAAATCAAGAAATTCACAAGATACATTAGAGGTAAATATTTTTTGTGCTTCAATATCCTTCAAATCAATAATTCTCCAAACTCGCTGCCCTTTTATAGCTAGTGGTTTTACAAGGGTATCAATATTGACTGGTCTACTATAAAATTTTTTATAAATAGTAGATGGATTACATTCACTATAAACACCTGGATTATAAACA
>Ga0114977_10002103_pt1 | contig 12881 bp, 6 predicted proteins | sample S_130805_MF_Meta_FD_87026 | JGI IMG/M metagenome (GOLD analysis project Ga0114977, IMG submission 87026) | Freshwater microbial communities from Lake Simoncouche, Canada to study carbon cycling - S_130805_MF_MetaG | ecosystem: Environmental > Aquatic > Freshwater > Lake | place: Lake...
GATCAAGAAGTTTCGTCAGCTCGACAGCGTCTGCGCGGGCCATCCCGAGCATCACATGACCGCCGGCATCGAGACGACCACCGGCCCCCTCGGCCAGGGCTGCGGCAACTCCGTCGGCATGGCGATCGCCTCCAAGTGGCTCGCCGCCCACTACAACCGCCCCGGCCACACCGTGTTCGACTACGACACCTACGTGCTCTGCAGCGACGGCGACCTGATGGAGGGCGTGGCCTCCGAGGCGGCCTCGATCGCCGGCCACCTCGGCCTCGCGAACCTCTGCTGGCTCTACGACGACAACCAGATCACGATCGAGGGCGAGACGCACCTCGCCTTCACCGAGGACGTGGGGAAGAAGTTCGAGGGGCTCGGCTGGCGGGTGGAGCGGGTGGCCGACGCCAACGACACCGCCGCGCTGAAGAAGGCGCTCGAGGCCTTCCAGGCGGAGCAGCACAAGCCCACGCTCGTGATCGTGAAGAGCGTGATCGGCTACGGCGCCCCGAAGAAGGCGGGCTCCCACGAAGCGCACGGGGCGCCCTTGGGCGCCGAGGAGATCAAGGGCGCGAAGGCGGCCTACGGCTGGCCGGTGGACGAGTCGTTCCGCGTGCCGGCCGAGGTGCCCGCCCACTTCGCGGCCACGCTCGGGGCCCGCGGCGCCGCGGCGAACGCCGCCTGGAAGCAGACCGTGTCGGGCCTCGGCGCGGCCGACGCCGCCTGCGCCGCCGAACTGGCCGACTTCCTCGCCGGCCGCCTGCCGGCCGGCTGGGACAAGACCATCCCCTGCTTTCCCGCCGACGCCAAGGGCGTGGCCAGCCGTGTGTCGAGCGGCAAGGTGATCCAGGCGCTCAGCGGCACGGTGCCCTGGTTCCTGGGCGGCTCGGCCGACCTCGCCCCCTCGACGATGACGCTCGTGCCGGGAGCGGGCGACTTCGGCCACGACAGCTACGCCGGCCGCAACTTCCACTTCGGGATCCGCGAGCACGGGATGGCCTCGGCCTGCAACGGCATGGCGCTGTCGGGCCTGCGGCCCTACTGCGCCACCTTCTTCGTGTTCCTCGACTACCTCAAGCCGGCGCTGCGGCTCTCGGCACTCGGGCACCTGGGCGTGATCTACGTGCTCACGCACGACTCCATCGGCCTCGGCGAAGACGGCCCGACCCACCAGCCGATCGAGCAGCTCGCCACCGCCCGCGCGGTGCCCGGCCTGTCGGTGTTTCGCCCGGCCGACGCCAACGAGGTGGCCGAAACCTACCGCGTGGTCATGCAGCGGGCCGACCGTCCCGCGGTGATCGTGCTCTCCCGGCAGAATCTGCCGACCCTCGACCGTTCTGCCGGCCTGGGATCGGCCACGGGCACGGCCCGCGGCGCCTACGTGCTCAAGGAGGCCGCCGGCGGGAAGCCCGCCTGCATCCTGATCGGCACCGGGAGCGAGGTGCCGATCTGCCTCGAAGCGGCCGACAAGCTCGCCGCCGAAGGCATCCAGGCCCGCGTGGTGAGCATGCCGAGCTGGGATCTGTTCGAAGCCCAAGACTCCGCCTACCGCGAGAGCGTGCTGCCCAAGGCGGTCACGGCCCGCGTCGCCTGCGAGGCGGCCTGCGGCTTCGGCTGGGAGCGGTGGATCGGCACGCGGGGCGAGTTCATCGGCATGCAGAGCTTCGGCGCCTCGGGCCCGTTCGCCGCGCTCTACAAGCACTTCGGCATCACGCCCGATGGCGTGGCCGCCGCGGCCAAGAGGTCGCTCGCGGCAAGCTAGCGGTCGCTCACTACGGCTGGTGGTGCGAGTCGCCGATGACGGCGTCTTCGGAATCCTTGCCGGCGCGAATCTCGCCGTCGTGGTTCCGGTAGAGGTGGTCGTCGTCGTGCAGGTCGTCGGGCCGCACCTGCTCCACGTGCCCGTCCTCGAAGAGGATGAAGTGCAGGCCTTCGGGATGATTGTCGCTCCGCTCGCCCCCGGCGTTTGGCGCGTCGGCCATCAGCGGATGATGGCGACGGTGCTGGTCGAGAATCGGCTGGAGTTCTCCCGACGCGTCGCGGTGGCCGAGGGTGTAGCCGTAGTCTCCCCCCATCGACCGCACGAGCTCCTCGAACTTCGGCGTGCCGACGGCGGCCCGCAGTTCCTCCAGCGACGGCACCCGGAAGTTGCCGCGCCGGGCGAGTTCGGAATCGGTCGTGAGCACCGTGCCGTCGTCGGCCACGAGGCGATGCTCCGAGACCAGCGTGGGCGCGTAGAGGCCGGCCCGCGAGAGCGGCCCGGCGGCCGGCGGCGAGGGATACTGGCGGTGGGCACCGGCGAAGCCCTGCAGCGAGCCCGCCAACGACTGCAGATTCCGCTGGGTGCGGCGGCCGCGGGCATCGGCGATCGATTCCAAGAGCAGCGGGGCCACCAGCACGCACGCCGCCAGCGCCGAGGCGGCCATGATCATCCGGTCGAGCCACTGGCGGCTCGATGTTCCGTGCCACTCGGCCTCGTCGCCGGCGGGCGGAGCGGGGCGGACCGTCGGCCGCATCGGCACGGTGGCCGGCGCGGGCTGCGTCTGGGCGGCGACGAAGGCGAGCGTTCGCTTCGCCAAGCCGGTGGGCGGCGCGAGGGGCCCGCGATCCGGGGACAGCGGCCGCAGGGACGTGCGGATCAGGTCGAGGTTCCGCCTCAGTTCGGGGCCCCGCGCCGGATCGGCCAGGGCGAGTTCCACCTGCCGCGACTCCCCCTCGTCGAGGGCGCCCAGGCAGTAACCGACGAGTTCGTCTTCACGCATGGCTCGGCCTCACGTCGGCAGATCGGGTCGGTGACGATCCGGGGGTCATGCTCAATCCTCCATGGCTTCCGGCACGGCGCGTCCGCTTCGTTGCCACGACTCGTTGAGCTTGAGGAGCGCCGCATGGAGCCGGCTCTTCACCGTGCCCACGGGGATGCCGAGCACGTCGGCGGCCTCGCGGTATTTCATGCCTTGGTGGTAGACCAGCATCAGTGCGCTCTTCAGCGATTCGGGAAGATCATCGACGGCCGAACGGACCCAGTCGCGGGCTTCCGCGACCTCCATCTGCTCGTCCGCCGTCCGCCCGTTCCCCGCCAGCATCTCCACGAGCGATCCCACGTCGTCCTCGCCGCCGGTGCGGTGATCGAGGCTGACCATGCGATGCCGGCGGTTGCGCCGCTGGGCGTCGATGGCCTGGTTGGTCGCGATCGTATAGAGCCAGGGGCGGAACCTGCGGCCTTCCTCGAACTGCTCCCGCTTGAGGTGAACCTGGAGAAACGTCGCATGAAACACGTCCTCCGCCATCTCGGCATTGCCGAGGTACCGGCGGAGGTAACTGAACAACTCCTGCTCATACCGATGCACGAGCGACTCGAAGGCCGCCGCATCCTCGTTCCGGCGGCAGCGACGGAGCAGTTCCTCATCGGAAAGCCCGCCACCCGCGCCGCCAGTTCCGGAACCCGGAACCGGCCCGCTGGGGCCACCACCCGAACGTGAATCGTGCAAATCCATCACTGCTACGGTGCCGGCAGGGGAAGGGTTCGCAGGGCTGAAAGAGTTTGTTTTTCCGAACTTCACCCCGGTCCCATGAGGCAACCGGGGCGCGGGCGGCAAGGCGGCGAAAGTCACCCCGCTCGCCGAGTATAGCGGGGGCCGCGGGTTCCCGGCCCCTTCGGGCACGCCGGCCGGGCCGAGCGGTGGTTTGACTTTTGCGGCCGGAACGCCGACATTCCCGGCACGCATGGCTCGTCACGCCCCCTACCGCTGGGCCTCTCCGGGCGATCTCAACGCCTTTTTCGGCCTGTCGATCGACAACCTGGCCGTGTTGGTGCTCACGGTCTCGCTCCTCGCGACCGTGTTCGGCTATCCGGCCCAGTTCGCCCTCTCGCACCTCGTGCCCGGCACGGCCGTGGGGGTCGTGGTCGGCGATCTGATCTTCACCGCCATGGCCTTCCAGCTCGCCCGCCGGACCGGCCGCGGCGACATCACGGCGATGCCGCTGGGCCTCGACACCCCGAGCACGTTCGGGATGGTGTTCTTCGTGATCGGCCCCGCCTTCGCCGAGGCGGTCGCGGGGGGCATGGACCAGGAAGCCGCCGCCCGCCGCGCCTGGCACATCGGGATGTGCTCCATCGTCGCCAGCGGCGTGTTCAAGCTGGCCTGCGCGTTCGTGGCCGGTCCCGTCCGCCGGCTCGTGCCGCGGGCGGCCCTGCTCGGCAGCCTGACGGCGATCGCGCTGGCGCTGATCACCTTCCTGCCCCTGCTCGAGATCTTCGCCTCGCCGCTGGCCGGCCTCGTGGCGCTCGGCATCATCCTCGCGAGCCTCACCGCCCACATCCCCTTTCCGCTCCGGATCCCGGGAGCGCTGGCGGGCCTGCTGGTCGGCGGCCTGATCCAGTTCATCGGCCTGCAGGCGGGCTGGATCCCCGAGGCGTCCCACATGGCGATCGACCCGGCCGCCGCCCTCTGGCCGACGGAGTGGCTCTCCGCCTTCCGCTGCGAGTGGCTCGAGGCGTGGCCCCACACGGTGAAGTATCTGCCGATCGTGATCCCTTTCGCCCTGGCCACGGTCGTGGGGGGCATCGACTGCACCGAGAGCGCCGCGGCGGCCGGCGACGAATACGACACCGGCCGCGTGATCGGCGTCGAGGCGATCGCCACGATCGTCGCGGGCGCCTGCGGGGGCGTGATCCAGACGACGCCCTACATCGGCCACCCGGCCTACAAGGCGATGGGCGGCCGCGCGGCCTACACGCTCATGACCGCCGCCTTCATCGGCCTCGCCGGCCTGACCGGCACCTTCGCCTACCTCTATCAGATCCTGCCCGGCCCCGCCCTGGTGCCGATCCTGGTGTTCGTGGGCCTGGAGATCACGTCACAGAGCTTTCATGCCACGCCCCAGCGGCACTATCCGGCGGTCGCGCTCGCCTGTGTGCCGGCGCTGGCGGCCCTGGCCAAGATCGAGACCGACAAGGTGCTGGCCGCAGGCGCCCGGCCCGATGCCGTGCTCGCCCGCGAGCTCTTCGCGCTGCAGATCATCTCGGCCGGCTTCATCGTCACCAGCGTGCTCTGGGCCGGGATGCTCACGGCCCTGCTCGATCGCCGGCTCGCCCGCGCCGCCGGCTGGTGCCTGGCCGCGGCCGCGTGCACGCTCTGCGGCATCATCCATTCGCCGTTCAAGGATGGCCGGCTGTTTCTGCCCTGGGCCCTCGGCGAGCTTCCCGCCGAGGCGGCCGGCCGCGGGCCGCTGACACTCGCCGCGGCCTACGCGCTGCTGGCGGCCCTCTACGCCGGCTGGTCGATCATCCGGCCCGCCACACCGCTGGCCGACGCCGCCGACGACGAGCGGTCCTACTCCAGCCCGTAGGCGCCGGCCACCGGGAGGTCGATCCCGGAGCGGCTGGCGAACTGCGTCCGCGAGAGGAACCGCGGCTCGAGGTTGAACGTCACGCCCACGTTGTTGCGGCTGTAGTCGATGTTGAATCCGAAGGTCATCAGGAACGATTCCCCGATCCGCACGAGCTGGAAGTTCTGGCCGATGTTGCTGCCGGTGAGGTCGATCGCCGAGCCGAAGGAGCTCGCCCACTTGGGGCTCATGCGGTAGGTGTAGGAGCCGGTGAGCACCGACGCGCTGATCGGCCCGCCGAACTGGTTGAAGCCGATGTAGAAGCTGCCGCGGGGCGTGCGATTGAGCAGCGCGCCCACCGTGTAGAGCTGCTGCCCGCCGTTGAAGAAGTCGACGTCGGCCGTCGAGAGCACCGCCGTCCGGTCGCCCACGTGCCAGCGGAAATCGTACTGCCAGAGGCCCATCACCTGGCCGAAGTTCTGACTCGTCGTCGGAAAGAACTCGCCATCCACGTCGAACGTGATCCAGTCGATGATCCGCCGGTTGCCCACCGGGCCGCGCTTCGTCTGCCAGCGCTGGCGGGCCGCCACGCGGAACGCCGTCAGGTCGTTGACGATCTCAGTGGGCCCCGTCACCCAGCTGCCCATCCCGCGGCGGACGGCGTACGACCGCGGGTCGTACTTGTTGTCGGGGCCGAAGATGAAGGGGGGGCCGAGCGGCGTCGGAAAGCCCGCGCCCCGCGGGGCGTTGAAGTCCCAGTAGGGAATGTTGCGTCGATACTGGTTGATGGCGTCGTCGTCGATCTGGTCGTAGAGCGGGAGCTGGTCCACGCTCTGCGTGGCATTCGCGTAGGAGAACTCCGCCTCGAAGACAACCTTGTGCGCGAGCCCGTGGAGATTCCACAACTGGCTCTCCACGGTGTTGTCGGCGGTCCACATCGGCAGGCTCGAGCGGATGCCCACCTGACCGTAGGCCCGATCGAGCGGCGAGCCGTCGAGGGCCTCACCCCAGTGCGCCAGTTCGCCGAGCGCGTAGGGCACGAGCTTCACGGCCCCCGCCTGGAACGGGAGGTCGAGCTCCTGCCGCGTCTGCAGCCGCTCGCCGAGGACGTTGCTCTCGTAGGGGAGCAGCGTCCAGATGTTCCGCCCCTGGCCGACGGTCGGCGTCTGCGGCGTGCTCTGCTTGGCGTAGGCGACGCCCGAGTGCTCGAACCAGCTGACGGAGTCGTAGAGGAGCGGCTGCCCCATGGTGTAGTGATCGAGCCGCGGCCACCACTCCGTCTGCGTGAAGAAGGGGTCGAGCCGCACGCTGGAGAGCAGCCGGAGCTCGCGGTTCTCCACCGGCCGCCGCAGGTCGATCCAGGTCCGCTGCTCGTAGCCTTCCTCCCACTCCGCCTCGTAGTATTCCTCGAGGAAGTTCATGTCGCTGATCCAACCGGCGGTGCCGCGGGCCTGCCAGCCACCGAAGAAGCTCTCGGTCGTGCCGCCAAGATCCTGGCGATGCCGCCAGAAGGTCCGGCCGCGGAACGTGCGGCTCGGGAAGCCTGGGTAGTCGAGGCCGCGGCGATAGAGGCCGACGTTGTCGCGGCCGGCGTCGCCGATGAACCAGGCGTCGAGATCGCCGCTGGCCGGCGTGCCCAGGCCCAGGAACGACGGGCGGTTGTAGAGCAGCGACGTGCCGCCGCCGGGACCGCGGAAACTGAGGTAGTCGACGTCGAAATCCCAGTCCACGCCGTCGGGCGGCCGCCGCCAGCCGAACACCTGGAACGCATCCCAGCCGGTGAGGATCTGCGTGCCGAAGATCCGGTCGTTCTTGAGCTGCAGGTCATTGAGATAGAACGTCGGCTTCTTGGCGTTGGTCGCGAGGATGGGCCACCAGAGCACCGGCACCCCGCCGAGTGTCACCGTGTTGCCGCGGCTGGTGATGAACTGCTGGTGCTCGACCGCCGGCTCACCCGTCGCGGGATCGATCGACGGCTGGCCATACGGCCCCGCCAACGGCACCTGCTCGTCGGTGAACTCCAGTTCCCGCGAGCGGAACTCCCACGTCGGCACGCCGAGCCGGCTGGAGGTGAGGCCCGTCTGCTGGGCGACGAACCGGCTGCGGTCCACCTGCCGCAAGACATCGGCCCGCAGCCGCACCGCACCGGAGTAGTTGTCGACGGGCGTGAGCACCGTGGCGCCGGTGATCACGCCGCTCGAACGGGGCACGTCGTAGAACATGTTCTCGGCGTCGACCACCCGCTGGCCCTGCCGGAAGACGACGTTGCCCTCCATGTAGAGCTCCAGCGGCACGTCGGCCGACTGGGCGGCGGCCCCCTCGAGATCGGGCTGGGCCGAGCCCCGGGTCCAGATCACGAGCCGGTCGGCCGAGATGTCGAGCGGCCCCGCCGGATCGACGCCATCGATCACGAGGTTCACGCCCGACGTGATCACCGCGATCCACTCGTTGCCCGACGGGCTCGGCAGCCACTTGATCGCCAGCGGCACGCTCGACCGCGGGAAGGCCCGCAGTCGCCGGGCCGGCGCGGCGGCGTTCACCTGCGGAACCGCGGGAGCGCCGAACTCGCTGAACTGCGTCTGCTCGATCGGCGACTCCTCGGCCGCGGCGAGCCGCACCGCCGAGCCGTCGTCGGTGCCTCCCTCCGCCGTGATCACCCTGGGTTCCGCCGGCTGCTCGTAGAGGGGCGGCGGCGCCGTGCTGCCGACCACGCTGGCGAAGTCGAGCCGCGGCTCGCGGAGCGTCCAGAACCGGCCCGTCCACCGCGGGCCGCGGACCGTCGCCGGGCCCTGGTCGCCGCCGGCCGTCGTCGTCACCTTCACGTCGCCCGCCATGCGGACGAGCATGCTCCGCACCCGCGGCTCGGCGGGCTCCGCCTCGTCGTCCGCAGCATCCTCGGCCGCCGCGTCGCGTTCGATCCAGACCACGGCCTCGTGCGCCGTCGCCTCGGTCGCGCCCTGCGCGATCCGCACGCCGCCCGTCAGATGCCAGACGTCGTAGGATCCCTCGGTCCAGCGCGCCGCCTGGGTCGCCTTCACCGCGAGCGGCTCCGCCGGATCGGCCGACGGCACCTCGATCCGGCCCGCCTCCGCGATCGCCGCGGCGAGTCCCTTCGCCGGCAGCGCTGCCAGCGCGCCGGCGCTCGCCTCGGGCGTCATCATCGCGTCGGCGGCCACCGCGCCGGCGGCGCTCACCCACGCGAGGAGCGTCACGAGCATCGCGAGCGCGAACCCCGGCGCGGGTCCCGCGCGGAGGCGCGGGGCGCGGTCAGAGGGCGCCGGCGGCAGGTGAGGGTGCTGCACTCGGGACGTTCGCTCGGATTCGAAAACCGGCCTGTGGGCCGGGAAAATCGCGGGTTTATAGGAGTGGCCGCGCGCACGGGTCAAGGCATCGCGGCCGCCCGCAAGCGCCCGCAACTCGCGGCGGCGTGGGGGGTTATCGCCGGCCGCGGCCCGGCCCCGGCCGCGCGGTCAGCCGGGCGGGGTCCCGCCGGGCCGAGCGCGAAACCAGGCCGATGGCGCTGCCCTGCGAAGCCGCGCAGCGGCAGCGGGGGCAATCTGCCGAGGCATTCCGGCAGGCCCGGTAAGATGATGGTCTGCCGTGCCGTGGCCCGGCGCAGCCCCCGCCGTCCGCTCGAGTCGCCACCCTTGTCTGCCCCGTCGCGCCCCGACGTCCTTTCCCAGCCTGCCCCGGCGGCCTCGTTCGCGGCCTGGCTCTCCGCCTTCCTCGTCCAGCGTCGCGTCGGCCTCGCCTGCGTTGCCCTGGCGATCACAGGCGCCGCCGTCGTGCTCTCCGGGCGGCTCGAGTTCTCGCGGTCGATCGATGCGATGTTCGACCGCTCCGATCCGGCACTCGTCCCCTACGCGCGGATGACGCGGATGTTCGGCTCGAGCGAGACGATCCTCGCGGCCTACGACGATCCGCAGCTGTTCACCACCGAAGGGATCGGCCGACTCCGCAGCCTCGCGGCCGAGCTCGGGGCGGTGCCGGGGGTGGCCTCCACCACGAGCCTCGCGAGCACGCCGCTCGGCGACGCGATCATCGATCTCGACCGCGGGCTCGCCGCCGGCTGGGCGCGGCGGCTCGTGTCGCTGCTGGAAGGCTATCTCGTCGGCGCCGATCACCGCACGGCGGGAGTCGCCTGCACGCTCGAGCCGCGGGACGACACGGCTGCGAAGTCCGGCCGCGGCCCGACCCGCAAGCAGACGATCACCGCGCTGCGGGAGCGGATGGCCGGCATGCCGGCCGGCACGATCGCCGGCGAGCCCGTGATGCTGCTCGACGGCTTCGAGATGCTGCAGCGCGACGGCAACCTGCTCGGCACCGGCAGCGGCCTGCTCGCCGGGGCCGTGCTGCTCGCCTGCTTCCGCAGCGTCCGCTGGCTGGTGGTGCCGCTGGCGGTCGTGCTGTTCTCGCTGTGGACGACCCGCGGCCTGCTCGCCCTCGCCGGGCTCAAGCTGACCATGGTCTCGACGATGCTCTCGGCGATGATCACGGTGGTCGGCATCGGCACGGTGACCCACGTGATCGTGGAGTTTCGCCGGCTCCGCGGCCTGGGGCTCGAGGCCGACGACGCCCTGCGAACGACCTTCACCACGCTCTTCTGGCCTGTGGCCGGCGCCATCGCCACCGACGTGATCGGCTTCGGCTCGCTGACCGCCAGCGCCGTCGGCCCGGTGCACGACTTCGGCATCATGACCGCCGTCGGCGCCGTGACGGTGCTCCTGGCGATGACCCTCGTCGTCCCGTTCCTGGCCCTCGTGGGCCGGTTCGACCCCGACCCCCGGATGGCCTGGGGCGAAGGCACGCTCGACCGCGGGCTCGACGCCCTCGTCGGGCGGATCGTGCGCCACCCCCTGCCGATCCTCGCCGCGTCCGCAGTGGTCACGATCGCGGCCATGATCGGGATGCGGTGGCTGACGGTCGAGACCGACTTCACGAAGAACTTCCGTGAATCGAGCGCCACCGTGAAGGCCTACGACATGGTGGAGTCGCGGCTCGGCGGCGCCGGGGTGTGGGACGTGCTCGTGCCGGCGACCGAGCCGATCGACGACGACCAGCTCGACGCGCTCGACCAGTTCGCGGCCCGCCTGCGGCGCGAGGTCACCGTGCCGGGGCCGGATGGCAGCCCCGTGCCGGCGCTCACCAAGGTGATGAGCGTCGCCGACGTGGTCTCGGCGGCTCCGCTCCTGCCCCGGAAGGCCCAGGCAATGCTGGTGGGCGCGATGCTCCGCCAGGAGGATGACCGGCAGCCGGCCTTCGTGCGGTCGCTCGTGGGCCGCGATCCCCAGGACGGCAGCACCTGGTTGCGGATCATGCTCCGGGCGCACGAGCGGCAGCCGGCGGCGGTGAAGCGGTCGATCATCGACCAGGTGCGGCGAATCGCGGCGGCCGAGGTTCCCCCCACCGCGGACCGACGCACCGCCGAAGTGACCGGCTTCTTCGTGCTCCTCTCCCAGCTCGTCGATCGGCTGCTCGCCGACCAGTGGCTCACCTTCCTGCTCGCCGCGGCGGGCATCTTTCTCCTCCTGGCCGTCGCCTTCCGCAGCCTGCTCGCGGCCGCGATCGCCCTGGTGCCGAACAGCCTGCCGATCTTCGTCGTCCTGGGCGTGCTCGGCTGGCTCGGCGAGCCGATCAACATGGGCACGGCGATGATCGCGGCCGTGTCGATGGGCCTGTCCGTCGACAGCTCCATCCATTACATCACCGCCTTCCGCCGCCGGCTCGCCGACGGCACGCACGCCGCCGCCCTCGAGACGGCCCACCAGACGGCGGGCCGCGCGATGATCTTCTCCACGCTCGCCCTGGTGATCGGCTTCCTCGCCCTGACGACGAGCGGGTTCATGCCCACGGTGTCGTTCGGCTGGCTCTCGGCGATCACGCTCCTCGGCGGGCTCGTGGGAAATCTCGTGGTCCTTCCGGTGCTCCTTGCCCTGGCGTCGCCGTGGCTCCGGGACCGCTCGCCCGCCGCCTGAAACCGTGTACAACACGTCGGCGCCGCGGCACCCACGCCGTGGTCCCGTGTCCCGGAGGAGAGCCATGTCCCGCGAGTTTCTGCCGAGCACCGGCTCCGGCGTCATCACCTGCGAGCCGTCCACCCGCCCCGACACGGTCGAGGCCGAGGCCGTCGTCGTGTTCATGACCGAGGGGGGCGCCGGCACGGGCTCGGCTGCCGAAGTCGACGCCGCCACGGGCGGCCTGATCGGGAGGCTGGCCGCCGCCGGTGAGCTCACCGGCCGCCGCTACGAATGCGTCCCGCTGCTGGCCGCGCCGGGGCTGCGGGCCGGCCAGCTCGTCGTGGTCGGGATCGGCAAGCGGGAAGACCTGACCGCCGGCGTGCTCTATCGCGCCGCGGCCACGGCCGCCCGGCACCTGGCGGGCAGGCCCCGCGGCCGGGTCGCCTTCGTCGCCGACGGAGCGTGGACCACGAAGCAGGTCGAGCAGGCCGTCGCCGGCGCCGCCGTCGGCATGGTGGGCCAGGATCTCTACCGCGCGGAGCCGAAGCGGACGCGGTTCGGCACGACCATCTGGATCTCGGCGCCGGTCGAGGCGGTCGAGCGGGGTGCCGTGATGGCCGACGGCGTCAATCTCGCCCGGCGGCTCGTCAACATGGCCCCGGACGACATCTATCCCCAGTCGTTCGCCGACGAGTGCGCCGCGATCGCCGGCCGCACGGGCCTCGACATCGAGATCTGGGATGAAGACCGGCTGGTCCGCGAACGGTGCAACGCGATCCTCGCCGTCGGCCGGGGCAGTTCGCGGCCGCCGCGGCTGGTGCTGCTCCGCTACCGCGGCGGCGGCCGCTCCGGCCAGGGCCGCGCGGCGGCCGATGCCCCCCCGCAGCTCGCCCTGGTCGGAAAGGGCGTGACCTTCGACTCCGGCGGACTCTCGCTCAAGCCGTCCGAGGGCATGCTCACCATGAAGTGCGACATGTCCGGAGCCGCCGCCGTGCTCTCCGCCATGGCGACGATCGCGACGCTCAAGCTGCCGATCGACGTGGTGGCGGGCATCGGCCTCGTCGAGAACATGACCGGCCCCGCCGCCTACAAGCTCGGCGACGTGATCACGGCCCGCAGTGGCACGACGATCGAGGTCCACAACACCGACGCCGAGGGTCGCATCGTGCTGGCCGACGTGCTCGACGTGATCCGCGGGGACAAGCCCCGCCGCATCGTCGATCTGGCCACGCTCACCGGCGCCTGCGTGGTGGCCCTGGGTCAGGACGTGGCCGGCCTGTTCACCAACGACCAGGCCTGCTGCGACGCCGTGGCCGCCGCGGCCCGCGAGGTGGGCGAGCCGGTCTGGCAGCTGCCGATGTATCCCGACTACGACGAGCAGATCAAGAGCGAGGTCGCCGACATCAAGAACGTGGGCGATGGCCGCTGGGGGGGCGCGATCACGGCCGCCAAGTTCCTGGAGCGGTTCGTGGGGGGCATTCCCTGGACGCACGTCGACATCGCCGGCCCGGCCTTCTCGGAGAAGAGCCGGCCGTGGACCGACGGCGGCGCGACGGGCTCCATGGTGAGGCCACTCGTCGAGCTCGCCCGCTCAGGCGGCTGACACGA
>Ga0114977_10002105_pt1 | contig 12871 bp, 10 predicted proteins | sample S_130805_MF_Meta_FD_87026 | JGI IMG/M metagenome (GOLD analysis project Ga0114977, IMG submission 87026) | Freshwater microbial communities from Lake Simoncouche, Canada to study carbon cycling - S_130805_MF_MetaG | ecosystem: Environmental > Aquatic > Freshwater > Lake | place: Lake...
CCAGACTCGTCGGCCAACGGATCGACGATCACTCCGGGCAGCTTGGCGAACCGGCCCTCGAGAATGCGGCCGTCGGCGAGCTGCACGCGATCGGCGGTGGCGGTCGAGGTCCAGGCCGCGGCGAGCACGGCCACCGCCACGGCGTGGCGCAGGACGGCGGTGAGCTGGGCGGGGCGGCGGGCTTCCATGCGGATCGGTCCCAGGCCGGAAGGGCGAAGGCTGTCGCGCGGTGATCCCGCGCGACCCTCGAGCGCAAAGTCTATGCCCGCTCTGTCGCGAGCGTCAGCGCCGGTCGACCGAGAATCGGTTGTCCACGCGCTGGATGAGCTCGAAGACGTCGTCGGCCAGCTGATCGATCTGCATCTGCATCCGCTGCTGGGGCGAATCGAGGAACGAAGGATCCTCCCAGATCGCCTGCCGCGCCCGCGCCAGGTCCGCCGCCGCTTCGAGTTGGGCGAGCGTGGTCGCCGAGACGGTGCCGGCACGGCGGGCGTTCGCCGCCCGGGCCGCCGCCAGTTCCTTCTCCGCCTGGAGGGCGGCCGTTTCGATGGCGGCCTTGGCGAGGTCGAACCCGTTGCCGTGGGGCCGCGCGCGGGTGGCGGCCGCGTGTCGCTCGAGCACCTCGACGCGACGCCGAAGGCTCGCGAGTTCGAGGTCGTTCACCTGGTGGGGCGCCGCGCTGGCGAGGTGCTCCGCCTGCGCGAGGTTGGCCTGTGCCAGCCGCAGCCGAGCCTCGGCGTATCGGGCATGAAGGTCGGCGTGCACCTGCTCGGCCGGTGACGGCGTGCCAGTGAGCGTCGGCGCCTGGGCGGTGGCCTCACCCGAGGGCAGCCAGCGGTGGGTGACGGTCGCTATGGCGGCGACCGTCAAAACGAGGCCCACGATGCGGGCCGGCTGCGCGAACCGTGACATGGGCAAACCCCCTGGGCCGCGAAGGTGGCGGTGGCCATCCTCTCCTCCGCCATGATACCCCCCGGCCCGGTGTGCGTGTGTTCGTGGGGCCTGCCATGCCGGACGGGCGGCCGTGGTTTCTTGACTGGACCCTCCAGGCCTGGGGACAATCGAGAGAAGTCGGGTGGAGCGTCCGCCCGGCCCTGCAGCAGACACGAGTGGTGGCATGCATCGCGATCCGATCCGGCGGGCAGTTCTCTGGGGCGTGTCCGCGTCCCTGCTCCTGCCGGTGATGCTGGCGGTGGTGACCGGCCTCGGGGCCCTGCTCGGCGGCCTGGGGGACGCGGCGGGCAGTCGTGTGTTTCTCCGCATCGGGCTCGTTGTCGGTGCGGCATGGGTGATCGCTCTCGTCGCCACCACGATCGCCTCCGCGATGGCGGCGCTCATTCCCCACCGCCGGCGGAGGTGGCGCGACTGCCGCGGTCGTGGTCCGCGCCGCCGCCGGCTCCGGCACCGACCGCGGCACGGCCGGGAGCCACGGCCCGAGTGACCCGCGCCGCGTGACACTCCCCACGGGCCCGTCGTATGCTCCAGCGCATGGGCCTGAGTGATTCGCGCCGCCGAGCCTCGCACACCCGCCCCCCGCGGCGGGGCTGGTGGGTCGCAGTGCTCGGCATCGGCGGTCTCGCGGCCGCGCTCACGGTGGGCGCCGGTCCTGCAACGGCTGCCGAGTCGGCCCCCACCCCGAAGGACATTCGCGAGCGGATCGACGCCGCCGCCAAACTCCTCGAGGCCGACAAGCCCGACGCGGCGGCGGCCTCACTTGGCAAGGCGCTGAGCATGCTCGAGGCGCTGGCCTCGGCCCCGCGGCCAACCGCCGCGGTCAAGACGCTCGCCGATCGGGCATCGAGCGTGCGGCGGCGGCTCGAGAAGGCCGGAGTCGATGTGACAGGGCTCGTCGTGCCTGGTCCGGCGAAGGCCACGGCTCCCACAGCGCCGCCGGCCGGCCCGCCCGTCGTCGGCCAGGGGACGGCGGTGTCGTTCTCGCGGCAGGTGGCCCCGATCCTCGCCCGGTCGTGCGGTGGCTGCCACATCGCCGGCAAGAAAGGGGGCTTCCAGATGGCCTCCTACGAGGGCCTGATGCGGACCGGGATGGTGCAGCGCGGCCAAGGGCAGGCGAGCCGGATCGTGGACGTGATTCTCACGGGCGACATGCCCCGCGGCGGTGGCAAGGTGACGAGTGCCGAGGTGGCGACGCTCGTCGCCTGGATCGATGCCGGCGCTCCTTTCGACGGCGCGAACCCGGCCCTCGGGATCGACATCGTGGCCCGGGGCGGCGCCGCCGCGCCGCCCCCGCGGGCGGCTGCTCCCGCGATCCGCCCGGTGGCGGTCAAGCCGGGGGAAGTCTCGTTTGCGGCGGACGTGGCGCCGCTGCTCCAGGAGCACTGCCTGAAGTGCCATGGCGGAGACGAGACCGAAGCCAACCTCAGCATGGCCAGCTTCGAGGCGCTGCTCAAGGGCGGACGAAGCACCGGCGCCGTGGTTACAGGCAAGGGGGAAGACAGCCTCCTGGTCAAGAAGCTGCGCGGCGCCGGGATCGAGGGTCAGCGGATGCCGCTCGGTGGTCCGCCCCTGCCCGATGCCGAGATCGCCAGAATCGCGAAGTGGATCGACGAGGGAGCGCGGCTCGACCTGCTGACGAGCCGCACGCCCCTCGCTGCGGTCGTCGCCGCCGGCCAGGCGCAGAAGCTCTCCGACGCGGAACTCGCCACGAAGCGGTTTGCCGCGGGCGAGAAACTCTGGCGGCGGGCCATCCCCGACGAAGAGCCGGGCGTGCAGTCGAGAACGGGTTTGTGCGTGATCGGCAACCTGGCCGCGGACCGGCTGGCGGAGGTCGCCGACATCGCCGAGGCCGTGGCGGGCGACATCCGCAGCCAGTTCGGCGTCGCGGGGCCGCTGCTCAAGGGAGGCGTCGTGATCTACGCGCTCGAGCAGGCGGTGGACTATTCGGCCGTCTGGCAGGTCCTCTCCAACGCCGAGCGTCCCAAGGGCCTGGCCGGCCATGCCGGGGTCTCCGGCGACGTGGTCTACGGTGCCCTGCTCGTGCCGGCCAACCAGGATCCCGACGATCTCCGCGCCGGCGTCGCCGATGTGATCGCCGCCGCCGCGTTCGCCGGCCGGTCCACGCCCGGGTGGTTCAGCCAGGGCGCGGGCCGTGTGGCGGCTGGCCGCGTCGCCCCGAAGGCAGACCTCGTTCAGCAGTGGCGGAAGGACGCGGCGACCGTGGTGCCGAGGCTCGGCTCGGCGGCCGACTTCCTGGCCGGCCATACCGATCCGGCGTCCACGGCGCTGGCGGCCGGCGGGATGCTGGGCCCGCTCACCTCTGGCGGCCGGCTCGGCCAACTGGCCGCCGCCCTCGACGGCGGCGCGACGTTCGACGAGGCCTTCGCCCAGATCTTCCGCACGACGCCAACCCAGGCGTTCGAGAAGTGGGCCGCTCGTGCCACCCGCTGACTATCCGTGGACAAAGCCCTTCGTGGACTTTGTCCACTTGGCCGACCGGAGGAAACGCCGAGGGTTTCCCCGGTCGGCATGCCTCGCATCCTGCTGAGGAACGCGGGGCGATACGTTATCCACCGCAATGCCGTGGCGCCGTGTGATGCGGAGAGCTCGTTGAAGTAGAAACTGGGTGGCCTTGGATCCCGGGGCATGTGATCCGCAGCGGCCCGACCGAAGTCGAGCTGGCGGCTTGACACGCTGCCGAAACCAATCGATTCAGCCCCCAACGAGCCTCGTTAAGAGCTCACCGACATGGTTCGACGCATCACGAACATGGCAGAAAACGTATCGCCTCGCGTTCCTCGCTCGGCTGCCGCATTGTACACGAGACCGACCCGCGCGGCTGCGGTTCGTCATCCGCGGCCGCGGGCCTACTCCTCGTGGAGCTCGCGGCTGTAGGGCTCCATCGCCTTCGTGTTCCGCTCCACCGCCATGACCACGGTCTGGCGGCCGCCGCCGTCCGGCACGTTGGCGACGATGGGGATGACCTGCCGCTTGTTGGGCATGTCCACCCGCACGCGGAAGGTGCCGTCGGGCTGGACCTTGACCGGCTCGCCCTGGAGGGTGACGTAGGCGTCGGGCCGCGTGGCGCCGTAGACGATCAGCTCGGCATCGACCTCGAGTTGGAAGCTGGTCAGCACCGGCTCGCCTTCCTCGTCGAAGGCCGGCTCGGCCCGCACCGCCGAGGGCGGGCCCATCGGCCGCCGCAGCCGCTCCTCGAAGAGTTCCTGGAGTTCGGTGCTGTTGTTCTCCGCCGAGAATCCGCCGCTCATCGCGTAGATGCGGTCGCAGTCGTTGACGATGTCTCCCCAGTGGGCATCGAGCGTGTCGCACTGCGAGGCGGCGGGCGTGTTGACGGCGTTGCTGCGAACGAGGGCGTGGAACCGGCCGCCGCAGGTGACGTAGCCGATTTCGACCCGGCAGCGGAGCGGTTCGCGGACGTCGATGAACCAGTTCTTCACGCCGCCGTGGACCTCGATCTCGCGGATCACCTGCTCCGACGGCGAACCCTGGAGCCCAGACTCTATGCGGAGCACCCGGAGCACGGGGCGGGCACCATGCCACTCCTGGCCGAGCGCCGACTGCGCCCGCTCGATGCTGCGGGGCGACACCTCCCAGAAGGCATGCATCCAGTAGGGACCGCGAACCATCAGCACCATCCGGTCACGGACGCCACGCTTCGCCCGACCGCCCTCGGCGGGCGTGGCGAGATTCTTGGCCCGCGCGATCCGCTCGCGGGCTTCGGCGATCCGCCGCGCGACCTCGGCGTTGTGGGCCACGGCCGCGGGGCTCGGCTGAACGACGGCGACCTTCGCTCGCTCCCCCGAAGGCTTCGCGGGCCGGGCCGCCGACCGGCGGGCTTCGGCGGGGAGCGCCTTCTTCGCCTTGCTCACCAGGGCCTTGATCAGCTGGTCTTTCCGCATCGCGTGCCAGCCGGCCACCCCGTGCTGCTTGGCCAACCGGGCCAGGTCACGGACGGGTTTTTCTCGCAGGGTGGCCGACGTCATGCTGGGGGCGCTCCCGAGGCTGGGACCGGTGGGGCCGGCTTCCCGCCGAAGGTGACGGGCCGCGCGGTCTTCCATCGAGGCTAACGAGAAACCGGAGCGCGAGCAAACTTTGGGCACTCTGGGGCATGGCCCAAGTGCTTTGCCAGTCGCGATTTGCGAAAAATCCAGGGGGTCAGTCGCCCCGCAGTTTCAGGCCCCGATCCGAGAGCTTTTCCCGCACTTCATTGAGGCTCGTGACCCCGAAGTTCTTGCACTCGAGAAGGTCCTCGGCGGTCCGCCGGACGAGGTCGCCGACCGTCATGATCCCCAGCTTCGTCGTGCACTTGCGGGCCCTGACCGACAGGTTCAGCTCGGTGATCGGCATGGAGTAGACCTCCTGCTCGTCCGCCGAGGGCTCGACGGGCTCCGCCTCCACCGCCTCCACGGCCTGCGAGGGCTGAGCGATCTGGCCGAGCGAGAGCCCCTTCGACGACAGCATGTCCTTGATCTCGACCAGGCTGGTCTCGCCGAAGTTCTTGCTGGCCAGGATCTCCTCTTCGCTCGTCCGCGCCAGATCGCCGAGCGTGTGGATGCCCATCTTCTGGAGGCAGTTGCGGCTCCGGACGGAGAGTTCGAAGTCGCTCACCGGCAGGCAGAGAACCTGGTCGAGCCGGTCCCGCTGCTTCATCTCCTGCTCGTCGAGTTGCAGGTCGCCGGAGGCCGACGAGTCCTTGAGGAACAGCCGGGCCCGGGGGTGGTTCGGAAAGGCCTCGAGCACGCGGCGGTAGCACTGCTGCGCCTTGGTGAAGTCGTCGTTGTCTTCGTAGAGGATGCCGAGGTTGATGAGCGCGCCGACGCTCGCCGGATAGCGGGCCAGCGACCGCTCGTAATAGACCTTGGCGTCGTCCTCGTTGCCCACGCGGTCGGCGATCACGCCCAAGAGAAACAGGGCACCAGGATGGCCCGGATCGATGGCGATCGCCTTCTCGCACGCGGCGGCCACCTCGGCCGGGCTGTGGCCGGCGTCGGCGAGCACGCCAGCCCGCGCCGCCCAGAAGTCGGCCGACGATTCACCCTGCGACCCGAGGGTGTCGAGCGCCTTGTGGGCATCGGTCACCCGGCCTGCCGACCGCAGGGCCTCGGCCGTTGCCGCCACACAGGCGGCCGCGTCGTAGCCCGCCTTGCGGGCCGATTCGAAGAGGTCGCAGGCCTTGTCGTGAGTTCCCTCGGCGACGTGCGCCAGCCCCTGGTGAAACAACGCCAGCGCGCCGCCGTCCCCTGCCTTGAGCGTCTCGAGGGCGTCGCGAGCCTTGCCGAGCAGCCGCTGGCAGACGCCGAGTTTCACCGAGGAGGCGGGGCTCCGCTCGGTGATCGACTCGAGGTCGCGAACGGCCGACCGCAGGTCGCGGTGGGCGGCCGCATCGGTGCCGAGGAGGTCGAGCACGGCCCTCACTTCCGAGGGCCCGAACGGGCCGCTGCCGGTGATCAGATCGCGGATGTCGAGACGGGCCGTAGCAACCATTCAAAAGTCCTCGCAACGTGTGGCACAAGAGTGGGGCAGACGATAGTCCGCCGAGAGCCAGCGGCGGGAGTCGAACCCGCAACCCCCGCATTACGAATGCGGTGCTCTGCCAATTGAAGCTACGCTGGCACGATCCACGGACTCCACGGGGAGGCCCCGGGGAACGCGTTAGCCCCGCAAAACTAGCGCACGGCCCCCCTGATCGTCAAGGGAGGCCGGTTTTCAAGGCCTTTTGCGACGCCACCTGGGGGCGCAGAAAGAAAGTGGGGTCTCCGACTCGACAGGAGCACCCTGCCATGGGCACGCGGGTCAGGGGCAAGGCGACCGCATGCCCGAACAAAGTCGGAGACCCCACCTCGGTATGCCACGTGGGCGGGTCGTGATCGGGGCTCGCGCCACGACCACGCACCACTCAAACTGCACACGCCATGCCAAACTCGCCGCCGGTTTTCTGCGGGTTTTTTGGGGTGTCGTCGTGGCCGGCGCGTTCAAAAATGCTGCGGCGCGCCGCATTTCGCCGCAGGTCGATACGATGCTGATGCCCGTTCTGGCCTCCTGGTCCACGGCGGGCCCAGTCCGCGGAGGCTCCCCGTGAACCCACGACTCCCAGCCCAGGTCGGCCGCCACCGCTGTGGCCTCGGCCAGCCCCTGCTCGTGATCGCGGGGCCGTGCGTGATCGAGACGCAGGATCTCTGCCTGCGGATCGCCGAGACGCTGGCGGTGCTCGCCTCGCGGTTCCCAATCCAGGTGGTGTTCAAGGCCTCCTTCGACAAGGCCAACCGCACGAGTGTGGCCTCGAGCCGCGGTCCGGGGATCGACGAGGGGCTGGCGATCCTCGACCAGGTCCGCCGGGCCACCGGTCTGCCCGTCACCACCGACGTGCACCTGCCCGCGCAGGCCACGGCCGCCGGGCAGGTCTGCGACATGCTGCAGATCCCCGCCTTTCTTTGCCGGCAGACCGACATCCTCCTGGCCGCGGCGGCGACCGGCCGGGCGGTGAACGTGAAGAAGGGGCAGTTCGTCGCTCCCGGCGACATGCGGCACGTGGTCGCGAAGCTGATGGCCGGAGGGGCCACCGACATCCTGCTCTGCGAGCGGGGCACGTTCTTCGGCTACGGCCGGCTCGTCAACGACTTCGGCGGCCTCCCCGTGATGCGGTCGTTCGGCGTGCCGGTGATCTTCGATGCCACCCACTCCGTCCAGCAGCCGGCGAGCCTCGGCGGCGCGACCGGCGGCGATCGCACACTGGTCGAACCGCTGGCCCGCGCGGCGGTGGCGGTCGGCGTGGACGGGTTGTTCTTCGAGACCCACCCGCGCCCCGACGAGAGCCCGAGCGACGGCCCGAACATGGTGCCCCTCGACGCCTTCGGGGCGATGCTCGAGCGCGTGTTGCGGATTCACGAGGCACGGATCGCCGGGGAGCAGGCATGAGGATCGCGATGGCGGTGCAGACCCCCACCTGCCGCGCGAGGTCGGCGGTGGCATGGCTGACGATCGCCCTGGCGGGCTGTGGCACGGCGCCTCCGCAGACCGGCCCCGGGGCCGCCTCGGAATCGCGTCCGGCCGTCGGCCGCGTGACGGGCGACAAACTCGTCGCCGGCGCGGTGTCGGCCCTCTCGAAGCTCGACGAGTTCGACGAGCAGCGGGCCTACGAGCAGGCCTTCGACCGCCTCACGCAGTGGAGCCATCAGGCGGCCGGCGAGGTGGCGTCGTGGCGGATCGACCCGCTCGTCGCGACCCTGCCGGCGCGATTGCGAGAAGGCGTCGAGCCGCTCCTCGAGCAGCCGGGCTTCGACGCCGTGGGCGACGTGGCCTTCCTCCGCGACCGCCGCTGGCTGGCCGACATCGCCACCAACGCACGCGGCGATGCGGCCGACGACCTGACCACGGCGCGGCGGCTCTTCGACTGGACCGTCCGGGCGCTCGCGCTCGTCGGCGATCCGCCGATGGTGCCGAGCGAGGCCACGCCGGGCACGCGGTGGTATCTGCCCGGCGAGATCCTGCTCACCGGTCGCGCCAGCGCCGCGCAGCGGTCGTGGATCTTCGTCGAGCTGCTGCGGCAGGCCGGCATCGACGGCGTGATGCTGGCCACCGACGGCGGTGAGGCCGGCTCGCGACGCCCCTGGATTCCCGCCGCCATCATCGAGGGAGAGGCCTACCTCTTCGAGCCCACGTATGGCATGGCGGTGCCGGGGCCCGGCGGCGAGGGCGTGGCCACGGCGCGGCAGGCCGCGACCGACTCGGCGATCCTCGAGGCGCTGTCGCTCCCGGACAGGCCGTATCCGGTGAAGGCGGCCGACATCGGCTCGCTGGCAGTGCTGGCCGTTGCCGAACCCAGGAGCCTCGCCCGGCGGATGACCGCGCTCGACAAGGAAACGGCATCGCGGCACGGCCTGCGGCTGGCGTCCGGAGCCTCCGCCGTGGCGGCCGTCGCGGCGAAGTCGCTGCCGGTCGAGGGAGAACCGTTCGTCGGTCTCTGGGAGTTTCCCTGGGAGTCGGGCCTGCGCCGGCCGACGCAGCCTGTGGAAGTCGCCGCTCGGCGGGAACTCGCCCCACTGTCGATCACCGTCGCGGAGATGGGCCGCGGCGATCGGCAGAATCCGCGGCTCACGAGGCCGCTGTTCACCGCACGGATTCGCGAGTTTCGCGGCGACCTCGACGGGCCGCTCGGGGCGAAGGCCTCGTACCTCGCCGCCCGCCCGTCGAAGGTGGCGATCCAGCAGGCCCTGCAGGCCGTCCCGCCCGAGCAGGCGGCGACCGTCGATCGGCTCTACCGCCAGATGAAGGAAGACGCCACCTACTGGCTCGGCGTGGCCACGCTCGGCGAGGGACAGCCCGAGGCGGCGATCGACTATCTGCAGCGGATGACGCTGGAGAACGCGCCCGACAGCCGCTGGACCGACGCGGCCCGCGGCAATCTCGGGCGGGCCTATGCCGCCCTCGGCCGGATCGACGAGGCGGTGAAGGTGCTCCGCGAAGATGGCTCGCCGCAGCGGTTCGGCAGCCGGCTGCTGGCGGACCGGCTTGAGCGGGAGCGGAAGGACGCCGGTGCGAAGCCGCCGGAAAGCCCGGCCCCGTGATGGCCGCTCACTCGACGGCGTACAAGTCGTCTTGCCGGGTTCGCGACTCGTAGCCCGCCCTCCCGCGAACGAGTCGGGTCGAGCCTGAAAATAGGTGCCAAATGTGGCACTTAAACGCGGTAATGATGGTATAGTTGCCAGAAGAGGCACTTATGGCAAATACCAATGACCTGACCGACCGAACCGTGCTTGCCGAACTCGGCGACCGGCTGTCGCGCCACCGCCTGGAGCGGAATCTCACGCAGGCGCAGCTGGCCCACGAAGCCGGCATCTCGAAGCGCACGCTCATTCGCCTCGAGAACGGCGAGTCCAGCCAGCTCACCACCTTCGTCCGCGTGCTGCGGGCGCTCGGACTCCTGACCAACCTCGACGCGCTGGTCCCCACGCCGCTTCCCAGCCCGGTGGCGCAGCTCAAGGCCCGGACGAAGGAGCGCCGGCGAGCCTTCCCGGCTGCCAAGCAGCGGAGGCCAGGCTCCACGTGGACGTGGGGCGACGAGACCAAGAGCGGAGGGCGGCCATGAGCACGCTCGCCGAAGTCCGGATGTGGGGACGGCCAATCGGCGCTGTGTCGGTTGAAGGCCCAGGACAGGTGGCGATCTTCGAATACACCGCTGCCTTCCAGCAAAGCGGCATCGAGGTCGCCCCCGTCATGATGCCCCTGTCCGGGCGGATCTACAGGTTCCCCGATCTGCCGAAGGAGTCGTTTCACGGCCTGCCTGGCATGCTCGCCGATGCGCTGCCCGACAAGTTCGGCAACGCCGTCATCGACGCCTGGCTCGCAGCGCAGGGCAGGCTGCCCCAGGACATCAACGCGGTCGAGCGGCTCTGCTACACGGGCACGCGTGGAATCGGCGCCCTGGAGTTCAAGCCCGCGCAGGGCCCACGGAGCCGCGTATCCACGCCGGTGAAGATCGACACCCTCGTCGAGCTCGCCACGGAAGTTCTCGCCAGCCGCCAAACCCTCCAGACGTCGTTCGCGGATCCCGCCAAGGAGCACGCGCTCCGCGAGATCCTGCGCGTCGGCGCGTCGGCCGGGGGGGCCCGCGCCAAGGCGGTCATCGCCTGGAATCCCGCGACCAACGAGGTCCGCTCGGGGCAGGTGAAGGCTCCTCCCGGCTTTGAGTACTGGCTGCTGAAGTTCGACGGCGTCGCCAACAACAAGGACCGCGACCTCGCCGACCCGCAGGGGTTCGGCGCGATCGAGTACGCCTACTCACTCATGGCCAAGGCTGCGGGCATACGCATGGCTGAGTGCCGCTTGTTCGAAGAGAACGGACGCCGGCACTTCATGACGCGGCGGTTCGACCGGAGGGACGATGGCGACAAGCTGCACATGCAGTCACTGGCTGCGATCGCGCACCTTGACTTCAACAACCCCACGGCCCACTCCTACGAACAGGCCTTCGCTGTGATCCGGCGGCTCGGCCTGCCCATGGACGACATCGAGGAGCAGTTCCGCCGCATGGTCTTCAACATCGTCGCCCGCAATCAGGATGATCATGTCAAGAACGTCGCCTTCCTGATGGACAAGCAGGGGCAGTGGTCGCTCTCGCCGGCGTTCGACGTGATGTACGCCTTCAATCCCTCGGGGATTTGGACCGCCAGCCATCAGATGAGCCTGGCGGGCAATCGCGACGGCTTCACCATCGACGATCTCCGCACGGTGGCAGCGACCGCGTCGATGCAGCGCGGCCGGGCCGAGGCCATCGCGAGCGAGGTCGTCGAGTCCGTGTCTCGCTGGCGGGAGTTCGCCTTCTCGGCGGGGGTGCCCCCGAAGCAGGTCGATCTGATCGCCCACGCGCACCGACGTGCCCTCGGCTCAGACGCGGGGTGACCCACGCTCCATTCGAGAGGCAGACTTTCTGGCCTCAGCCCCGAAAGTCCGTGAAGACTACGCCGTCGAACATCCCGGGCGGACATGCGCCGCCGGAAAGCCCGGCGCCATGAGCCCGGCCGCCGGTCGGCCCGGGCCGACCGGCCGAAACAGGCCACGTTGCCGGGGCGGCAAGGGTCGGGTATGGTATGGGGCTTCCTGATTTCCCTCCCCGATCGACCGGATTCGCGACCATGAAAGACGGCATCCACCCCAACTACGGCCTCACCGTCGTCCGCTGCGGCTGCGGCAACACGTTCTCGACCCGGAGCACGGTGCCCGAGATCAAGGTCGACATCTGCAACGTCTGCCATCCGTTTTTCACCGGCAAGCTGAAGTTCGTCGACACCGCCGGCCGCATCGAGAAGTTCAAGAGCAAGTTTGCCAACGCCGGCTACGCGAGCCTGAAGAAGAAGAAGGCCGAGGCCCCGGCCTCCTGACCGGCTGGTCCCGCCGGGTGACCGTGGCCCGCCTCTCGAGCACCTTCCGCGGGCGGCAGGCCTTTCCGACCCATGGCTGACTCCTCCTTCGGCGGCATCCGCGGCGACCTCGAGCAGAAGCTCACCCGGTTCGAGGCACTCGAACGGGCGCTCGTCGATCCGGTGATCCTCGCCGATCAAGCGAAGCTCTCGGCCGTCGCCCGCGAGCACGGCACGCTCGCCAAGCTGGCCCTTCGCTACCGGCAGTTCACGGCGCTCGAGCGGCAGATCGCCGAGCACCGCGAGATGATCGCCGGCGACGATGCTGACCTCCGCGGGCTCGCGGAGGCGGAACTGCCCGACCTCGAGGCGAAGCGGGAACGGGAGTGGGACGAGCTGCTCGAGCTCTGCTCGAGCGACGAAGATGCCGACCGGGCCCGCTGCATCGTGGAGCTCCGCGCCGGCACCGGCGGCGATGAGGCGGCGCTGTTCGTGCGGGATCTCTACGAGATGTATCGCCGCTGGGGAGTCGAGCAGGGCTGGAGCTTCGAGGTGCTCGACGCGAGCCCCACCGAGCTCGGCGGCTTCAAGGAGCTGATCCTCGGCGTCTCCGGCGACGCCGTGTTCAAGAGGCTCTGCCACGAGAGCGGCGGCCACCGGGTGCAGCGGGTGCCCGACACCGAAACGAAGGGGCGGATCCACACCTCGGCCGCCACCGTGGCCGTGCTGCCCGAGCCGGAAGACGTCGAGGTGGCCCTGTCGCCCGACGACTACCGCAAGGATCTCTTCTGCGCGAGCGGCCCCGGCGGCCAGCACGTCAACAAGACGGCCTCCGCGGTGCGGCTCACGCACCTGGCGACGAACATCGTGGTGCAGTGCCAGGATGAGAAGAGCCAGCACAAGAACCTCGCCAAGGCCCTCCGCGTCTTGAAGACGCGACTCTACGAGCACGAGCGGCGGATCGAGCACGAGAAGCGGGCCACCGAGCGGCGCGAGCAGGTGGGCTCGGGGGACCGCAGCCAGCGGATCCGCACCTACAA
>Ga0114977_10002106_pt1 | contig 12866 bp, 10 predicted proteins | sample S_130805_MF_Meta_FD_87026 | JGI IMG/M metagenome (GOLD analysis project Ga0114977, IMG submission 87026) | Freshwater microbial communities from Lake Simoncouche, Canada to study carbon cycling - S_130805_MF_MetaG | ecosystem: Environmental > Aquatic > Freshwater > Lake | place: Lake...
AAATCATCCTATTGTCGGGTGGCTGCTTGGTAAAAATACACCTTTGTTTGATATTAAAAATCCGGTTATGGAATCTTTTGTTTTGCCGCTTGCCGGCTACGGCCTGAAACAAATCTGCAAACACGAAGGGCTGGTAAATTTTCAATGGAGCGATGGCGACTCCGGCTCGCAGTGGTCTATAGTGCAATTCGTCAAATACCTTGCAGAGCCAATAAATAGCCGTAGGGAACAAATAAAGAACGATATCCTTGGCTATAATTTTGATGATGTTATGGCGACTAGGAAGCTGGAGGAATGGTTGCGACAACAGGGGCTATTTGATTAAATTACTTTATTCAAAACTCACCACGCCCCTTTCGGCTCATTAGTTGCCTTTCGTATTCTTATGATGAGTCAATTTAAACTCTGTCCGAAAAATTGTGTCGAAAAATTGTTGTCACCTCACTCTTATTGCTGATAATATAAAAACATACAAATTTTATAAAATTATAACAAGGAGAGATCAAATGGCCACTTCAGGCAAACAAGATAAGAAAAAAGAAACCAAGAAAAAACCACTTAAATCCGCCAAAGAAAAAAAGATAGCAAAACAAGAAAAGAAGAAAAAAGCGTAATTAAATTTCTATGGCGGTGGGAATCCACCGCTGCTTTATATTTTTCATTATTATCTCCTATCGGCTCATTAGCGGACATACAAAGTTTTTACTTTGATCTAACCTCAAACCTAGAAAACGAATTGAATCAACCGCTTCATTCAGTATCGGAAGAATCTTTATTATCTAGCTCCTCAAATTTAGCCGCCATCGTGGGGTTTTTACGTGTTAACTTCTTAATCGTTACGTCCTGTGCCTTGTCATTTGCAATACGAAGGCTTCGATCCGTTCCGAGCAAGGCTTCCTTAGTCTTCTGCAAGTGGTCGATTGATTTATCAATCTCATCGATTGCTGTTTTAAATTTCTTAGAGGCAAAGTCATAGTTCTTCGCGAATGCGGTCTTGAATATATCAAGGTCGTTTTCGAAGTTTGTTATATCGATATTCTGTGATCTAATAAGCGCAAGCTCGGTCTTGTATTCTAACGACTTCATTGCCGCGTTGCGCAGTAGTGTAATAATAGGAATGAAGAACTGTGGCCGCACGACATACATCTTCGGGTAGCGGTGGAACATATCAACGATTCCAGAATTATAGAATTCGCTGTCAGGTTCAAGCAGTGAAACTAGTACTGCATACTCGCAGCTCTTTTCAGTTCGATCTTTATCCAGTTCCTTTAAAAAATCCTCGTTCTTTTTCTTAGTTGTAGTGGTGTCGCTTTCATTCTTCATTTCAAACATAATTGAAACTATCTCGGTACCCGCATTGTCTGAGTCACGAAAAATGAAGTCACCTTTGCTACCAGCGTTTGCATTGTTATCTTTTTCAAAATACGCATTTGGAAACGCAGTTGCGCGAATCCGATTGAACTCTGTCTCGCAGTGCTGTTCTAGGGTTTCTCCAACCATCTTGGTCGAAAGGCGGACTTTCATGTCTCGGAGGCGTTCGATCGCATCGTCACGATCTTTGATCTGAGTTTCGTACTTATCTTTAAGCAATTTTTCGGCAAGTTGTTTTTCTAGCTCCACTTGCTTAAGACCGTTTTTTAGTTCGTCACGCTCCTTCTCGACTTTGCTAAGCGCCTCAGTAATAGCGAGTTTCTGTGCGATTTCACTATTACTAAGCTTTGCTTCGGCCAGCTTCAAAGCAGATTGGTTATCTTGCTTCGCCCTTTCCAGTTCGTTGGCAAGCACATCTCGTTCTTTCTCTACAACCCTTAGAGCTTCTGTTACGGCTAGTTTGCTTGTAATCTCACCAGCATTTAACTTTGCTTCCAATTCTTTAATCTCAGCGTCCTTAGCAGCAGCTACTACCTGCATATCGTTTCTGATATTGCTCTTGGCAAGTTCTACTTCCTTTAGCTTATCCTTCTCGGCCAATTCAAGCCGCTCATGCAATTGCTGCTCAAATTCACTATCACGAACCTGCTTCAAAATGTCCGCATACCCAGCTTCATCAACTTTGAATGCCTTAGTGCACTGTGGGCAGATAATTTCATACATACTTACTTCATCCTTCTTTTAAAATGCAGAGCACTTGTATCATTTAGGCGACGTAATATTTACATCACGAAATCCATTCAACATTCTTAATTCAATAACTCTCAGCAGTATGCTTCAAAATATCCTTAATTATTACATCTAGTTCTTTGCCTTCGCTGTAATCTGCTGCGGCATAATAATTTACTCGGCTTTGTAGCTGTAATCGCTTGCATTCTTGCTCTTTCTTTACTTTTTGCTCTGGATCGTATACAGCAATGGATTTTCCACCCTGATACATCATCATTTTCATACTTGGCACATCAGTGTCACCATCACCCAGATATATTATATTAGGAAAAGGCACAGCTCTTTTATGGTCGGGGGTAAAGCGATTGATAGCCTCATTTTCGTAGGAATTATACACACCTTTATTAATGCGGAAAAGATACTGGGTTTTTGTGGTGTAGTTCACTGCCAGGGCTGGCCATATAGCTTTGCCATTATCATCATACATAAAACCGGAAGCCCATATATAATCAAATTCATTACCAATCTTGCTGGCCTTTATCATCTCCCTTAAACCTGATGAAATAATGTAATGTTTTAGCTCAATGCCAAGTGTATCAGCATATGCATTTATACGCTTGAACCATGTTTCAACACCAGGAAAGAAGGTTAAATCACAGGCATGTTTCTCAAGTAATTTGCGGGTGATTCCTCCATTTGGCTCTGCTTTTGATAGCAAGAGGTACATGTATGCTAATATTTCATCCATATCTTTTGCAGGAGCGTACACATGTCTGGTCTCATGCCAGAAATCTTCCTTCTTAATACCAAGCTCAGGAATAAATGAGTGCTCCTGCATATTTCCAGGAGCAAGCGTGCCATCGAAATCATAGGCTATTGCTAAGGGGATTTTATTAATCATTCAATTACTCCAACTTTCGGAGAGGATTTCCGCCTGCTCTAAAACAGTTTGGGTTGCCTTTTCTTCGAGATCTGGTGGATATCCATACTTGCGCAGTATGCGCTTTACTGTAACGCGGATTTTGGCACGGACACCTTCCTTTACTGTCCAATCAATGGTAGTGCTATTTTTTACAGCTTGTACTAGTTCGCGGGCGATTTTCCTCAATTGATCATCCCCAAGAATATCACGAGCACTATTATTCTCAGCCAAGGCATCGTAGAAAGCATCTTCATCTTCATTTAATCCTAGTTCCTCACCACGGCTTTTGGCTGCTTTCATCTCTTTGGCTATCTGGATGAGCTCCTCAATAATCTGGGCAGCTTCAATTAAACGCCCCTGATATTTTTTGAGGGTATTTTCCAGCATCTCGGAAAAGTTACGCGCTTGCACCACATTCTTCTTAGATCGGTTCTTGATCTCATCGCGTAGCATTTTCTTTAGCATTTCAAGCGCAAGATTCTTTTTCTCCATGCCGCGTACCTCAGCCAGAAACTCATCGGAAAGGATTGAGATGTCTGGAGTTTTTAAACCTGCCGCTGCAAAAATATCTACCATTTCGATAGATGATACAGCTCTTGAAACCAGCTGCTGTACTGCAGTATCAAGATCTTCAAAACTTTTGCCACTTCCTGTTGTTGATTTTGCTAATGCTGCTCGAATGTTTTGGAAAAACCCGACTTCATCACGGATTTCCGTAGCTTCATCGCTTGCTGCTGCCAGTGCAAATGATTTTGAAAGATCGAGGCAAGCTTTCATAAAGCGATCCCGCCCGTTTTCTTGGGATAGTACATGCTCCATTGCGGCAGGGATAATCCGCAGCTTGTCAGCTGGCGATCCAATGATTGCTGCTTTATAATCAAAACCGTGGAAGATATGTTTTGTGATTTCGTATTTTTCCAACAACAGGGCAATTGCATCTTCTTGTGGCACGCCAGCCTCGGAGCGGTCGCGCTCAGTATAATTGGAAAGAGCCTTCTTCAGTCTATCAGCTATGCCGAGATAATCGACAATCAGTCCGCCTGGTTTATTTTTAAATACACGGTTGACGCGGGCTATCGCCTGCATCAAGCCATGCCCCTGCATTGGTTTGTCGATATACATCGTATGTATACAAGGCGCATCAAATCCTGTTAGCCACATATCACGCACGATCACCAGCTTAAGTGAGTCATCTTCATTTTTAGCACGTTTTGCCAGTTTATCGCAGCCAGCCTTGTTGCGTATATGAGGTTGGAATGACGCAGGGTCACTTGCTGAACCGGTCATCACAACCTTAATAAAACCTTTATCTTCATCATCACTATGCCAGTCAGGACGCAGCTTTATTATGGCATTATAGAGTTCAACGCCAATTCGACGACTCATGCTCACAATCATTCCCTTGCCACCTTCGCCCACTACAGCAGCAATACCTTCACGGCGGCGCTCAAAATGTTCCACTATATCTTTGGCAATCAATTCGATGCGCTTCTCTGCACCAACCAATGCCTCCAGCCTGGCCCATTTACTCTTTAGCTTATCTTTACGATCAACTTCTTCACCTTCAGTAACTTCCTCAAATTCCTCATCTAGCTGCGGGCATTCTTCTTTATTCAACTCTATTCTGGCAAGGCGGCTTTCATAATAGATACGGACTGTTGCGCCATCTTCTACTGCCTGCTGAATATCGTAGGTGTGGATATTATCACCGAATACCGCATAGGTATCTTTGTCGGAAAGCTCAATCGGCGTTCCTGTAAAGCCAATAAAGGAAGCCTGTGGCAAGCCATCGCGCATATGACGGGCGAATCCATCAATAAAATCATACTGGCTTCGGTGAGCTTCATCCGCAATCACAACAATATTTCTTCTATCTGAAAGCAGTGGATAAGCCTCACCTTTTTCAGGTGCGAATTTCTGAATAGTTGTAAAAATTACGCCACCAGAAGCGACAGAAAGTAATTCCCGCAGATTTTTTCTATCCTTTGCTTGTACAGGTGTTTGTCGCAATAAATCCTTACATATAGAAAAAGTGCCAAATAGCTGATCATCCAGATCATTACGGTCAGTCAATATGATAAGTGTAGGATTTTCCATGATTGGATTTTGGATAACTTTACCTGCATAAAACGCCATAGATAGGCTTTTGCCGGAACCTTGCGTATGCCAAATTACACCTGCGCGTTTATCGCCTTTTGGAGATGCGGCTTGTACCGTGCATTCAACCGCTTTGTTGACAGCGTGGTATTGATGGTAGGCGGCAATTTTTTTGATAATTTTGCCAGAGTCCACCTCAAACACCACAAAATTCCGTACCATATCTAGCAGGATGCGAGGTGCGAATATTCCTTTGATTAGAGTTTCCAGTTCAGCAGAGCCTTTGGGAGCGATAGCAATTCCATCAACCGTGCGCCAGGGTGCAAAACGCTCACGGTTGGCGGTCAGTGAGCCAGCCCTTGCCTCAATGCCGTCTGATACCATCAACAGTGCGTTAGTACGGAACAGCGATGGTATTTCTTTTTTATAGGTTTGTAGCTGGTTGTAAGCGCCGACAATTGTCGTACTTTCATTTGCTGCATTTTTGAGTTCAATGACCGCCAGCGGCAGACCATTTATGAAAATGATAATATCAGGGCGGCGGTTATGCTTATTTTCTATAATGGTAAATTGGTTAACCGTCAGGAAACTATTATTCTCAGGTTTGGAAAAATCTATAAGCCAGACTTTATCACCAGCAATACTTCCGTCAGGGCGGGTATATTCAACATCGATACCATTGACCAACATACGATGAAATAGACGATTATCCTCGATTAATTCCGGAGCAGTTGTACGAGTGGCTTTGCGGAAAGCATCATCCAGTGCTTCAGCAGGAATTGATGGGTTAATAACAGCAAGCGCATTGCGCAACTGCTCAACAAGAATCACCTGGCTGTAATCTTCTGCGCCAGTTAATGGGTTGAGGCGTGGCAATTCACTACCATGGCTGTACTGATAGCCTAGCTCACTAAGCCATTCTATAGCTGCTTGCTCTACTATGTCTTCGCTGAAACTCATATTAACCTATTGCCATTTTTATATTTGGTTGTTTTATTCATCAAATCTGAATCCCATTAAACTATCTTTAGGGTCTTGATCCTTTAAAGTTAAACGAACAAAACTATTAATATCGAAGCCTTCGCTAAAATCAGCTTCAGGAAGCATGTCAGAGTTAAAAGCGCATATATACTGAAATCCACTCTCAAGAGCTTTCTTATGTGCATGTTCTAGCGCATGAGCAGTCTGCCGTGAGTCAACGCCATCAAAAATTGTGCTGTCGTGAACTAGAAAATTTATTTTCTTCTGCTTTGAAAACAAATCTACCAGCACAAGGTCGTAACAAAATATTTTCATTTTGCCAACACCCTCACTATTGCTGCGAGGAATTTCTACATCAAAACTGTAACCACCCTCTGAAACGTTAATTATTAAATTTCCAGATTCATTGTAAAGTGCTTGAGAGTTTTCGTTAAAACCAGCGACAGCTTTTTCCCATTCTGGGCGTGACTGTTCATAATCACGCTGAAGTTTGGTTTCTAATTCAATTTTTTCTGCTTTGATTTCTTTCTTACGAACGGACATTTCTTGGATATCTATAATTTTTGCTTTTATGTTTTCCAGGTGTCCTTTTTTTTCAAGCAGGCGCTCTTGGAGTATTGTGAATTCCTCTAGAGCACCATGAGTTTGTAAAACAGCCATTAAATCCGCACGTTTATTTGTGCCATTTTCAATATTTTTGTTATTGGCAGATAGCTGGTTTTTAATTTGCTCGATTTCAACCTGAAGAAAATGCTTTCTGTTCTGAACGATTTCCGAATGAAAAGCCTTTGCTTCTGCCAATGTCTTTTTTATTGAATCACCAAAATGCATCCCAGCCTCTTCATATAGCTGTGATACGGCTGATACATCAGGAGCATGTTCAGATTTTATGGATTCTTCATATCTCTCTAACTTACGGCGCAGCATTAAATTTTTATTTGATAGATCATGAATCTCTTGTGTAAGAGAATTAGCCTGCTCTTGGATTTGTTGATATTGAGGATGCACTTTAAATTCCGAAAGTGCGCTTTTTTCTCGATCAAGTTCTATCTGTAACCGTACCCGCTCAGCTTCTAATTCTCCCTTAGACGATACAATACCTGTCTTAATAGCAGCATTAAGAGAGGTAACAGCTTTGTTCTTATCTTTTATTTCTTGAGCTACAGATGCGTGTTCCCAGTTGAGCCCAAGAAGAAAGGCATTGTGCACTTGTGTATTCCAGGGCGGCTGGCTTCTAAAGTAGCTGAACGGCCTACTGTAGGCATCCACTCCGCTTCTCATAAAATAAGAAATTAGATTTCTGAAGGTAGGGACATATTTAGTCCTGCTAAGGCTTGGCAATCCAAAGAAACAAATTCCTAATAATTTTTTCCACTCCGAAATTTTATAAAAATCAAAATGCTCTTTCTGATCTTTTTCTGTCAATACGGGCAGTACAGAAGTATTTCCCTGAACTTTAACTATACCAGGGTTACTAATGCTTCTAGAGGCAACTATTCTTGCTCCACAAAGATCAATTTCAATAAAGAAAGTCCAATCTTTGATTTCATCTACAGGCAACACCTTTTTATTGAGATCAGCACCAAAACAAAAGTGCATTACGTTGATTAGGGTGGTCTTGCCTAATCCATTGCGGGAATCTTTTTCTCCTGATTCTTGTTTCTTGTCAGCAAGAATTACATTTAGCCCCATTTGGAATTCAACGGTTTTAAAGCGGGGATCACTGGCATATATTTTGTATATCATAATGCCACCTTCACGATTTTATCGCTTCTTGCCTCAATCAGTCCTAGAACAAATAATAGGTCGAGACCTAGCACAAAGCGTTCAAAGTTACCAATGTTAGATGCCTCTTTTACCTCTTCCCAAAGATTTGATAGTGTTTTTTCAACAGCTAACTGCCTCAGCAAAACAGAACCAACTCCGATAAGCGCTTCGTGTTCACGTAGGTATTTGTTTGGTAAAATCATTTTTCGAACACCTCACATAAATGGAATAAGTGAGTTAATATCGCTAGACTAGCGGCTTGCTGTTTAAAATCGTGCTGTCCAGATTGAGCAAACTCAAACATCTCCATGAATAAAACATCCCCTGAAGCTGTCTTTTTAAGCTCCAAATATTTTTCCTTGAAACCATCCTTAAGCCTCTCTGGAAAAGTTGGGTCTAATTGGGCAGCTTTGACAAGGTAGCTGCTAACTTCGGAACTTCGGCTTAACCCAGTCGATATTAGCGCCCTTACTTCTTGCGTTAAACCATTTTTTTTAATTTTTTCTTCGGGGGTAATGACATAGAAATCACCATTGGTAAAATGTTGTCCAGTAGCAATAGCTTTTGCTGCAATTTCTAATTCAGCGAAAGTTACCTCTGAAATGCTTTCGTCAAGGCGCTCTGAAACCCAAGCCTCATGCTCTTTTTTAATTTTAATGAGATTCTCTGCTGGATAATCAGAAATTTGCTTATCTATTTTTGTATGGCAATTAGGGCATAGGTATATGAGATTATCGTAGTGATTTCTTTGATCGTCAGTCATTTCTTGTCTGTATCGAGCTGCAGTATCTTTCTCTCCGTAGATGTGTGCAGCTTCGCCTATCACAACGGTATCTGCCTGAATTCCATCATAGGTTAAATTTATTCTGCATGCAGGAAGAGCACAACGATCACCACTCCTCATTGCCAATAAAATCTTTGTTGGATATGAAGCACTCATACCGCCTCCTTCAATGAAGCAGCATCACTCACTCGTAATTCGCCAGAGATCAGTTTTGGAAGAAGTCTGTCCTGCAATTCCAAGAGATTGTGCATTTGTGTATTATTTAGCACTATGTGCTCAAGAAGAGGCTCTATAATTGGCGAAATTTTCTTAAACAAATCCTCTGGAGGCAGAATTACTTTTGCTTCAGTGAGGTGTTGCCGCTTTATATGACCCATAGTAGTTGCTTTGGATGCCGCTATCATCCTAAAGAATGTCATGTGTTCACATAGCCAATGATAATAAAACCATTTGGGTGTTATTTTTGATGTTACTTTGAACAGATGCTGATTTAGAGCACCTTTTCCATGCCCCCATAATATGGCAGTCAGACTGCCTGACCAAGAGAACAAAACATCTCCATCATTAATTATATACTCATTTGGCACGTCTAGATTAGCTTTGTTTGTCTGAGTCGTTATACCACGATTTAACTCTGCAATCTTAATTACGGGAATGGAATTTTCTTCGTCCCTTGCTGGATATTTCTGTAAAGCCAATCCATTAAGGAAGTGTGCTATCTCATCAAGTGATTTCACCTCCCATCCATGGGGAATCTGGCCCAGTGGAGAGTCAATTAATGTGTCAGGGAATGAAGCGGCGAGATCCTCCGATAAACATTCCGGCTTACGGCCTTCCATTTTTGCTCGCACGGGGTCAAAATCCACAAACCAGCTTTTGAATAATGCCTGCGCAGTTGCCTCCAGCGTTTCGTTCATTTTGTTATTCATCTCAATTTTATCATCCAACGCAGAGAGAATCTCCGCTATTTCCTTTTGCTCATGCAAGGGAGGAATATTGATAGGTGCAACATCAAAAACTGATGGATTTACGGCAGGATAAGCGGAGCCTTCCGCTTTTGATTCCAGATACGCAGTAAATGCTTTGTCAAATACTGTAAAATACAAAAATCTTTGGTCTAATTTTTCTGGTTTCGCACGCAGAACCACAAATCCAGTTGATGCAACCATGTTAGGTTTTGCATTGCGAAGAAAAAGCATTGAGCGCCTGTTAGGGCGAACGGTAGAAACTATAGTGTCGCCATTTTCTAAAAGTCTTTGCGCCCTGCTTGGCGCATCGTCAGATGATATTTCCTTTGGTTGCTCAATAAACATACCTTCCCCAACGGAGGATATGTCAATGTAGAGCATCTTATCAAATTTCCAGTTTTTGGAACGCCTAGTAAAATTAATATTACAAACATCCCCCAGCTTTACTTCCCGCCAATCGCTATCCTTCGCCTTTGGCAGTTCCACCCTGTCTTGCTCAATAATTTTGCGGAAGCTATCACTCACGCCACGCCAATCCACCACATCAACTTTATATGGCAGGTTGGATTCACTGAAATCATCCCGCAAATGTGCAAGCAATTCCAGAGTGAGTGGCTCATTACCTTTAACACAAAGATCAAGATCGGAAGTATCTTTCGCTGTCCATTTAGCGCGGCTACCAAACGCCCACACCTCATGGTTAGGAATATGGGTCTTTAATATATCCTGCACTATCTTTAAATGATCCGGGCGAATGTCAATCGGCACTGCGTAAAGCCTCCAGCAGTTTTTTTACATCCGGCAAAAACAATAGCACTTGCGCATACACCGCCTTTGCTTTTTCCTGATCGTAATCATGTGATGTTGCATTACGGGCTTCATAATGTGCAATCCAGCGCTCTGCATCGCTAATTATTTTCAACCTTGCGGCCTCACGAAATAAATCTTTTTTGCTACGAATTGCAGATTCTTCCACCTGCAAATCGGTTTTGAGGTAACGTTGCAGTAACTTCCAGGATAAATCCATAGTGTATTCAAAACGCTGTATAACACCATCACGTACTAGCTCATCGTCCTGATTCTGCTGTGCTCGTTCAATACCAGTTTCTAGCTGGATAATTGCTTTTTCTAGCGGTTCAATTTCTAGGCTGCTCATAATTTATACCTCATATCTTAAATCCAACTCGTGCCAACTGTTTTTTTATTTCTGCATCCATAGCTTGTGACTGATTCATCTGCTCTGAAAGCTTGGTGGTAAGCCGTTGCATTTTTTCTACAAATGCTTCGCCGTCATCTTCCTGCTCCTCTGCACCAACATACCGACCAGGGGTAAGAACGTAGCCATGCTCTTTCACTTCCTCGATTTTTGTTGATTTGCAAAAACCGGAGATGTCTTGATAGCCATCCTTGAATACCCCATTTTCCATAGGCTCACCGCGCCATGAGTGGTAACAATCGGCGATGTATTGAATATCTTTTTCTGGGTCGAGGGCTTTGTGTGTGCGGTCTTCCATGTAGCCAAGTTTACGCGCATCAATGAACAGGATCTCGCCTCGACGATCTCGCAGCGCGCCTTTTGCTACCAAACCATTACTACGATCTTTTGCTAAAAACCATAGGCATACGGGAATTTGTGTTGAATAAAAAAGCTGCCCTGGCAGCGCCACCATACAATCTACTACATTGGCTTCAATCAGGTTTTTGCGAATCTCGCCTTCGCCGCCGCTATTGGAACTCATAGAGCCATTTGCCAATACAAAACCGGCAAAACCGCGTGGGCTTAAGTGATGCACCATGTGTTGCACCCATCCGAAGTTGGCATTGCTTACCGGCGGTGCACCATATTTCCAACGCACATCCTCACGCAGACGGTCGCCACCCCAATCAGATATGTTAAATGGTGGATTAGCGATAATGTAATCCGCTTTTAGGTCTTTATGTATGTTATTGTGAAAAGTATCTTCCTGTTTTTGGCCGATATTATTTTCTATGCCACGAATAGCAAGGTTCATTTTACATAAGCGCCAGGTGGTGGGGTTAGATTCCTGACCATAGACAGAAATATCACCAACGCGCCCACCATGCCCTTCCATGAACTTTTCTGATTGCACAAACATACCGCCTGATCCACAGCAAGGGTCATAAATGCGACCTTTATAAGGCTCAAGCATTTCCACCAATAGCTGTACTACGGATTGCGGGGTATAGAATTCTCCGCCGCCTTTGCCTTCGGCGCTGGCAAAGCGAGAGAGAAAATACTCATATACACGACCAAGCGTATCTTTGCTCATACGATGGTCATCACCCATACCAATTTTGCTGATCAAATCGATCAGTTCGCCAAGACGGGTTTTATCCAGTGCTGGCCTGGCATAATCTTTAGGCAGAACGCCTTTTAAAGTCTGGTTCTCTGCCTCAATTGCCGTCATAGCATCATCGATAGTTTTGCCAATTTGCGGGGTTTTTGCCTGAGACTGTATGTGCTTCCAACGGGCATCTTTTGGAACCCAGAATACGTTATCAGCTAGATATTCATCGCGATCTTCAGGGTTAGCACCATTTTCTTTACTTAGTGCAGAATGTTTTTCCTCAAATGCATCGGAGATATACTTCAAAAATATCAGGCCAAGTGCAACATGCTTATATTCTGCCGGATCCATATGGCCGCGCATTTTATCAGCGGTTGCCCACAAATGCTGTTCAAACCCTATGTTTGCAGTTGGATTATTAGTTTTTTTAACCATGTGGTTACATCTTGTATGTAAGTGTTATAACGGGAATTCTTCAACATTACGAACAATATATTTTATTGCCAAAATGGCAAGTAACTTAGCGATTTTGTGGGTGTTTTAATCTGCCTTTTGTAGAGCTAATATCCAATAAATACAAAAATTTGCACAGGTGGGCTTGACAGCGTCAAAATACCTATGCTTTCCAAAGCATTGCCGGATAATAATAATTATCCTACGACCCCTTACATACAGTACCACAACAGGTGTAATATGTAATTATAGGATGAGAGAAGTGCGGGTGTAGTGCTTATATAGAACGAATAATATTAATTACCACACCCCAAATATGTACAGAAGTGTTTTCATTAATCGGAATTGCCTGAAACATTGGATTTGCTGGCAATAAGAATGGCTGATCTTTACGGAAAACTAAGCGTTTTACTGTTAAAAAACCGTCTACTGCCGCTATTACTATCTGGCCATCCCTAGCTTCAATGCAACTGTCAGCAATAAGC
>Ga0114977_10002111_pt1 | contig 12855 bp, 7 predicted proteins | sample S_130805_MF_Meta_FD_87026 | JGI IMG/M metagenome (GOLD analysis project Ga0114977, IMG submission 87026) | Freshwater microbial communities from Lake Simoncouche, Canada to study carbon cycling - S_130805_MF_MetaG | ecosystem: Environmental > Aquatic > Freshwater > Lake | place: Lake...
GGAGCTAATAACTCTGCATTTGGTTATGAATCGTTATATTCAAATCTAACAAGTAATTCAAGTACTGCATTTGGTTATCAGACATTACGTTCAAGTACAGGCACAGGTAATACCGCTATAGGATATAAAGCCGGATATAATACAGCAAATGCAAATACAACAGGTACCAATAATACATATATTGGTTATCAAACAGAAGGTTCAGCAGCAACTAATACAAATGAATTAGTTATTGGTTATAATGCAATAGGTATTGGTTCTAACTCATCAGTAATTGGCAACTCAAGTACAACTGAAGCTAAAATATGGGGTAATTTAACAGTAACAGGTGATGTAACTATACAAGGTGGAGATATATTCACCAATCAAACTACATTTACTATTGTCAACACTACTGCAACTACATTAAATATTGGTGGTGCAGCAACTACTATTGGTATAGGGGCTAATACCGGAACAATTACTATTGGCAACCCAACCTTAGTTGGTACTCAAACAACTCAAAATTTATATAATACAGTTGCAACTACATTAAATATTGGTGGTGCCGCAACTACTATTGGTATAGGTGCAGCAACAGGAACATCAACCATCAATAATGATTTAGCAGTTAGCGGAGAACTTTCTGTGGTAGGAACTGCATGGAACGCATTTACCCCAGTATGGACAGCAGATACAACTAATCCGGCAATAGGAAATGGGACAATTACAGGTAAATATAAAAAGATTGGTAAAACTTGTTTCTTCTCTGTTAGGGTAGTAATGGGTACCACAACAACATTTGGTACAGGTACATGGCGTATTACATTACCTCTTACTGCAATTGATGGTCATTCTGCTATATTCCCTGCACTTATGCTTGATAATACTACTGCATGGTATACAGGTACTGCATTTACCGAATATCAAAATAGTACTTCATATATATGTATTATTATATCAGGAACAAGTAATACTGTTAATAGTGTGGCTCCTCATGCTTGGGCATCCACAGATACATTATCATTTGCAGGTAGTTATGAAGTAGCGTAATTTATATTGAATAAATATTAGTTTAATGAAGGAGAAAATATATGGTACAAGAAAAATTAGTGGTAACCCCTGAAGAAATTATAAAACATTATTCAGCGGCAATGGATAGTGTAAATTTAATTAATAGTCTATTATCTATTACTGAAAAAACAGATGTAATATTAGATGTAATTAAACGTAACGTTCAACATTTAGAAATTATGGTAGCAAAAGATTATTGGACAACAGAAGATTTAACACCATTAACCAATGCAATTGCAGTAGGAAAATTATAATTTATTATTAGGAGAGTGAATTGAAAAAGTATCATTTTATATCAGGTCTACCAAGATCAGGAACAACATTATTATCAACTATATTAAAACAAAATCCTAGGTTTGAGGCTTCTATTTCAGGTCCTTTAGCTAGATTTACAAGATCCATTATAACTGAATCATCTTCACAAGGAGGATATAGATTTGAATGTCCACCTGAAAAGAATAAGAAGTTAATTAATGGTTTATTTGAAAATTACTATGATGATACTTCAAAAGAAGTTGCATTTAATACCAATAGGGGTTGGGGTGGATTACTTCCTGTTGTAAAAGATTTATATCCTGATTCTAAGATTATTATGTGTGTAAGAGATATTGGTTGGATATTAGATTCATTTGAATCACTTCAAGTACGTAATCCATATGTGACATCAACTATATTTGCACCTGCTGATAATATAAGTGTATATTCCAGGACTGAAGCATTATTAAATCAAAATAGTACACTTGGATTTGCATATAATGCTCTTAAACAGGCAATGTCAAGTGAATTTAAATCATCTATATTCTTAATAGAATATGATGTACTTGCTAAACAACCTGAAAGTGTAATGAGAAACCTTTACAAATTTATTGGTGAACCATACTTTGAACATAATTTTAATGATGTAGAGTCTTCATATGATGAATTTGATAATGATGTCCAATTACCTGGATTACATACCACTCGTAAAGTTGTGGAATACAAATCTAGACCAACTATCTTACCACCTGATATTTGGCAAAGGGTTAAAGGAATGGAATTTTGGAAAAATTCTTAATTATTGGCTTACTGAAACTAATAGTTGTATAAATAATAATAAACTAGAGATTAGCTATGGCCGCAATTAGTAACTTATATATAGATGCTGGATCAACTTTTAATGCAATTGTTACTGTAAGAGGAACTGACGGTAACGTATTAAATTTAACTGGATTTTCTGTTGCTAGTCAAATAAAAAAATCATATGGATCATTAGTTGCATATGATTTTATAACTTCAATTTATGATGCACCATCAGGCAGAGTTAAAATAACATTACCGGCAGCAACATCTAGTGCAATAAAACCAGGTAGATACTTATATGATATTGAAATTACCGCACCTTCATTAGAGAAATTGAGAGCTGTAGAAGGTTTAGTTATAATCACACCAGAAATTACAAAGATATAATATGGCAGAAGATATTTTCGGTACCCAGCAGACAACCGTAACTGCAATTGGTATACAAGGGTTTAGCGGATTAGATGGTGCCACAGGCCCTGGTGGTGCAACTGGACCTGGAGGTGGTATTGATGGAGCAACAGGTAGTCAAGGTGCTTCGGGTATTGCTGGTGCAACTGGTATTTCAGGTTCATCTGGTTATGTAGGATCTGATGGTGCAACGGGTGTTGCCGGCGTAGATGCTCTATGGAATTTTACTGGTGCTTATGGGGGAGGTAGTTCATACGCAGTAGGTGATGTAGCAACTTATAATGGTCAAACTTGGTATCGTATCAATTCTAATGGTGGTAATGTTGGTGACACCCCATCAGAAGGTACTTTCTGGACACTGATTGCAGCACATGGAGTAACTGGTGTTCAAGGTGCAACAGGTGTAGGATTAACCGGTGCATCAGGGATAGCAGGGGCATCAGGGGTTGGGATCCAACCAATAATAGAATTCAATACTTCTAGTACAAATGAAGTAACAATAGATTCCATAGATCCTACTTTATATCGTAGTGCTAGATATGACATCCAAATAACATATAATAATAAATATAATTCAAGTGAATTAAAATTATTGAATGATCCACCAAATGTATTCTTAACTCAATACGCGGTTATAGGTGATGCATTAGGTACATTTGCCACTTATTTTTCACCATTGGTTAATGATTATTCTTCACCTAATATTAATCATTCCAGTATTTCATACTGGAATTTAAATACAATAAGAATTTATACTATAAACAATTCAGTAATAGATGCTTTATTAACTGCTTCTATTGGGGATATATTTACTTTTAATGGTACTCAAACCGCTACTCTTTCCACTAAATTCGTGGAAATTTCAACGGGAATATATGAAGCAGATTCAGAAGAAACAGAAAGTCCTATGATATTAATTACAAATGTATCATGGACAGGAACCGGTAATGTAGAATTAAGATTTACACCTATTTATGCAATAACTAATTTAAAATATATCAAAAATGTTATTACTAGATAACATTTCACGTATAAATATAATAATAACAATAATACCACTATCAAGGAGATAAACTGTGGCAACGAATAATTCAAAGTTTGTAGTAATTAACGGACTGGCCGTAGGCACAGTAGATGTAATTGACGAAAATGGTAACTGGATAGGTACCGGTTTACCAGGTGGTGCATCAGGTGCAACAGGTCCTGATGGTGCAACAGGTCCTGCCGGCGCTACAGGTGCCACTGGTCCTGCAGGTACCGATGGTGCTACTGGTATTCAAGGTGCTTCGGGTTCAACAGGATTACAAGGTGCTTCAGGAGCAACAGGCTTCCAAGGTGCAAGTGGTTCTACAGGTCTTCAAGGTGCTAGCGGTTCAACAGGTTTAACCGGTGCATCAGGTGCAACAGGATTCCAAGGTGCTTCAGGTTCTACCGGATTAGATGGTGCTTCAGGTATTACAGGTATCGATGGTGCTTCAGGTGCAACAGGTATTGATGGTGCAACAGGTTATACAGGTGCAACTGGTATTGATGGTGCTGCTGGTGACCAATATCATACAACATCTACATCATCATTAACAATTGGTGGAGCAGGAGCAACAGGAGTTGTTACCGCAGATCTTGATTTAGATTACTCAATTGGTCAAACAATCATAATTGCTTATGATGCTTCTAATTATCAATTAGGTGTTGTAAGTGCATATAATCAAGGTACAGGTTTACTATCTTTTGTCAAATCAACTTCTGTTGGTTCAGGTACTCATTCAGTATGGGAAATTAACTTAGATGGTGCTGTTGGTATTGCAGGTGCTACAGGTTATCAAGGTGCTTCAGGTTCAACAGGTCTTACCGGTGCAACAGGTATTCAAGGTGCTTCAGGTTCTACCGGATTACAAGGTGCTTCAGGTTCTACAGGATTACAAGGTGCTAGTGGTTCTACAGGATTAACAGGTGCATCAGGTGCAACTGGTATTCAAGGTGCAAGTGGTTCAACAGGATTACAAGGTGCTTCTGGTTCTACAGGTCTTCAAGGTGCATCAGGTGCAACAGGATTCCAAGGTGCTTCAGGTTCAACTGGTTTAACAGGTGCAACAGGATCTACAGGATTAACCGGCGCAACAGGTGTTATGGGTGCTTCAGGTTCAACAGGATTACAAGGTGCTAGTGGTTCTACAGGACTTCAAGGTGCTTCAGGTGTTACCGGTGCATCAGGTTCAACCGGTTTAGATGGTGCTTCTGGTTCTACAGGACTTCAAGGTGCTAGCGGTTCTACGGGTATTGATGGTGCAACTGGTTATACCGGTGCAACAGGTATTGATGGTGCATCAGGTGCAACAGGTTTAACAGGTGCTTCAGGTATCGATGGTGCAACAGGTGTTGATGGTGCTTCAGGTGTTGATGGTGCAACAGGTGTTGATGGTGCTTCAGGTTCAACTGGTTTAACTGGTGCAACAGGTGCTCCTGGTGCTTCAGGTGCAGATGGTGATACATATGCAACTTCATCTACCACTTCATTATCAATCCCAGTTGGTGGTGCAACAGGTATTACAGTTGCTGCTAACTTAGATTACACTATTGGTCAATCAATTGTAATTGCAAAAGATGCTTCTAATTATCAATTAGGTACTGTTGCTTCTTACGTTGGGACTACATTGGCATTCTTACCAACTACTTATGTTGGAACTGCAACAAGTCATACTTCATGGGCAGTTAACTTAGATGGTGCTCAAGGTGTACAAGGTGCCACAGGTTATCAAGGTGCAAGTGGTTCTACAGGATTAACCGGTGCAACAGGTATTCAAGGTGCTTCAGGTTCTACAGGACTTCAAGGTGCTTCAGGTTCTACAGGATTAGATGGTGCTTCTGGTTCTACAGGACTTCAAGGTGCTTCAGGTTCTACAGGACTTCAAGGTGCTTCAGGTGCAACAGGTGCTGATGGAGATCAAGGTTTAGATGGTGCAACAGGTATTAATGGTGCTTCAGGTGCAACAGGTGCTCCAGGTGCTACGGGTGTGGGTTTATATGTAGATGAAGTACCATTAACAACAACCACAGCTAATCAAACTATCGATACATTCTTATTAAGTGCAATTAGAACAGCAAAATATATTATCCAAGCAACATATAGTACAGATATCCATTCAACTGAAGTTATTGTTACACATAACGGAACTGATGTGGTAATAACTGAATATGCCACAATGTATTCTTCTGCTAGTTTAATGACTGTAAGTGCTTCTACTGATGGTACTAATTTATATGTAAAAGTAACCCCAGCCAATGTTGATACTACAATCGATTACTTACGTGAAAGTGTTATAGCACTTTAATTAAAAAAATAAAAACCCAGGAGATCTATAGTGGCAACGAATAATAATAAGTTTAGAATAAAAAATGGCCTAGCAGTAGGTGCTTCTGGCTTTGGTGTAATAAACACCAATGGTGATTGGATTGGGGCTAGTGGCCCCGGTCAAAGTCCGTATGGAGCAACAGGGATTACCGATCAACAAGGTGTAGTTGGTGACTATGGTGCAACAGGTGTTACCGGTGTAATTGGTGCCACAGGTTCTCTAGGTGATCAAGGTATTCTTGGTGATGATGGTTTTCAAGGTGCCACGGGTTCTCAAGGTACAACAGGTGACTTAGGTTCAGATGGTGAACAAGGTATTACAGGTTCAGATGGTTTCCAAGGTGCTACAGGTATTCTTGGTTCAACCGGTGCATTTGGTGCTTCAGGTACTCAAGGTGCTTCTGGTTCCACAGGTCTTACCGGTTCTACCGGTATTGTTGGTACTGATGGTGCTTCAGGAGTAACAGGTTTATTTGGTGCAACAGGTCAAGTTGGTGCAAAATATCATACCACTTCAACAACTGAATTTACTTTAAATAATAATGACTCTGCTGAAACCGTATATACAGATGATTTAGATTTAATCTTCTCTGTTGGTCAACAAATAATTCTTGCTTATGATATTGACAATCATCAACATGGTACAGTTACTGCTTGGAATGCAGTAACAGGACAACTAGATTTTACTAAAGATGATAGCGAAGGTTCAGGTACATATAGTAATTGGATAATTAATACTGCTGGTGCAGTTGGTGTTGCCGGTGCAACAGGTACAAGTGGTATTGTTGGTACATCAGGTACAGTAGGTTTAGATGGTGATCAAGGTATTCTTGGTGATGATGGTGTACAAGGTATTAATGGAGCTGATGGTACTCAAGGTGTCACCGGTGATGATGGTGTACAAGGTGCAACAGGTATTCTTGGTTCAACAGGTGCATTTGGTGCTGATGGTACTCAAGGTGCTTCAGGTATCGATGGTTTCCAAGGTGCCACAGGTTCCGAAGGTACAACAGGAGATGTTGGTGCAGATGGTTCAGTAGGTTTAACCGGTGCTTCAGGTGTTACCGGTTTAGATGGTGATCAAGGTATTGATGGTGCTTCAGGTATTCAAGGTGCTTCAGGTGCAGATGGTATTGAAGGTCCCGGGGGTAATCAAGGTGCTTCAGGTGTAGATGGTTATCAAGGTGCTTCAGGTGCAGATGGTGAACAAGGTATTAATGGTTCTATTGGTACAGATGGTGCTTCAGGTGTTACAGGTGAACAAGGTTTACAGGGTGGAGATGGTAGTACTCTTATTGTTACAAAATATGCTACATATAGTGATGTAGGTATAGTTAATATCGGTGGTACTATAGCATGGTATAATATTGGTGATGTACCTGCAGCCGGAAGTGCAGTTATAGGACCAAGTAATAATCAACCTGCAGTATGGAATGCTCTTTGGGCAAGTATTACTATTGGTGAAACATTGGAACTACATTGGGTAACTCTAGGTGCGCCAATAACTGTAACTGTAACTGGATTTTATAGTCATAATGGTTATAATTATCTTACGGTTGGTCAAAATTCTCCTACTTATTCAGGAGCTTATCTTGGTGGTACTATTAATGATTATATATTATATAGTACAGGAAGTGGAGCAACTAATATAGGTGTTACCGGTGCAACAGGTTATCATGGTGCAACAGGATTTACCGGTATTCTTGGTTCAACAGGTATTCTTGGTTCAACAGGTATTTTTGGTTCATCAGGTATAACAGGTGACGGTGGTGATTATGGTGCCACAGGTTATCAAGGTTTACAATTCAAAGCAACAGCTAATGGTAACTTCTCTGTTGAAAGTATAGGTAGTCCAATAACTATACCATTCTTAACAGACCCAGAGACAGGCAATAATGAATATAGTTATTCTATTGGTCAATCTGTTGTAATTGCATATGATATTGATAATTATATGGTTGCAGATATCACCAATGTTTATGGTGGTGCAGGTGGAAATACAATTGATGTAACAGTAACAAAATCAGTTGGTACTACATCAGGAGTTAGTGGTTGGGTTGTTAACTTAGATGGCGCTGTAGGTCAAATTGGTGCCTCAGGTGTTACCGGTATCGAAGGTGCATCAGGAACAACAGGTAATGATGGTGATCAAGGTATTCTTGGTGATGACGGTGAACAAGGTATTCTTGGTGCATCAGGTATTCAAGGTGCATCAGGTGCTGATGGTGAACAAGGTATTCTTGGTGATGATGGTGTACAAGGTATTGATGGTGATCAAGGTACATATGGTGCTTCAGGTGTTACCGGAGCAACAGGTTCAGATGGTTATGAAGGTGATCAAGGTATTGATGCTCAAAGAGGATATGGATTTAGAACTGGTTATAATATGCTATTTGGTGGAGGATTGGAAGTTATAGACCAATTTGCGGCAAATCAAGTTGGTACTGCTAAGTACTTAATTGAAGGGGTTAATCCAGGTACATTCCCAGGTGCAGGAATGGGTTCAACCGGAGTTCAAGCCACAGAATTTATACTTACACATAATGCAACAGATACATACATAACACAATATGCATCCGTTATGACTAATCCTACCAATGGATCTGTATTTAATGTAACAGCTGAAACAAATGGTGCAGTTGTTAGTGTATCTGCTTCTACCGATCAAACTAATACAATAATTACATGGGTTAGAGAAAGTGTTCAAGGTAGATTAGGTGGAATTACGATAGGTAGTTTTGGTGATGATAATATTCCATCATATACTATTCATGAAAATGGTGCAATTCCAGCAGGTCAAGCTTACTTATATCCAAATGCATATTGGAATGACCAAATAGATTGGAATTCTTTAGTTGGATTAAATGTAACATTTGATTCATTTGCATACGGTGATCCTAATAATCCTAATACCGATAATCCTGCAGAAGGTACAATTGTTAGTTGGGATGGTGGAACATTAATTGTTACTGTGGTTAGTGGTACTTTCACTCGCTGGTATGACGGTAGTACTGGATATTATGATCCAGGTAGAAATAATTTGGCAAGAGTTACTTATAACTACTAATAAATAATAACATACACATAACCATTGGGGACAATGAACCGTGGCAACATATAATAAAAAGTTCTTAATAAAGAACGGCCTAGCAGTAGGTGGATCTTCAGGTCCAATCGACGTAATTGATGAATATGGTAACTGGATAGGGGCTACCGGCTCCTTACCGGTTATTGTCGGTGCTTCAGGTGCTACAGGTATCGATGGTGCTTCAGGTTCTACGGGCATTCAAGGTGCTAGTGGTTCCACAGGTCTTCAAGGTGCTTCAGGAACATTTTCTTCTTGGTCAGTTAAAACAAGTAATTACACTGCAATTCCCAACGAACAAATTATTGCAAATACAACAGGTGGTATATTTACCATTACTTTACCTGCTACTCCTTCTTTAGGTAATTATGTTATTATTCAAGATGGTGGAAATTGGTCTACCAATAATTTAACTATAGATAGAAATGGTTCCACTATTGAAGGTATTGTAGATAATCTAGTATTAGATATTGGTGAAAGTTTAGCTTATTTAATATATGATGGTTCAACATGGCAATTATCTTCAACTGCAGGTCCTACAGGTGCAACAGGAGCAACTGGATTTACCGGAATTGATGGTGCTTCAGGTGCCACAGGAGCAGGTTTAACCGGTGCAACAGGAATTAGTGGTATTAATGGTGCAACAGGTATTCAAGGTGCATCAGGTTCAACAGGTCTTAGTGGTGCTTCAGGTGTAGGTCTTACCGGTGCAACTGGTATTCAAGGTGTACAAGGAATACAAGGTACTCAAGGTACTCAAGGTGCTTCAGGTTCAACCGGACTTCAAGGTGCATCAGGATCCGGTGCTTCAGGTATTCAAGGTGCAAGTGGTTCAACAGGTCTTACTGGTGCAAGTGGATTTATTGGAGCAGATGGTGCGTCAGGTGCAACAGGTATTCAAGGTGCATCAGGAATTGGTGCAACAGGAGCAACAGGAGTAACAGGTGCAACAGGTATTCAAGGTGCATCAGGTTCCACAGGTTTAACAGGATCAACAGGTGTTCAAGGTACTTTTGGTGGTGCACCATTTGATTATTACTATTCCACAAATACAGCATCATCCGATCCAACATCAGGTTATTTAAAATTCAATAATACAAATCTTACATTAGCCACTATATTATATATTAATGAGGTGGATCATGAAAGTATTGATGCACATGGTTATTTAGAACTAATAGATGATTCTACATCTGTTATCAAAGGTACATTTATGATAACAGATGAGTTAACTCCTAGTAATTCACCTGTTTATTTTTCTATTACTGGTACTCAAACATATACTTCACCATATTATGCTGTTCCTGTTACATGGTTATCCGGTGCAACATCATTGGCAAATAACTTAGATGTACTTATTACATTTACAAGAACCGGAGATAAAGGTGATACAGGTTTAACAGGTGCATCAGGAGTAGTAGGTCCACAAGGGGCAACAGGAGTACAAGGTGCTTCAGGTGTAGGTCTTACCGGTGCAACTGGTATTCAAGGTGCAAGTGGTTCAACAGGTCTTACCGGTGCAAGTGGATTTATAGGAACAGATGGTGCAACAGGTGTTAATGGTACAAATGGAGCAACAGGAGTACAAGGTGCAAGTGGTTCAACAGGTCTTACCGGTGCAACTGGTAACAGCGGTGGACAAGGTGCAAGTGGTTCAACAGGACTTCAAGGTGTACAAGGAATTCAAGGTATTCAAGGTGCAAGTGGTTCAACAGGACTAGGTGCAACAGGATCTACCGGTCCTACAGGTTCAACCGGAATTATTGGTAATCCATATGCTCAATCCACTTCTTCAATTGCCACTAATACTGCAGCAGTTAAAAATACATTATATGTATTTACCGCATCATTAACATTAACTTTACCTGCATCTCCAACAGCAGGGGATGTTGTAACTTTTGTAAATCTTAGTGGTACTATTACAAGTATAATTGCACGTAATGGAAATAAGATTATGGGTCTTGCAGAAGATATGACTGTAGATGTATTAAATAAAGGATGTAATTTAGTTTATTCCGACGCAACTTATGGATGGGTAGTAGCTTAATGAGCAAATTAACGGATTTTAATTCAGCGGAAGAACAACCAAAAATTGGAGAAATTCTCCAAATATTTCCATCAGAATTAACCAGATATAATAATGAAGGATATCTTCCATGTAATGGTGATGTTATTTCACAAACAGGATATCCTACTCTATATGGTAAGATAGGAATAATTCAAGATGGATTTTCTTCTCTTACAGTAAATGCAGCACAAACTAATTATATCACAAATGCTCAAGTTTATGGTGATGGTTTATTTGTATCTGTGGGTAATGCAGGAGTATTAGGTACTTCCACTGATCTTATTACTTGGACTACTAGAACTAGTGGTACAACATCTACCATTAATGCAATAACATATGGTAATGGTCTTTATGTTTATGGTGCAAATGCCGGTAAAATGGGTACTTCAACTGATGGTATTACTTGGACAGTAAGAACTAGTGGGACAACATCTACTATTAATTCACTTACCTATGGTAATAATTTATATGTTTATGGTGCGGATGGTGGTAGAGTTTGTACTTCAACAGATGCCATTACTTGGACAGCAAGAACATCAAGTGTTACAACTAATATTTTATCACTTACTTACGGTAATGGTCTTTATTTCGCATCAACATCTTCAAATCAGCAATTGTTAACTTCCACAGATGCCATTACTTGGTTTAATCTTGGATCAAATACAACATCTTTTATTAACACCATTACTTATGGTAATGGTCTTTATGTTTATGGTGGAGTAGGTGGAGCTTTAGCAACTTCAACAGATGGTATCTTTTGGACAACAAGAACTAGTGGGACAACATATACTATTTACTCACTTACCTATGGTAATGGTCTTTATGTTTATGGTGGAGTAGGTGGAGCTTTAGCAACTTCAACAGATGCCATTACTTGGACAGCTAGAACATCTGGTATTTTCAATCCCATTTATTCTATTGCCTATGCTAATGGTTTATATGTGTATGGCGGATATGGTGGAGCTTTAGCAACATCAACTGATGCCATTACTTGGACTGCTAGAACATCAAGTGTTACATCTTCCATTAATACCATTACTTATGCTAATGGTTTATATGTATATGGCGGAAATGGTGGAGCTTTAGCAACATCAACAGATGCCATTACTTGGATCTCAATAGGTTCCAATACTACATCATCAATATCTTCTCTTATATATGCTAATGGTCTTTATGTATATGGTACATCATCAGGAGGTTTAGGAACTTCAACTAATGGTATTACTTGGACTGCTAGAACTAGTAGTACAACAACTACTATTTACTCACTTACTTATGGTAATGGTATTTATGTTTATGGTGCATATGGAGGTAGAGTTTGTACTTCAACAGATGCCATTACTTGGACTGCTAGAACTAGTGGGACAACATCTATTATTCAATCACTTACTTATTCTTTAGGTCTTTATGTATATGGTACATCATCAGGAGGTTTAGGAACTTCAACAAATGCCATTACTTGGATCTCAATAGGTTCCAATACTACATCATCAATATTTTCTATTATATATGCTAATGGTTTATATGTTTATGGTGGAAATGGTGGTGTTTTAGCAACTTCAACAGATGCCATTACTTGGACGGCAAGAACTAGTGGTACAACATCTACTATTCAATCACTTACTTATGGCAATGGTTTATATACATATGGTGCATTTGCTGGAGTTCTAGCAACTTCAACTAATGCCATTACTTGGACTTTAATAGGTTCCAATACCACATCTACTATCCAATCAGTCACATATGCTAATGGTCTCTATGTGTATGGTGGTCAAGGTGGTGCCCTAGGTACCTCCACTGATGCCATTACCTGGACCGCTAGAACATCGGGTA
>Ga0114977_10002114_pt1 | contig 12846 bp, 11 predicted proteins | sample S_130805_MF_Meta_FD_87026 | JGI IMG/M metagenome (GOLD analysis project Ga0114977, IMG submission 87026) | Freshwater microbial communities from Lake Simoncouche, Canada to study carbon cycling - S_130805_MF_MetaG | ecosystem: Environmental > Aquatic > Freshwater > Lake | place: Lake...
CAAAGCGCGGCGGAGAACATCATCAAATGCGTGCGCCGCTGCGGCTTGGATGTGGAGCAGCTCATGCTCAACCCGCTGGCCTCAAGCTACTCGGTGCTGACCGCCGACGAAAAAGAACTCGGGGTGGCGCTGGTCGACATTGGCGCGGGCACCACCGATGTGGCCATCTTCACGGGTGGCGCGATCCGCCACACCGCGGTCATCCCCATCGCCGGTGACTTGATCACCAGCGACATCGCCATGGCCTTGCGCACGCCCACCAAAGACGCGGAGGACATCAAGGTCGAGTCGGGCTTTGCCAAACAGTTGCTGGCCAACCCCGAAATGCAGGTTGAAGTGCCTGGCCTGGGCGACCGCGGTCCGCGCATGCTCAGCCGCCAGGCCTTGGCCGGTGTGATCGAGCCGCGGGTGGAAGAAATTTTCTCGCTGGTGCTGCAAGTCATCCGCGAGTCGGGCTTTGAAGAGGTGTTGTCTTCGGGCATCGTGCTCACCGGTGGCAGCGCCATCATGCCCGGCATGGTGGAGTTGGGCGAGGACATCTTTCTCAAGCCCGTGCGCCGTGGCTTGCCCCAGTACAACGGGGCCTTGGCCGACATGGTGGCGCAGCCGCGCGCGGCCACCGTCATGGGCTTGCTCGAAGAGGCCCGCTTGGCGCGTTTGCGTGGCTTCAAAGTGGCGCAAAACAACGGTTCGGTGCAGACCGCTTTGGGTCGCATCAAAGACTGGCTGGTGGGGAACTTTTGAGATGAACAACACCCAATGGTTGGCCATGGCCCGCGCCAGTCCGCCCGCATGGGGGGTGTGGCGATGGCGACCTTGTTGCCGTGGTGCACCCCCTGACGGATGAACGAATCACATACACAAAAAACACAAATGGCAACTGCAAACAACGGATCAATAGGAGTAGAAAAAATGAGCATCGAAATGGTTGAAGAAGAAACGTTCAACTCGGGCACCATGATCAAGGTCATCGGTGTGGGCGGCGGTGGCGGTAACGCGGTGGAGCACATGATCAGCACCCACGTGCAAGGGGTGGAGTTCATTTGCGCCAACACCGATGCGCAAGCCCTGCGCCGCAGTGCGGCACACAAAGTGATCCAGCTGGGTGAAAGCGGTTTGGGGGCGGGCAGCCGCCCCGAGCGTGGGCGCGACGCCGCCATGGCCGCTGAAGAGGACATCCGCGCGGCCTTGGAGGGCACGCACATGCTGTTCATCACCGCCGGCATGGGAGGCGGCACCGGCACCGGGGCCGCCCCCGTGGTGGCGCGCATCGCGCGCGAGATGAACATCTTGACCGTGGGCGTGGTGACCAAGCCGTTTGACTGGGAAGGCGGTCGCCGCTTGACCAATGCCGACGCCGGCTTGGCCGAGTTGGAGGCCAATGTCGACTCTTTGATCGTGGTGCTCAACGAAAAGTTGCTGCAAGTGCTGGGCGAGGACGTGACACAAGACGAGGCTTTTGCTTTTGCCAACGACGTGCTGAAAAATTCAGTCGGTGGCATTGCCGAGATCATCAACGTGGAAGCCTTGGTCAACGTCGACTTTGAAGACGTGCGCACCGTGATGAGCGAGCACGGCAAGGCCATGATGGGCACGGCCAAGGCCAGTGGCCCCGACCGCGCGCGCATCGCCGCCGAACAAGCCGTGGCCTGCCCGCTGCTCGAAGGGGTGGACATGTCGGGTGCCAAGGGCGTGTTGGTGTTGATCACCGCGGCCAAGGGTGGGCTGAAGTTGTCGGAGTCGCGCGAAGCGATGAACACCATCCGCGCCAGTGCTTCGGCCGATGCGCATGTGATTTATGGCACGGCTTATGACGACGGGTTGGGCGACGAGATCCGCGTCACGGTGGTGGCCACGGGCTTGGCCCAGTCGGGCCGGCGCGCTGCACCGCCTTTGCAGGTGCTGCGCAATGGCACCGATGGCATGGCTTTCCCCACAGCGGCCCAGGCGCAGCCCACCCAAGTGAGCAGCCCCGCCAGCACGGTGGGCGCTGGCGTGGGTGTGCCCGATTACACGGGCATGTCGGTGCCCAGTGTGTGGCGCACCAACCGCACCCATGCAGCGGCCAAGGTCGATGCCATGTCTTCGGGTGGCATGGACGACTACGAGATCCCAGCCTTTTTGCGCAAGCAAGCGGATTGAGCGTCTTTGTGCTTAGAAAAACGGCCTTCGGGCCGTTTTTTTTGGCTTGTGGGTCTGTGAACTCCCCCCAAAAAAACGGCGTTTCTTGTTGCGGGCAGTGTGAACACCCCCTCAAAAACCGCCATCTCGGGGTATGCAGGCCTCCTCCAGTCGCTTCGCTCCGATGTCGTCGGCCCGCACACCCACTCGTGTCGGTTTCAAAGTGATATGGAATCGCAAGTTATTGGTGCCCAAAAGCGTATGCCATTCACCACTAACAAGGGGTGCACATGGTCGCGTGGACATATTTGTTTCGCAGCAACGCTGGTGGGTGCGTCGTCCCGACAACATTGGAGCGCAGCGACTGGCGGAGGGCGGCGTACCCGCCAGCGGTGCGGGCTCAGCCAATCTCCATCCACCGGTCTCTATCCGCGGGCTCACCCCAAAGTTGTTCAACAGAGTGATCTCAACAACTAGAGATCGCAAATAAATTGGAATCTGACCCCCATTCACCCAAGCGCATAAAATCAAAACGTGCTGCAACAACGAACCCTTCAATCCATCACCACCGCCGTGGGTGTGGGCCTGCACAGCGGGCAAAAGGTGGAGCTGACTTTGCGGCCCGCGCCGCCCGACACGGGCATAGTGTTTCGCCGCACCGATTTACCCCAACCGGTGTCCATCCCTGTCTCGGCCACCGCCGTCACCGACACCCGCTTGGCCTCGACCATCTCGCACCTGGGTGCCAAAGTGCTCACGGTAGAGCACCTCATGTCGGCCTGCGCGGGTTTGGGTTTGGACAACTTGTTTGTCGATATCACCGCCGAAGAGGTGCCCATCTTGGACGGGTCGGCCGCCTCGTTTGTGTTTTTGCTGCAAAGCGCGGGCATTGCTTTGCAAAATGCACCCAAGCGTTTTTTGCGCGTGCTCGAAGTGGTTGAGGTCAGCGAAGGCGAGGGGGCGGCGCGCAAGTGGGCGCGGTTGAGCCCGCACAACGGCTACAAGCTCAGCTTTGAAATCGACTTCGACCACCCTGCCGTCGACTCTACCGGGCAGCGGGTGGTGTTTGACACCGATGGCGGCAGTTATGTGCGCGACATTGCGCGCGCCCGCACCTTTGGCTTTACCAAGGATGTCGAGGCCATGCGGGCCAACGGCTTGGCATTGGGTGGCGGCTTGGACAATGCCATCGTGATGGACGACTACAAAATTTTGAACAGCGAAGGCCTGCGCTACGACGACGAATTCGTCAAACACAAAATTCTCGACGCCATGGGCGACTTGTATTTGCTCGGCCGCCCATTGCTCGCGGCCTACAGCGCGTTTCGCTCAGGCCACGCTTTGAACAACCGCTTGCTGCGCGAGTTGCTCAGCCGTCCACAAGCCCATGAGGTGGTCAGTTTTGCCGATGAGCGCCAAGCCCCGCGCGGGTTGGCGCAGTTGGCCCCTGCTTGGTAAAACACCATGCTTTTGCTGCGCTGGTTGGTGCTGTTTTTATTGTTGGTTTCGGCCTTGTTGTTTGCCACTTTTATTGCCACCGGCGAAACCCGTTACCGGCTGTGGGGTTGGAAGTTATTGCGCTTTACCCTGGGCGCTGCGCTGGTGTTTTTCACCGTGCTGATTTTGGAGCGTTTGTAGCGCCGTCGCTGGCCTCAGCCGCTGCGCCCGCCGCGAAAAACGGCGCTGGATTTGCTGCGTGGGGCGCCGGCCGATTGCAGCAGGGCCAAGCCCCGGCCCGCATGGGCGTGCATGATGGCCAAGCCCAAGGCGTCGGCGGCGTCGGGCCCAGGCAGGCCGGGCAAATTCAGCAAGCGTTTGACCATTTCTTGCACCTGTGCCTTGGCCGCTTTGCCATGACCGGCCACGGCCTTTTTCATTTGCAAAGCGGTGTACTCGGCCACCGGTAAATTGGCGTTGACCAAGGCCGTCAAACAAGCGCCCCGCGCTTGGCCCAATAACAAGGTGGCCTGTGGATTGACGTTGACAAACACGATCTCGACCACCGCCGCTTGCGGTTGGTAACGCGCCACCACGGCGTGTATGCCGTCAAACAACAGCTTGAGCCGCGCAGGCAGATCGGCGCGTGCCGCTGATTGGGTGCGGATGGTGCCGCTGGCCACATATCGCAGTTGGGCACCTTCGGCGTCGACCACCCCAAAACCGGTGGTTTGCAAGCCCGGATCAATGCCAAGGATGCGCATGGGCGGCTCCATCAGGGCAAGCGTGCCGCGCCCAAGCGGGCGACGATCACTTCGGTGCGCTGGGTCAAATAGGCGGAGCGCGGCAAGCGTTCAAAGTATTTGGGGCGGGGCAGCATGACGGCCAAGCGGGCCGCCTCCCATTCGCTGAGCTGTTGGGCGGATTTGCCAAAGTAGTGTTGGGCGGCGGCTTCGGCCCCGAACACGCCTTCGCCCCATTCAACGTTGTTGAGGTAGATCTCCAAAATGCGCCGCTTGCTCAGCAAAGCCTCCAAGGCCAGGGTCAAGACAAACTCTTGTGCTTTGCGCACCCAGGTGCGTTCGCCCGAGAGCAGCAGGTTTTTGGCCAGTTGCTGGGTGATGGTGGAGCCGCCAACGATCTTTGGGCTGGTGTTGCGCGTGTGTTGGCTTTGGGCCGCTTTTTGTTGGGCACGGCTGTTTTGCGTCCAGGCTTTTTCGATGGCATCCCATTGAACGCCATCGTGCTGGGCAAAGATGTCGTCCTCCGAGACCACCACAGCGCGTTTGAGGTGCACCGAAATGCGCTCATAGGGCTGCCATTGTTGGCGCCAAGGCAAGCTGTGTTTGTTTTGCACGATGCGCCAAACCTCAGAGCGCTGAAAGCTGGTCGAGGCCGGGTTCCACCAAGCCATGGCGGCGATGCGCAGCACAAAAAACAATTGCAGCCCCAGTCCTGCGATCAGCACCAAGACCAACCAACGTGCAAGCGGGTGGCGACAAGAGGGCAGGCTGGGCCAGCGCATGTCAACGGGTCAAAAAGTTGCCGTCGCGGCTGAACTGAAAGCGCGCCACCATCGCCAATTGATCGGCGCTTTGGCGCATCTGCGCATCAAATGCACCAAATGGACCCGCGCTGCGGGCGATGGCCACGGCGCGCATGTCCAAGGCGCGCTGGCCCGAGCTGCTGACCACCTCTGCGGTCAACACCTGGCCTTTGGCGTTGACGGTGATGATCATGGTCAGCTCGCCATAGAGTTTTTGGCCATCCAGCTGTGGAAAGTAACGTGTGCCATGGGTCTCGATTTGGTGGCGCAAATTGTCATAGTACTGGGCATACACCACCTCGCGCGTGCTGGGGCTGATGTAGCGTTTGCGCGGCTTGGCGTTGTCTTGTTCGATGCGCTGCTCGATCTCGGCCAGCAATTTGAGCAACTGCTGGCGCTTGGCCTCTTGCGCCGTTTGTTGCGCCCGCTCTGGCATGTTTTGGGTCTCGGGCAACAAGGCCAGGCTGGCTTTGATTTGGCTGAGCAAGATCGACTGTTTGAGCCGCAGCGCGGCCAGCGTTTCGGCCGCCGTGGGCTCGAGCTGATCGCCTTCGGTGCTGATGGCGGCGCTGGGCAGGGGCGAGCGGGCGCGGCCTTGCTCGGCGTCACCGCCACCGGCCAAGCGGGTTTGGGCCAGCGCCTGTGGCTGTATGGTTTCTTCGGACTTGGCGCGCGTGTTGACCAAGATCACTTCGAGGGGGCTGGTCTGGAACAAGCGGTCAAAGCGCTCGGGGTCGGCCACGCGCAGGCTCAGCAGCAAGCCGTGCACCCCGAAAGAGATGCCCAGGGCAATTTGCAACGGTGTCCAGCGCTGCCACATGACTAGGCGTTGGGTGCGGCCGCTGGCTCGCCATCGGCGTCGTTGAGGTCGAGCGCGATGGCGATGGGCCCAGCCGCCTCATCGTCGTCGGACTCTGCCTCGCCCACGGGGTCTGGGCCGGGTTGGACCTCGAGCAAGGCGACAAAGTGGCCTTGCACGTCCAGGCTGATGTCGTCAATGGGGCCCAGGCGCAATCGCACAGGCGTGCCACGGGCGATGGCAGGCGGCGCACCCACCAGATTCAACACCAGCGGCAACTGCTGGGCACGCACCAGCACGGGCATGCCGGGCATGGTTTTGATCACATCGGCGTTGATCTCTTGGGTTTGGTTTTGGCGCAGCCACTGCAAGGTCCAAAAGCGCTCCATGCTGGCTTGGTGCCCGTTGTAGGCACTGTAGGCCGCTTCAAAAGCCGAGATGATGGAAAACAGCGCCGCGTCCTTGGGCTTGAAGGGCGCGGCCAGCGCCGCTGTGGCACCGTGGCGCACGCAAGCGATGAGCTGCCACTGGTTGACCATGTCGGTGTAGCGGCGCAGGGGAGAGGTGCTCCAGGCATACGAGGGCACGCCTATGCCGGCATGGGGCAAGGCTTTGGTGCCCATGCGCACCTTGATGCCCGGGGCCAAGCTGGCTTGGCTGCGGTAGATGGCGGGCACACCCAGGCTGGCCATCCATTGGCCCCAAGTGCTGTTGGCCAAGATCATGGCTTCGGCCACGATCAGGTCCAGCGCTGCGCCGCGCTGGCGCACGCTGATGCTGACGGTCTCGTCGCCTTGGGGTGGCGCATCACCGACCCGCGACAGACGGAAGTTGTAGTCGGGCCGGTTGAAGGTCTCGGGCTTGCCACGCACCACTTCGCGTTGGGCTTTGAGGTGCTGGGCCAAGCGGTGCAAAAAGGCCAGTTGCGCCCGCGGCATGGCGGGCTCGCTCACACCGGCAGGATGGCCAAAGCCGGGGTCGTCGAGCCACTGAGGGGTGACCACATCGTCGAGCTGGTCGTGGCGCAAATTGGCGGCAATGGGCACTTGCTCCAAGCGGGTTTGCGTGTCGGTGATGGCCAAAGTAGCGGCATCGAACTGCACATACAAAGACAGCGCGGGGCAGGCGCGCCCCTCTTGCAAGGTGTAGTGCTGCACCACGGCGTCGGGCAACATGGTGATCTTGTGGCCGGGCATGTAGACGGTGGACAAGCGCTGGCGTGCGACCTGGTCGATGGCGTCCCCCGGTTGCAGCGCCAAGCCTGGGGCGGCAATGTGGATGCCCACGGTGATGTGCGCGCTGCCCAGGCCTTGCACCGACAAGGCGTCGTCGATTTCGGTGGTTTGCGAGTCGTCAATCGAATAGGCCTGCACGCTGGCCAGTGGCAAAGCCGCGCTGGCCGTGGGCGCTTGCAGCGGGGGGAACTGCGTGCCTTTGGGGAAGTTTTCAAACAAAAACCGCTGCCAATGAAACTGATAGGCCGAGGTGATGGCCCCGGCGCGTTGCAGCAAGGCCAGCGGCGCCAATTGGGTCGCGCGCGCCGCTTGCACCACAGCCTTGTATTCAGGGGCGTTTTTGTCGGGCTTGAAGAGGATTTTGTACAGCTGCGTCAACACCGCTTCGGGGCATTGGCCCTCGCCCAAGGCCAGCGCCCAAGCGTCAATTTGCGCCAGTAGCTGTTTTTTCTTCTCGATCGCTATCAGGGCTTGTTGCACCACTTCGGCCGGGGCTTTTTTGAAGCGCCCGCGCCCGGCGCGGCGAAAGTAATGGGGTGCCTCAAACAAGCGCAGCAAGGTGGCGGCTTGTTGGCCCAAACTGGCGTTGGCGCTGAAGTACTCGCGCGCCAAATCGGTAAAACCAAACTCTTCGGCAGGCGCGAACTCCCAGGCCAACTCCAATTCAATGGTTTGGGCCAAGGCGGTGGATTCGCGCATCAATTCGGCGGGGCTGGGTTGGTCAAACTTGATCAGCACCTGGGCCGACTTGACTTTGACGCGTTTGCCCGTTTCCAACTCGATTTGGGCAGAAGCCTCGGCCTCAGACAGGACACGGCCGGTCAGAAATTTTCCGGCATCTTCAAACAATGCATACATGGGCAGATTGTCCCATGCGACAGCGCCAGTTGCGGCTTCACGGCATGGCGCTGCCCCAACCCAGGTATTGGGTGAGCACGGGCAGGTGGTCGTCAAAATCGCTCAGGCCATGGTCTGAGCCGGCGATCAGCCGCAGCGCGGCCTGTGGGTAGCGCGCCACCATTTCGCGCCAGTCCAGCACTTCGTCGCCTTGGGCGACGATGGCCAGCACCTCGGTGGGGTCGTCCAGCTCCGGCGCTTGAACCTGGCTTGGGGTCCGCAAAGGCAGGCCCCGGCCCACATACAGCGCGCGCAGTTCGTCCACATGCGCAGCTTGGAAGAAAACCTGTTCTTGCGGTTGGTGCCATTGGGGGTGCACCCCGATGTGGGCGGCCAAGTCGCGTGCCGGGTCCACCGCCGGGTTGAGCAGCACCGCCTTGCAACCCCAACGGGCGGCCACCCAGGTGGCGTAAAAGCCGCCCAAGGATGAGCCCACCACCGCCATGTGGTCGGTGGGCCAATCGCGCAGGCCTTGGGTGATGAGGGTTGCCGCCGCTTGGGGCGAGGCGGGCAGTTGGGGGCACCACCAAGTCAGCCCCGGTTGGTGCTGGCGCACCCAAGCGGCCAGCCGCTGGGCCTTGGCCGACAGCGGGGAGGAGCGAAATCCGTGCAAATACAGCAAATGGGTGATGGCCATGCCCGATAATCGCACGCCATGCCCATCGTGATCGAAAAGCCCCACCTCTTGCACCGCATGGCGCATGTTTTTCGGGGCTATGACAGCCAGTTGGCCTTGGCCGTGATGGCGCTGGCACTGGCCGGCTTGATCACCATGTACTCCTCGGGCTTTGCCAACGGTGCCCGCTTTTGGGACCACTTTCGCAACCTGTCCTTGGCCTTTGTGATCATGGTGCTGGTGGCGCAAATCCCGCCCCAGCGTTTGATGACGTTTGCCGTGCCCCTGTACACCGTGGGCGTGGCCTTGCTGATTGCGGTGGCCTTGTTTGGCCTGACCAAAAAAGGCGCGCGCCGTTGGTTGCATGTGGGGGTGGTGATCCAACCCAGTGAAATTCTCAAAATCGCGATGCCGTTGATGCTGGCGTGGTGGTTTCAAAAGCGCGAGGGGCAATTGCGATCGCTGGACTTTGCTGTCGCCACCGTGTTGCTGGTGGTGCCCGTGGGTTTGATCGCCAAGCAACCCGATTTGGGCACTGCCATCTTGGTGCTGGCTGCAGGCATGTACGTGATCTTTTTTGCTGGCCTGCGGTGGATATGGATTTTGCCGCCGCTGGTGATGGGCTTGGTGGGGGTGGTGTTGTTGGTGTGGTTTGAGCCCACCTTGTGCGCCGATGGGTTTCGCTGGCCCTTCTTGCGCGAGTACCAGCAGCAGCGTGTGTGCACCTTGCTCGACCCGGGGCGCGACCCGCTGGGCAAGGGATTTCACATCATCCAGGGCATGATCGCCATTGGGTCGGGTGGTATTTTTGGCAAGGGCTTCATGCAGGGCACGCAAACCCATTTGGACTTCATTCCAGAGCGCACGACCGACTTTATTTTTGCCGCCTATGGCGAAGAATTTGGTTTGTTTGGCAACTTATTGCTGATCATGGGTTTTGCCATGCTGGTGCTGCGTGGGTTAGCGATTGCGCTGGAAGGCCCCACCTTGTTTGCGCGCTTGCTCGCTGGCAGCGTGACCTTGATCTTTTTTACCTATGCGTTTGTCAACATGGGCATGGTCAGTGGCATCTTGCCGGTGGTGGGCGTGCCCCTGCCGTTCATCAGCTACGGGGGCACGGCCATGGTCACCTTGGGGTTGGGGGTGGGCATCTTGATGTCGGTGGCCCGCTCCAAGCAGTTGGTGCAATCGTGAGTTCCGACGCCACACCCCGAGCCATGGCTTGCCCCGGCCCGGTCGGTGTGGTGGGGGTGGGCAACATGGGTGGTGCCATGGCCAAGCGCTTGATCGGTCTGGGGTGGTCGGTGCAGGTGTGCGACATCGATGCGTCGCGCACGGCGGCCTTGCATGCCTTGGGCGCGGGGGTTCAAACCCACGCCGCCGACCTGGCGCGCAGTTGTGCGGTGGTCATCGTGTGCGTGGTCGACGCGCAGCAAGTGGATGCAGTGTTGTCGGGTGAGCAAGGTTTGTTGGCCGGTTTGCTGCCGGGTCAGGTGGTGTGGGTGTGTCCGACCCTGGCCCCTTCGCAAACGATGGCCTTGGCCAACCGATTGCAAGCGCAGGGTGTGCATGTCTTAGAGGCACCCATGTCAGGTGGGCCGGTGCGCGCGCTCGACGGCAGCATGAGTTTGATGCTGGCCGCCCCCGATGCCTTGGTGCAGTCCCAACAGGCATTGCTGGACGCTTTGTCCAACCAGGTGGTGCGCATCAGCCATCAGGTGGGCGATGGCGCGCGCGCCAAATTGGTCAACAACTTATTGGCCGCCATCCATTTGGTGGGCGTGAGCGAGGCCTTGCTGTTGGCCCAGCGCATGGGGCTGGACCCGGCCAAGGCCTGGTCGGTGATGGCCTGCTCCAGCGGACAAAGTTGGATCGCCAGCGACCGCATGCCCCGCGCTTTGGCTGGCGACAACCAAGTGCACGCCCACATGGCCTTGTTGGGCAAGGACACGGCGTTGGCCATGCAAGCGGCCCAAGAGGTGGGATTTGTGGGTTTGCTCGGCCCCCTGGCGGCCGCCACCTTTGCCCAGGCCTGCGACCAAGGCTGGGCCGGGCGCGATGACGCGGCCATGCTGGCTTTTTTGCGCACCCGCCTGAGCGAGGTTTGACCCCAGGCCAACAACCCCACACCCGGGTGGGCGTGGAGGGCGCTCCTACAATGCGCCCATGATTGCACGCGAACCCACCATCGAACGCTTGGCCACCGCCCGCGCCTTGTTGCTCACCCCGTTTGGCTTGGACGAGGGCCACTTGGCCCGCGCTTTGGCCGAGATCCGGCAACACCGGGTGGACGATGCAGATTTGTATTTTCAGTACACCCGCTCTGAGGGTTGGAGCTTGGAGGAGGGGATCGTCAAGACCGGCTCTTTCAGCATTGACCAGGGTGTGGGGGTGCGCGCCATCAGCGGCGAAAAAACCGCGTTTGCCTATTCGGACGATATCTCATGGCCCTCGTTGTTGGATGCGGCGCGCACGGTGCGCAGCATTGCCGCGGCCGGCCGCCAGGCGCGCACCAAGGTGCCCGCCACCCGGGTGGCCCCCAGCCGCAGCCTGTATGGCGGGCAAGACCCGATTGGCAGCTTGGACAGCGCCACCAAAGTGGCCTTGCTCGAACACGCCGAACAAATGGCGCGCGCGCGCGACCCGCGGGTGGTGCAGGTCATGGCCGGTTTGGCCTGTGAGCACGATGTGGTGATGGTGGCACGTGCCGACGGCACCATGGCCGCCGATGTGCGCCCGCTGGTGCGTTTGTCGCTGAGCGTGATCGCCGAACAAAACGGTCGGCGCGAAACCGGTTCGGCCGGTGGCGGCGGGCGGTTTGGTTTGGCTTACTTTGACGAAGCCTTGATCCAGTCTTATGTGAATGAAGCGGTGGACGCGGCCTTGACCAATTTGGAGGCGCGCGCCGCACCCGCTGGCGAGATGACCGTGGTGCTCGGCCCGGGCTGGCCCGGCGTGTTGTTGCACGAGGCCATTGGCCATGGCTTGGAGGGCGACTTCAACCGCAAAGGATCGAGCGCGTTCAGCGGCAAGATTGGCCAGCGCGTGGCGGCCAAAGGCGTCACCGTGCTCGATGACGGCACCATGGCCGATCGGCGCGGTTCATTGAATGTCGACGATGAGGGCCACCCCACCCAGCGCAATGTGCTGATCGAAGACGGCATCTTGCAGGGCTATATCCAAGACACGCTCAACGCCCGATTGATGGGCGTCAAGCCCACGGGCAATGGCCGGCGCGAGAGCTATGCCCACATCCCCATGCCGCGCATGACCAACACCTATATGTTGGCCGGCGACAAAGCCCCCGAGGAAATCGTCGCCAGCATGAAAAAAGGCCTGTATGCCACCAATTTTGGCGGCGGGCAGGTGGACATCACCTCGGGCAAGTTTGTGTTTTCTGCCAGCCAAGCGTATTGGGTGGAGAACGGCAAAATCCAATACCCCGTCAAGGGCGCGACCTTGGTGGGCAATGGGCCCGATGCCCTCACCCGGGTGAGCATGATCGGCAACGATCTGGCCTTGGACAGCGGCGTGGGCACCTGTGGCAAAGAAGGGCAAAGCGTGCCCGTTGGCGTGGGACAACCGACCTTGCGCATCGACGGATTGACCGTGGGTGGCACGGCCTGAGGCAGGCCCGCCAGCCGCCCCGATAGGGCCTTGTGCTACATTTCAACCCATGGTTTCAGTGCATTTTTATTTTGCGTACTTTTCCTTCTCACGCTTCATCGGCGGTCGAGAGGTCTGAACGCAGCAAAACGCGCTGACCCCCAGAACCAACCGCCGCAACCCGGCGGTTTTTTTTTGCCCTTGAAACCTGTGCCACCCGATTCAATTTTGAAGGAAGCGACCATGAAAACACAACGCGGCGAAGCCCTTTATCCGCAGCACCACGACCAAACCAGCCAAACCGATGACCAACGCATCAAGGACATCACCGTGTTGCCGCCTCCAGAACATTTGATCCGCTTTTTCCCCATCGCTGGCACAGCGGTCGAGAGCTTGATTGCCCAGACCCGCCAGCGCATCCACCACATCATGGCCGGCAAAGACGACCGCTTGCTGGTGGTCATGGGCCCTTGCTCGATACACGACCCCGCCGCCGCGCTGGACTACGCCCGTCGCTTAAAGGCCGAGCGCGAAAAATACGCCGATACGCTGGAAATCGTGATGCGGGTGTACTTTGAAAAACCCCGCA
>Ga0114977_10002116_pt1 | contig 12836 bp, 11 predicted proteins | sample S_130805_MF_Meta_FD_87026 | JGI IMG/M metagenome (GOLD analysis project Ga0114977, IMG submission 87026) | Freshwater microbial communities from Lake Simoncouche, Canada to study carbon cycling - S_130805_MF_MetaG | ecosystem: Environmental > Aquatic > Freshwater > Lake | place: Lake...
AATTTTCCAGAGTCAAGTCCAACTGCCTTACCTAGTTTAAGCAGCGCATCACCTTGCCACTTGCCTGAGTTTTCAGTTGCAGATTGATCTTGAAATAATGCTAAATTCATATCTAGAAACTTATTCTCATCAGCAGCACAAGCTGCAGCATTAGCAGCAAGGATTGACTCTGGACCAATAAATGTCATTGGATGGAAAACTACCTTTGCCTTGTTCTGAGCAATAATCTCATTTATATAACCACCATTTATTATTTCAAAAGTACGGCAGATTGGACATTGGTAATCAACATAGATATCTACCTTTGGAGTAGCGCTAGCATTTAAAACAATTCCATAGCCTTCAGATTCTGAAACAGCTGCTGGAACCTGCGCAGTTGAATTTGAGCGATTACTCACAATTGAAAAAATAACTCCAATAGCCACAATGAATGAGACCATAATTATTACTAAGTTTCTAGTTCCTTTATCGCTACCACTATTTGTTGCCATTCAAAATGCTCCTTGTGTTTGTATTGACTACTTATCTAGTGCAAATCTACCCTTAGGATATAAGTACAAGTAAATTCCCAGGGCAAATAAGCCTAAATCTCTTATAATTTCTGATAAATACTTTGTATCCTCTGGATCAACAGAGCCACCGCCGCCAAAACAGCCACAATCGATGCTTAATCCCCTCGCCCATGCCTGAGCAATCGCAATTATAAATACCAACATATTTATTGCACCGATTACGGCGACAGTTTTTGTGGCAACTCCTAATATCAAAAGCAAACCAACGCCGATTTCAATCCATGGCAGGGTATAACCTATAAAATTAGCAAGTGAAACTGGAAGTAGCTCATAAGCACGAACTGCCATAGCTGATTTTTGTAAATTACCAACCTTCAGAGCCCCAGCGGCAAGAAGTGTGCCACCTAAAACAACTCTGGCAAGTAAAGTTAACCAAGGTTGAAATCTATTAAATTTATCGCCCACTTCTGACTCCTTCAGCTAATGAAGATGCTAATTGCTTAATCTTCTTTAAGCCAGACCTACCTGCACCATGCTCTTGAATAATCTTAATAAATGCAGAGCCTACAATCACACCATCCGCATATTTAGCCACCTGACTTGCCTGCTCTTTGGTTGAAACTCCTAGACCAACTGCAACTGGTGTATTACTTGAAATACGAATTCGGTCAACTAAGACTTTCGCATTTGTTGAAACCACATCACGAGTGCCAGTTACTCCCATCAGACTTGCTGCATATATAAAGCCAGAGCATTCGGCAACAACTTTTGCCAATCTCTCATCAGTAGTGCTCGGTGCTACTACATAAATTCGATTAATTGATTGGCTATTTGCTTCACTTTCCCACTGCGATGACTCTTCAATCGTAAGATCTGGTGTAATGACTCCAGAGCCTCCTGCTAATGAAATCGCAGATGCAAATTTATCTGCACCATATTTCTCTATTGGACTCCAGTAACTCATTACAACAGATGGAACACCATAATCAACACTATTTTTTAACAAATCAAATACTTGATCAACACCTACTCCGTTAGTAATCGCCTGCTCAGATGCAGCTTGTATTACTGGCCCATCCATAACCGGGTCTGAGTAGGGATAACCGATCTCAATGGCATCAACACCACCATCGATCATTGCCTTAATGATTGAAACTGAATCCTTCTGAGTTGGAAACCCAGCTGGTAGAAAACCAATTAGTGCTGCGCGATTTTCTTTCTTAGTCTTAACAAATAGGTTCTCTAGTTCAGTTGACATTAAAGCGGAAGTCCAAAGTACTCTGCTGCAGTTTGCACATCCTTATCGCCTCTGCCGGAAAGGTTAATTAATAATGTCGCATCTTTGCCTAACTCATTACCAATCTCTAACGCACCCGCTAAGGCATGCGCAGTCTCGATCGCAGGAATTATTCCTTCAGATTTACAAAGTAATGAAAATGCATACATCGCTTGATCATCAGTAATTGCTCGATACTCAGCACGTCCAATGTCATTTAAGTATGCATGCTCTGGTCCGACTCCTGGATAATCCAAGCCAGCTGAGATTGAGTGAGACTCGATAGTTTGTCCATCTTTATCTTGTAAGACATATGAGCGAGTACCGTGAAGAACACCTGGCGTACCACCGGAGATAGTCGCCGCATGTAATCCAGTTTCAACTCCCTTACCACCTGCTTCTAATCCGATTAAGCGAACTAATTTGTCATCAATAAACGGATGGAATATTCCAATTGCATTTGATCCTCCACCAACACAGGCCAATACTGCATCTGGAAGTTTGCCAGTTAAAGCAAGAACTTGTTCCCGTGCTTCAACACCAATAATTCGTTGAAAATCACGAACCATCGTAGGGAATGGATGAGGTCCAGCAACTGTTCCTAATAGGTAGTGAGTGTCTGCAACATTTGTAACCCAATCACGCATTGCCTCATTAATTGCATCTTTTAATGTTTTTGAACCTTGAGTAACTGGAACAACTGTGGCACCAAGTAATTTCATCCGGGCAACATTTAATGCTTGTCGCTTAGTGTCAGCCTCTCCCATATAAACAACACACTCCAAACCAAAGAGTGCAGCAGCAGTTGCGGAGGCAACACCATGTTGGCCAGCCCCAGTCTCAGCGATGATTCTTGATTTGCCCATCCGTTTTGTAAGCAATGCTTGTCCTAAGACATTATTAATTTTATGACTACCAGTATGGTTTAAATCTTCACGCTTTAATAAAATTCTTGCACCACCAGCATGCTCTGAAAATCTTTTAGCATCTGTCAAAATACTTGGTCTACCAGAATAAGTTTTATGTAATTCAGTTAGCTCTGCTTGAAAAGCAGGATCGGATTGTGCTGAGGTATGTGCGGCAGATAATTCATCAAGTGCTGCAATTAATGCTTCCGGCACAAACCTTCCACCATAAGGACCAAAGTGCCCAAGGATTGATGAGTCCATGCTTTGGGATGTTTTATCAATTGCCATGGCTAGAGTTTATTAGATCTTTACCGATTGAGCAGTTCATTTATAGTATGAATTGGGTTACCTGCTTTAACCAGAGTTTCCCCGACTAATACCGCATCGGCACCTAATGCTTCAACAGCTGCAACCTGAGATCTAGTACTTATTCCGGATTCAGCAACCTTTAAAACCGTATCTGGTAATTGAGGCAAGATTAACCCAAAATTCTTATCATCAACCTCTAATGTTTTTAAGTTTCTACAATTAACACCGATAATCTTTGAACCAATATCTAATGCTATTTCTGCTTCATTTAAATCATGCACTTCGACTAAAACATCCATTCCTAGCTCTGTTGCTAATTGGTAAAAGTCAGTTAGTTGTGATTTAGAAAGTCCGGCAACGATTAGTAGCATTAAATCTGCCCCTAATAATCTAGACTCGAAAACTTGAAACTCAGTAACAATAAAATCCTTACGTAATATCGGAAGATCAACTGCAGCTCTTACGGCAATAAAATCTTCAATCTTGCCTTTAAATCTACGCTCCTCAGTTAACACACTAATAAGATCGGCACCTGCCGCATGGTAAGCATTAGCAAGTGCTACCGGATCTGGAATTTGAGCTAATTCCCCCTTACTTGGAGATGACCTTTTTACCTCAGCAATTAATCTCATCCCATCTTTATTTAATGCAGCATAAGCACCCCTTAACTTTGGTGCACTCTGTATCTGCTCTCTTAATTGTGAAATAGGCACTAACCGCTTTTGTAGATCCTCTAGGACCCCATCAATTATTGATTGCAATACATTTGAATTACTCATCAGTTGGATCAATTCCATCTGAGAGAGCACTCCAATTATTTTGTGGCTTTCGCTCATACTTAGTTGAAGCAGATCGCTTATTCAATCTAATTATCAAATATATCGCCCCTGCAATCAAAATTAAGCTACCAATAATAGAGTTATTCACTTTCCACCAACCATCGCATTAGCTGTTGCAATAGCACCTAAGACCGCGGCTGCTTTATTAATGCACTCAAGGTTCTCAGAGGCCGGGTCTGAGTCGGCAACAATTCCGGCACCGGCTTGTACATAAGCTTTGTCATCTTTAACTACTGCAGTTCTAATCGCAATACAGGTATCAATGTTGCCAGTAAAATCTAAGTAGCCAATTGTTCCGCCATAGATTCCTCGTTTAGTTAATTCATTCTCCTCAATGATCTCCATCGCCCTTGGCTTCGGTGCACCAGATAATGTGCCAGCGGGAAAGACTGCAAATAATGCTTCAATTGGTGCAAACTTTGGTGCTAATTTTCCAATGACTGTAGAGACAATATGCATAACATGAGAGTACTTCTCAATCTGCATAAACTCTGAAACCTCTACTGATCCGGCTTGGCACACTCGCCCTAGATCATTACGACCTAGATCTACTAACATTAAGTGCTCAGCACGCTCCTTCGGATCATTAAGTAACTCTTGGGCTATTTGATTATCAACCTTCTCATTTGAGTTTCGCGGCCTAGTTCCAGCAATTGGATGGATCATTACTTTATCTCCGTTAACTTTAACTAAAGCTTCCGGGCTTGATCCAACAACTGATAATCCATCTGCAAAACGGAAGAGATACATGTAAGGGCTTGGGTTTTGCTCGCGTAGCACGCGGTAGATATCAAATGGATCGGCTTTGCTATCCATGGTAAATCGCTGCGAAAGCACAACCTGAAATGCCTCTCCAGATTTAATCTGTTCTTTAATTACCTCAACCTTACTTATATAACTCTCATCGCTTGTATTGCGAACAAACTCTGGCGTAATACGATCTGGAATTGCTTTAAATTTTGCTTGCTCTGCTTTGCCTAAATCAGATTCCATCACATCTAACCTTTTTAAAGCTAACTCATATGCAAGATCCACTCGCTCACTACTTCCATCCCAGTTAATAGCGTTGGCAATTAATGTGACAACACCTTCTTGGTGATCAAAGACAGCAAGGTCGGAGGTAAGCATCATCGCTATTTCCGGGATTTTAATATCCGCCTTGGTGTTATTTGGTAGTTTTTCTAGTCGGCGCACAATCTCATAACCTAAATATCCAACTAAGCCACCAGTTAATGGCGGAAGTCCACTTATCTTTGGCGAACGAAGGTGTGCAGTAGTAATACGCAACGCCTCTAGCGGATCAATTCCAGTTGGTGCACCAGCTGGCATAACTCCTTGCCAAAGTGCAATACCACCAGCTTCGGTCAATGTGGCTTCACTATTAACTCCAATAAATGAATAGCGTGACCAAATACCAGCTTCAGCAGATTCAAGTAAAAACGTTTCACTTCGGTGCTGCGTTAGTTTTTGATAAATAGAAAGAGGCGTCTCATCTTTAATTGATAATTTGCGAGCAACCGGAATGACATTAAACTCCCGCGCAAATTCGCGGAACTCTAACAGAGAGATCAATGCCTTATCCACTTGCCTATTCTGCCGTAATTATCTAGTGGCTGGTGCCGATTATTTGTAGCAAACCTCTATTGCACTGGCGATATCAATTGCTCCAACATATAAGGCCTTTCCAAGAATTACGCCCTCAACCCCCATCTGACGCAGCTCTTGTAGGTCAGATATTTTTGCAACACCACCGCTTGCTATTACAGCAGAATCTGTGGCTTGTGAAATCTTTTTAAGTAGATCAAAATTCGGCCCAGATAACGCACCGTCTGTAGCAGTATCAGTAACAACATATCTATTGCACCCAGCATTATTTAAAATCTTTAAATATTTAAATAGATCACCAACAACTACGCCACTTCCCCGAGCAGTCAATAAATCATCTTTTATATCCAAACTAATACTTATTCGCTCACCATATGCCAATAATATTTTCTTGACCCATTCAATATCTGTAAGACAAGAGGTGGCAAGATTTATTCGTGCTGCAGTTGTCGCTAGCGCAACATTAAGTGACTTCTCATCAATAATTCCACCTGATATTTGCACCTTAACTTTCGAATCTTTGATGAGATTCTTTAGAAGCGCACTGTTATCACCAACACCAAAAGCAGCATCAAGATCAACTAAGTGGATCCACTTTGTTCCAGCACTTATAAAATCCTTAATTACATCTTTTGGGGCACCAAACTCTTCTTGTGAACCTAGGTCAGCTTTTTTTAATCTAACCGCCATGCCAGCCTTCACATCAACTGCAGCAAATAGCTCAAGAGGTTTCATAAGAATCTATACAACTAAACAATCAGGGCCTAGTACGGTTTTAAGATCAGCGCTCAAACTTGGTGAGGAGGTAACCTTTAGTGCTTCATCTAATTTAAGAATTGTTTTTTTCTCACCATCTGCAAGACGCAAGTGCACCTCTCTACCTCCAGGGTGTGATCTTAAAATCTCCTTCATTCGATCAATCACCGGTGGTGTGCATCTAGCCATCTCCATAGAAATAATTAAAGGACCAGTTGGAGCTTGCTTTAAATCTGGCATTGTTAAATCAAGGGCTGAGATACGAGGTTGTTCCTCTCGCTTATCAACTCTGCCTCTAATGGCAACAATCCGATCCTCAACTAAATTAACACCATGTGTTGCATAAGCATTTGAGAAGAATAAAACATCAACTGCCCCCTCAAGATCTTCGACAGTGACAATTGCCCAAGGAGTTCCCTGCTTTGAAACCTTACGTTGTATTTGAGTAATTAATCCACCAATTGTGATTATCTGATCATGCCCAACTTCAGAGATTTGGCTAATAGAAAAATCAGCCACTGAACGTAAAACATGTTCAACACCTAATAGCGGGTGGTCAGAGACATAAAGTCCAAGCATCTCTCGCTCATAACCGAGCAGCATCATTTTTTCCCACTCAGTATTTGGAATATCTAGCGCAACTCCACTAATACTTGTGGTTGCATTTGCTGCGCCAAATAAATCAAATTGACCAATAGATTCTGCCCGCTTTGCCTCTGAGACTGAATCTAGCGCTTCAAGGAAAACCATCATTAGTCCGCGGCGAGTGTGGTTAAGTGAATCAAAAGCACCAGCCTTAATTAGTGACTCAATAGTTTTTTTATTACAAACAATCGCATCCACCTTCGTCAAAAACTCACCAAAGTTTACATATTTGCCTTTGGCTTTACGATTTCCAATAATTGATAAGACTACATTTTCGCCAACATTTCGGATCGCTGTTAAACCAAATCGAATATCATCACCGCGTGGTGTGTACTCTGAATCAGATTCATTAACGTCAGGTGGTAATACCTTTATACCCATTCGGCGGCACTCATTTAGATAAAGTGCACTCTTATCTTTATCATCACGCACACTTGTTAAAAGCGCAGCCATATACTCAGTTGGATAATTTGCCTTAAGGTATGCCGTCCAAAATGAAAGTAAGCCATAACCAGCACTATGTGCTCTATTAAACGCATAATCTGAGAATGGAATTAAGGTTTGCCATAGCTTCTCTACTGCATCCTCAGAGAATCCATTTGACTTCATTCCCGCTTCAAAGTGCACCTTCTCTTTATCCAAAATCTTCTTATCCTTCTTACCCATCGCCTTACGCAACAGATCAGCACGACCTAGCGTGAAGCCAGCGACCTTTCGAGCAATAGCTAATACCTGTTCCTGATAAACAATAAGACCATAAGTGTCTTTTAATATTTCATTTAGCGGCTTCTCAAGCTCTGGGTGAATACCAACTGGCGCCTTTCGGCCATTTTTGTAATCAGCATACTTATTATGAGAGTCCTCACCCATCGGACCTGGTCGATAAAGTGCAATAACAGCAGCAATATCCTCAAAACTATCTGGTGCCATTGATCTAAGTAAGGCTCTAATTGGCGCACTATCTAACTGAAATACTCCTAAGGTGTCACCTCTAGATAATAAATCAAATGTCTTCTTATCTTTAAGTGGCAAGCTTTCCAATACAACTGTTTTGCCTAAATTCTTCTCTATATTAATTAAGCAATCATCAAGGACTGAAAGATTTCGCAGTCCTAAAAAATCCATCTTAAGTAATCCAGTTGCCTCGCAAGCACCCATATCAAATTGAGTAATAATGGCACCATCAGCTTCACGGCGATGAATTGGAATTACATCAAGCAGTGGCTCCTTACTTAATATAACCCCCGCTGCATGCACTCCCCATTGTCGCTTTAATCCTTCAATTCCTAAGGCGGTATCAACTATTCGCTTTGAATCTGGATCACTTTCATACAGTGATCTAAACTCAGTAGCCTCTCCATACCTACCATCTTCAATATCAAATATTCCACCAAGTGAAATATCCTTACCCATTACAGAAGGTGGCAGTGATTTTGTTAGTCGCTCCCCTAATGCATAGGGATATCCCAGCACTCTAGTTGAGTCTTTAATTGCTTGCTTAGACTTAATGGTTCCATAAGTAATAATCTGAGCAACTCTGTCATCACCATACTTACTTGTTGCATATTGAATCATCTCTGATCTTCTACGCTCATCAAAATCTAAATCAATATCTGGCATCGAAATACGCTCTGGATTTAAAAATCGCTCAAACAACAAGCCAAATTTAATTGGATCAAGTCCAGTAACCCCTAATGAATAAGAGACCAAGGAGCCAGCGGCAGAGCCACGCCCTGGACCAACTCGAATTCCAACCTCTCGGGCATGATTACAAAGATCTGCCACCACTAGAAAGTAACCTGGAAAGCCCATCTTGATCATTACATCTAATTCGAAGTTGAGGCGCTCCTGATACTCAACTGGAATCTGATTATCCATTCGTTTTGCTAGACCTTCATTAGCTAATTTTCTTAGCCAACTATCCTCACTTTCATTTTGCGGAACTGGAAATCTTGGTAGTAAGTTTTCGCCTTCACGCATAGTTGTCTCGCAGCGATCTGCAATAAGTAATGTGTTGTCACATGATTCGGGGAAATCCTTAAACAATGCACGCATCTGGGCGGCAGATTTTAGATAGAACTCAGAGTTTTCGAACTTAAATCGTTTTGGATCAGCCATAGTTGCCCCAGATTGAATGCACAGCAACACCTCATGGGCAGCGGCATCATCAAGGTGGGTATAGTGCAGATCATTTGTTGCTAGTAGTGGCAGATTTAACTCTTTGCCCAATTTAATTAAATCATTAAATGCACGCTTTTCAATCTCTATGGAGTGATCCATCAGCTCTAAATAGAAATTATCTGCGCCAAATATATCTCGCATCTGACTTGCTGCATTGACCGCCTCTTTGTAAGCACCCATTCGCAATCTAGTTTGGATCTCACCTCCGGCGCAGCCAGTTGTGCCGATAATTCCCTTTGAATATTTAGCAAGTAGCTCTCGATCCATCCGTGGCTTGTAATAGAAACCTTCAAGTGAGGCAAGGGATGAGAGTTTAAATAAGTTAGATAAACCTTCATTATTTTCGGCAAGCAATGTCATATGCGTATAAGCACCACCACCAGAAACATCATCCTCACCGCCTTCTGCCCATTTAACTCTTCTCTTATCAAATCTAGATTCCGGAGCAACATATGCTTCAATACCAATTATTGGTTTTATGCCAGCCGCTATAGTAGTTTTATGAAATTCAAATGCACCAAAAACGTTGCCGTGATCTGTCATTGCAATCGCTGGCATTTCTTGCCGAGCAACCTCTGCTACTAACTCAGAAATTTTGGCAGCACCATCTAACATCGAATACTCGGTGTGTACATGAAGATGTACGAAATTCTCCGAGTTTTGCGGATTAGTAGATGCAGATGGCATGGATGGTGAGATTACTACTGCCCTTAATTTCTAGCGGGCTAAATCGGAAAGGAGCGTAAGCGAGCGTGTCAGATCCTCTGGGTACTCAGCATTAAAGGAGAGGCGCTGCCCACTTGCTGGGTGGGTAAATCCAAGTTGCTTTGCATGTAGCCAAGGACGAGAGATCTTTAGCCGCTGCGCCAGTGCTGGATCAGAGCCATAGGTTAAATCTCCAACTAGTGGATGATGCAGGGCAGAAAAGTGAACTCGAATTTGATGGGTTCGGCCAGTTTCAAGTTCAATCTCAAGCAATGTAACTGCTGGGAAAGCTTCTAAAGTTTTGTAATGAGTAATACTTGACTTGCCATTTGCAACAACTGCAAATCGATAATCCTCTCTTGGGTGGCGATCAATTGGTGCATCAATAGTTCCAACTGTCGGATCCATATGCCCTTGCACTAATGCATGATAAACCTTAGAAACAGTTCGGTCTCTAAATTGATCTTTTAGATGAGCATAAGCAATTTCATTTTTTGCCACCACCATTAACCCTGATGTGCCAACATCTAACCGATGTACAACTCCTTGCCGCTCAGCAGCACCAGAGGTGGCCAGTTGATATCCGGCCGCAAATATTGCTCCTACAACTGTCGCCCCTTGCCAACCTGGACTTGGGTGAGCTGCAATTCCCACCGGCTTATCGATCACAATTAAATACTCATCATCGTAGATAACCTTTAAACCATCAATTGGTGTAGCGGTTAACTTTGCTTCACCCTTAGCTGCTGGAAGTAATATCTCTAATTGATCACCACTTGCTACTCGATCAGATTTACCAACTGGCTTACCCGATCTAGTTATCTCACCAGCCTCAATTAATCCCACAATCACATTACGGGAGAGTCCAAGCAACCTTGATAGTGCTGCATCTACTCGTTCCTGATTTAATCCTTCAGGTATTACTAAATTTCTCACCTCACGCTTGCTCACTCTTCACCCTTACCTTTACTAAAGGAGATATTTCTCCAGTTTAAATATGTAATTAATATCGCAGCACTTACTACCGAGGTGTCTGCAATATTAAAGATTGGCCAGTGTGGAATTTGGATCCAATCTACTACCTCTCCTTGTAACCGGCCTGGGGAGCGAAATATGCGGTCAGATAAGTTGCCAAATATGCCACCGAGTGCAAGCCCTAATGCAACAGCCCACGGATTTGAATTTACCTTACGGCCAAAATAGAAAATTGTAGCTGCCATAATTATTGAAAAGCTAGATAAAAATATTGTGCCACTAGATGCCAGACTAAAAGCAGCACCCGAGTTAAAGGATAATCTAAATTGAAGAATAGATCCGATTATTTTTCTAGGCTCATCCGATAAATACTCGATTGCTAATGTCTTTGTTAGATGATCTAAGGCAAAAACTATTAAAGCGGTAGCCGCTAACCATTTTCGCTGAAGGTAGTTCAGCGTCGTTCCTCTTTTTGCTTACAAACCATACATAGAGTGGCGCGTGGGAAAACTTGTAATCTTGCCTTACCTACAAAGTTGCCACACTCTTCACATTTACCATAAGTTTTATTTGTAATTCGCTCCAGTGCGCGCTCTGTTTGTTGCACCATATCTCTTGCGTTATATACCAAAGACATTTCATGCTCGCGTTCAAATGTCTTAGCCCCGGCATCGGCTTGATCATCACCAGCACCAACACCAGCAGCTTCAACCAGATCTTCCATCTCAGCCTCGGCAATTTCTAACTCTTTGCGTAGTCTGACTAAGTCTTTTGAAAGTTCACTCTTCATACTTTTTAGTTCCGTAACATTCCAAGCAATTTCTCCTGCTTGAATCACTAATGGTGTTGGAGCGGCTTTAATTGGTTTAAGCGCTGCAGCTTTTTTTGATTTCAATACCGGCTTTGGTGGTGGCAACATGACCAATCTGCGCTCCTCAACAATTGGCATGGCATTTGGGTTAGGGATAGTTGACGTAACAGATATCGTGGTTGAAGAACCAGATGTTGAGGTTTGTAATTTTGCTGGAAATGGCTTTCCTGGTACTTTCTTAAAATTAGATTTTTTCGCTAACTTTGGCTTAACAATATTTGGTGATCGCTTTGCACTTTTTTTGGCAGCCTTCTTTGCAACTGACTTTTTAGCAGTTGTTTTCTTGGCAGCAGATTTCACTGACTTTTTTGCCTTTGGTTTTGTAATTTTCTTTGCCGTTTTCTTAAAAAACTTCTTAATAGCCACAATACCCCCTGGAGGGGCAAAGGTTATGGCTTGGCTCAATTAATTACCAACCGCCACCCCCGTATCTAAAAGGGAGTCGAGGAAAAGGTAATTCTGCGCGTTAGAATGTGGGGTGGATACCAACCAGAAGCGCGAAATTAATAGCTTATCTGCGCAAATTGATCTTGCCTCAATGGAGATGAGTATTTTAGATTTCTGGTCACAAAATCAGATTTTTGAAAAATCAGTTGCAAACCGAGATGGTGCACCGCGTTGGAGCTTCTATGAGGGTCCACCAACTGCAAATGGAAAACCAGGAACCCACCATATTGAGGCCCGAGTATTTAAGGATTTATTTCCCCGCTTTCAAACAATGAAGGGTAAGCAGGTAATTCGCAAAGCTGGTTGGGATTGCCATGGCTTGCCAGTTGAGATTGCAGTTGAAAAAGAGTTGGGCTTTACTGGTAAAGCAGATATTGAAAAATTTGGTGTAGCAGCATTTAATGATAAGTGCCGGGAATCTGTGCAACGCCATGTTGATGAGTTCACTGACATGACTAAGCGAATGGGATTCTGGGTAGATTTTGATGAGGCGTACTGGACGATGTCACCGGAATATATCGAAAGTGTTTGGTGGTCACTGCAGCAGATTTATCAAAAAGGTTTGCTAGTTCAAGACCATCGAGTTGCGCCCTACTGCCCACGGTGTGGTACTGGCTTATCAGATCATGAGTTGGCACAAGGATATGAAACTATTAAAGACCCTTCGGTATTTGTTCGCTTTCCAGCAACCTCTGGCAAATTAGCGGAGTTAAAGGCCACTCTCCTAGTTTGGACAACTACACCTTGGACTTTAGTTGCAAATACTGCAGTTGCGGTAAATCCAAAGGTTAACTATCAAGTAATTGA
>Ga0114977_10002118_pt1 | contig 12833 bp, 11 predicted proteins | sample S_130805_MF_Meta_FD_87026 | JGI IMG/M metagenome (GOLD analysis project Ga0114977, IMG submission 87026) | Freshwater microbial communities from Lake Simoncouche, Canada to study carbon cycling - S_130805_MF_MetaG | ecosystem: Environmental > Aquatic > Freshwater > Lake | place: Lake...
GGCTACCTGTGGTATCCATGACAGTTCCTGTGACTTTCATTTTTTGCCCGAACACATTCGAGGAGCAAAAGAAAATGAGTAGAATTGGTAAAAGTTGACGTACACTTAGTTTCATACACAGGCATTGAAGGTTGTCAAAAATACGAAGATTAAACTTGGCAATCCTCTTAAAAAACAACCTTGACACCCTATCGAAACAAATATAGTTGCAGGATGTTTACTTTTTAATTTTCGCTGAGATCAAAACTTGAAACTCCATGCCAGACTGATCAATCATTCTTTCGTACTGAATTTCAATTGGAACTCCTAACATACCTTCCTCATCTTGAAATAATTTCTTGATATCCCCTTCTTGATGTTGAACGGAAAGTGTAGATGCAAACCCCTCTTCCTCTGTATCCCCAACGATAATGTATTTGAGAGTTCCATCGTAAGCTAGCCCTTGAAAAGTAGTTTGAAATTCTTTTTCTTGGTTCAATGCACGAATTGCTCGAGAGACAGACACATTTGTTGCTTTTGTTGATTCAAAAGCCAAATTTTCCAGCTCAATTTCATACTGAGATTGACGCAACTTAGCATAAAGTGGTTTTTCTGACTTGTCATAATACGTAATAATCTCTTTGTACATGGGAACATTCAACGTCGTTTCACGAATAACTTGACGTGTAGCGAATTTCTTTCCATTTTCAAGATAAAAAGTGACATTGCCAAAATTCTGTGTTTCAGCTTCAAGATAAGACTCTTCGAGCTTTACGATGTTTTGCTTTTGATCAAGAAATGCAGTCACCTCCTCCGAAGAACCAGCATTGTTGTGATACTTTAAACTATTGGCGATAAGCAAACTTTCATTTTGATCAAGAGCCAACATTCTGCTCTCAAAATTGCTTGCATCTTTAAATTCACTTTTTGTTTTGGTCTCTTTTTCTGTATTCCCTTTCAATCCTCCGGTACCACAAGAGGCAAGGGCAACGATCATTGCTGCCGACAAGAAGAAAATCGTTCCTTTTTTCATAATCATCTTTTTTAAAACTTGAGGAAAATGTTTCATTCGGCAAAAGTAACAGAAAAAAGGTGTTGAGAAATTGTACTACTTTTTAATGACTGCGTTTCGAATGTTATTTTTGAATCTGAACTATAGACAATCCGACTACTTCCTAAAATAAATCTGACAGCCGACAGAAAATGTTTGATTAACGCTCACTTCTTTACCAAACAATAATTCCTCAATGGCGAGCCTTACAAACTCCTGCTCAACCTTTTTTGGATGCATTCCGTTGTCATCAATCGCGCCGCTATAGTTGATTTCAAAATGATCACCGACTTTCCAAATCACAAAGGCATGAGGTGTTTTTTGTGCGTTAAACATTTTTGCAATGAGCTGATCTGGATCATAGAGATACGGAAAACTAAACTTTTCTTTTTCTGCTTTTTCAATCATTTTTAAATACGTATCCTCCTCATAACTTATTGTATCCATTGAGCTTATCGCAATTAATGGTACGCCCAAGACTTCGTAGTTTTTATTGAGCTCATTCAATCGTTCGGGATATAGTTTAGCGAAAGGACAATGATTGCAGGTAAAAATGACCACAAATCCTTTTGCATTTGGATAGTCTGATAATGAAACCATTTTCCCATCCACATTCTTTAAGGTGAAGTTTTTGATCTCGTTTGTTTGACAAAAAGAGATGAACGGAAGAAATAAAACACACAGTAAAAACCTCATCGTAATATTTTTAAGTACTCGGACATCGTCATTTTCCCTTCAATTAATATGGGTACGCCCAACGGATAATAAATGACCGTTGTTGGCAAAGCTCCACTCGCGTTAGGGTGGATAATTTTATTTGAATCACTAGTTGGGCTAAGGTAAAAAACCTTTCCTGGTAGCCTTAAATTGGAAAGTGTTTTTGCCAGCTTTCTTGTGTTTTTTATATCCATGCTGATGAATACAAATTGTGCATTGTCAGTTGAAAGCACCTTTCTCAGTGAATCAAATACAGGAAGTTCTTTCATACACGGCGCGCACCACGTGGCAAAATAATGGACCAAAATTACTTCTTGACTCCCTTTTTTTATTTCAAAACTTCGAGAGACATCATCCCAAATGGGTAACTTCTGCGCAAAACAATTCGAAACACCTAAACTGATGAAAAAGAAAAGTGTTATTACTAAAATCAATTTCATTATTGAAAATGTCCCAACATGAATATTTAATCAATCACAAATCTCTGAACTGACTTCAATTTGGTTTTCTGATCTATTAATTCAACGAAATAAACGCCCTTGTTCAGTTGGGATACATCGATGCCATTTTGTAGTTCTGGCTTTGGTAGCATCATCACTATTTTTCCATTCACATTGGTTATCGTCATGTAATAGACTTCGCTAGTGACATCGGCAAATGAAACGTAGAGTTTATCTTGGGTAGGGTTTGGATACACTGAAAATTTCATTTCCTTATTTTCAATTTCTTGCAATCCAGCTGGTGCTGTAACTACAAATTGCCCCATCATTCCCTCATCCTCATGAAGTGCAATGTGGCAATGGTACATAAAAGGGTGTACAGCATCTGCGTAATCACTGAATTTAGCGATGAACCGCACTGTTTTTCCTCCCTCAACCAAAATCACATCCTTCCACCCCTGTTGTTGAGTCGGAGGGGTAGCACCATTGATTGTTAGAATTTTAAATTCAACATCATGAATGTGAAAGGGGTGCGCAAATACAGATGTACTTTTCAATTCCCAAATCTCAGTTTGATCTAATGGAATTGTATGATTGATGGTATTCATGTTGAAAATCTGATGGCCCAAGATAAATGCATTTGGACCTAGAATTGGAACACTTGTTACGCCTGTACTATCGCTCAGCGTTATTGTTCTCGTATAAGCGGCATCCTGTTCAAGCGGGTAAACATTGGTAACAAGAGCAGCAGGGACGGCGGTCACCGCATTTGCTGTTGACGATCCAATATTTAATTTCACGATGTTGTAATTGGTATGGCCAAGGAAACTGGCAAACGGCCCATTTGGAAAACTTTCCCCGCCTGGAATGAAGTTGCCTAAACTCTGGTTGTAGGCCTTCAAGAACACTGAGCTTCCACTTTGGCCCGATAAATCGACAAGAATTTCTACACGTTCACCGGCGGACAATAAAAACCGTGGAGTTGCACCATTTATTAGTACTGGCGCATCCAATAATCCACCGTCTGTACCAATAACATAGAATGAGCGATTGTCGCTGAATCCAAGATTGTAGGATGTTTCGATGGCGCCATTCAAAAGTCGCAAACGCACAAATTGAGCAGGTACATTGTACTGCGCACGCAACGTCATATTCGCCATGATGCTGTCTCCATAAGGAACGATACTAAACTGATGCTGTGTATTGATATCGCGGTCTGTGATGACAATGGGGATATCATCGACACCATATTTACGTGGTAAGTTCAACGCTGCCTCTTCCGCGTCACGGACGATAATAAATCCACCAATGCCTTTTGTAATTTGCTCCTGCGACATTTCGTGCAAGTGCGGGTGATACCAGAGTGTAGACGCCTGGTTTTTTACCTCCCAATACGGTTGCCATGTAGCACCTGGTGGTATTACTTGGTGAGGACCTCCATCCATCACTGCGGGTAAATGCATTCCATGCCAGTGAATGGTCGTCGAATCGTTTAGACCATTGTTCACGGTCATATGAACGATATCGCCTTTATTCATGAGTAGGGTTGGTCCCCAAAATTTACCATTGATTCCACCTGTTACCGTTTGATTTCCAGTGCTGGTGATCTGGGCGAAAGTATCTCGAATATTCAATGTGAAATCAGGTCCTGACAAGGTGTCGGGAATCCACATGGTGTTGTAGCTTTGAGAGAATCCTGTGTGGAATAACCCAAGAAATAAAATGAATAAAGCGTGCTTCATAAGTATGGTTTAGGGGGTTTGATGCTGGTTTTTTAATTTCCTTGTTAAAGTAAAGATAATTTTTTTTTATTTTCTGAACTAAGTACGCAGGTTGTAATTAACCACTGAGACACGGAGGACACAGAGGTGCTTTAATTTTTAATAAAGAAAATTGGAAAAGTGCTTCTCTGTGCCTCGGTGATTGAAAAAAATTAGGGAATTAATTCTTGATGAAACGCTCGGTATTACTAGATTCCTTTGAACTCATTCTTAGGTAATAGAATCCATTTGCTAAAGATTCCACTGAAATTTGAAGATTCTTTTCCATTGAAGAGCAGCGATCAACAAGAGCTCCATAGGCATCCAAAATTTCAACGTATTCAAACGCTATGTTGGCATTAAAGTGCAGCACATCTTGAACAGGATTGGGATGAATTTGAAACGTCAAATCGTTCATTTCTTCAAGTGTATTCATTGGATTCAAGCGCGATGGTGATGCCTGATAACATTCACTTTGGATACGGTACATGGTAAAGTAATCACCAATCGGGCTGATGTAGCTTTGTGTCGCAACCGAACCATCAACCAAGGACAATCCCACGAGTTTAATTTGAGCAGTTGTATCCATCGTTTGGAAGTAATACAGCATATTAACCGGATCAATAGCCCCACCCGAATTCATGACGTAATTATCAAAATTAAGCAACGTTGGAAGAGCCGTTACCACACCCGTTTGAGGATTGATTTTACCTAAGGCTTTAACCCCATTCTGCATGATTAATCCATACACGGAAGTATCCGCACAGCTGTAGGCAAAGTCGCCAAAAGTCGAACCAGCTCCAGCCACAGAAATTGTGGGTTGGCTGTAAATTTGACCATTGTATAGATCTAATCCTACAAATTTTCCTTGAGACTCAAAATAGTACACCATTAAATAGGGGTCAATAGTACTACCGGAAATGGTATAACTTTGCGCAATTGAATTCGGCGAAATTAAACTAACCATTCCAGTTGTTAAATCACAGGTGGCCAGTTTTAAATCTAAATTGATGAATCCTGTAACAGGATCAGCAAGCACTTGTCTATAAAGCCCGTACATGTTCGAATCTGAAGCGTTGAATCGAAAATTATCAAAGTTACCCGTAGCGTTTGGCAAGGTAACCATGACATCGCTCAGCACAGTTCCAGTTTGTAAATCAACAGTTAACCAAGAATCTTCATCCTGAAACGAATAGGTTTGATTGTACGGATTTAATGCCGATCCTGTGGCATTCACCATAGTGCTCAGCACAGCAGAACCAATTGTGTTTATTTGTCCTGTCAAGGGATCAAGACTGGCCAATTTAAAACTCGGGGGATTCGTTATTTGATGCAAGCCATACATGGTGTTATCCACTTGAGAAAATAGTCCGAATTGTAGGAATATTATAAACAGAGGAATGTAAATCTTCATGAATTGTGATTTAAAGGTTGATTAAAGGTAGAACATTCATGAGTTGATCTTGTTCTGCAAAGAAGTGATCTACTAAAAAAGGGATTTAATCGAATTTCACTACCCTTCCAAACTTAAGGGCATCAGCAGAACCTTCTGGAGTTAAGAGCCAAAACACCTTACATGGCGGTACAACCTTTGGTTCAGACGCGTATCCATCGGTTAGATAAATGCATCCATCAAACCTTTTAAATCGGTTTTTTTTTATATAAGTAAAAACGGGGTCAAAATCGGTGCCGCCCCCCCCCTTCATGAATTCTGGCTTCTTCCCGGTGAAGCTATATATTCTCTGCACTTGCGCATCACATTCTATAATTTCAATTTCGGCGCCTTGTTTCCAAATGGTATGAATTTCTGAAAAAAACATGGAAAAATGTGATTCTTGAATAGATCCAGAAGTGTCGATGGCTACAATTAATTTCTGATACCTCTTTATTTTTATACCCGGCCTGGTTCCGTATCGTTTACTTATCCTTTTTTCGGTGTGGTAAATTCGCGTTTTTCTGCTATTTGTGGAAAACAACTGCAAAGCCCTTTTCCAATTTATTTTTGGTTTTCTATTCTCTACTATTTGACTCACCAATCTCTGTATATCACTTGGCACAGTTCCGTAATCTTTAGAACCAGTTCTTTCCTTGGCCTGAATGATCATGTCATCTAGTTGACTGTGCAAACTAGAAAACCCAGCCTCCTCGCCCCATTTACTGTGGTCTCCATTGGATTGCTGGGTTAAAATATCTTCAAGATATTGCGAGCTTTGCGGTGCACTTTTGGGGTCATTGTGGAGATCAAACAGCTTTTTGTAATACCATTCAACTGATTGATTCGGCTTTAAATTTAAACCTGGGAATGAATTTAATGTAACAGCAGAGTTTGGAAGATCCCAATTACCGATAAACTGGTTTACCACCAAATCGGCGGCAACATTAAACAATTGTAAATTGTAATTGTCATACCCCAACCGAAAACAATGTTTAAATAATATGTGTAATGTCTCGTGTTTGATGATGGCAACTCTCGAGGAAGAAGAAGGAAGTTCTTTCATGAAAAAGTCTTCATTCACATAAAGCGTTACACGGCCATTTGAAATCCCAACGGCCGCGGTTGGTATTTCATCAGTGATTTTTCTAACAATTCCACTTAAAAAATGAGCGTAAAACGGCTCCTTTAAAAGCAACTTAATGATGCACCTAGAAAGCTCCTCTTCAATATCTGTTTTACCACTCATTTATTTTTTCCTTAATCCTTGGAGTACTGGTTTAATCAATAGTGCAATATCATCTATCCGTTCAAGATTATGACCCTGCAAATTCAGCACCTGTAATTCACTAAGTCTTGTAAGTGCTTGAATATTTCTAATCTTAGGACATTGATTGATTGAAATTTCAACCAATGTATTCAAGTTTCCTAAAGACTCTATATTTTCCAACATTGGATTTGAACTAAGGTCAATAGAGGTAAGAGACGTGAGATTTTCTAATCCATCTGAGGAACTTAACTTATCACACCTATCGATAGTAATAGACGATAATCCAGGTAAATCTGAAACATTCTTAAGATTGGTAATTCCACACGATGTGATTTCAATTGATTTCAATTTTTTTAAATCCTTTAAACCACTTAGATCGCACAGCTGACTGTTATTTCCAAGTGTTAATTTCTCTAGATTCACTAACCTTTGAATATCAGACAAGGATTTAATAGACGTATTATTGATGGCGAGTTCCACCAAATTGCTCAAACCAGAAATCGAAAGTAAACTAGAAAAATGACTTCCATTTAATTCCTTTTTTGTAAAAGAAGATTTGTAAAGCCTAGCATTTTCTATACTATCAGGAGTAATAGAAAGCAATCCTTCCAAGGCATACGTCCTGAAGACCTTATCCTTGTTGTTTCCAAGAAAAATACTGTTTGGGATAATAGTACCCTTTAAAAACTTTACATCCTGTAGTAAAACATTAAAAATCTCCACATCATTAATTGTGTTTGCTAACTCTAGACCCAGGTCAATTTGGGCATAATCTTCAGACAAAAGCAACTCTTTCAATTTGTTATTAATGTCTTTTTTATCGTCAGATATTTTTAATTTGGTTTTTTCAGGTTTAAATTTATCCAAGTAGTCATGCAATTTCTCAAATGAATCCATCTGAAGAAATCGAGGCTTTGGTTTAACGTTTAAACATTTTCCAAGTATTAATTTTTCTAATAATGGAAGATTCACAACTCCAGTTACATTTTCAAGGGCAGGACTATCTGTGAAATCACAGTATTTCAATAAATCAAATCCCGAAAGTGAATCTACATTTTTCAATTTAGGACAATTACTAATATAAAGCGATTGAATGCCCACATTCTTAAGTCCTTCCAAGGACACAAGATTAGGACAATTTTGAATAATAAATTGATTGACATCTCTTTCTGAAGGCATCCAGACTCCAGTAAAGGCGCCGTTCAATGAAAAAAGAGGCATCCAAGTTTTAACACCCAATTCCAAGAAATATTTATTTATGGTTTCTGTTAGCTCTGTATACACAGAATCAGACCAACCTTCATTATTTTTTATCTTTTGGCAATTTATTAGAGGGTCAACATTTTTAACTCCCGAGCCAATCAATTGAATTACGGCCAATTCTTTGCACTTTTCTAGCCCTTCAAGAGACAACAAAGAAGAACACTCAACTAGGGAAATGAGTTTTAGCTCCACACAATTTTGCAAGCCTTTAATACTTTTCAATTTCGCGCAGGATCTTGCGCGCACAAGCGCGAGTTTTTCGCATTTCAACAATGCATTAAAATCCGTTACCATTGAATGTTCCATATCAATAGCTCGCAGATCAACTGCTTCATTTAGCCCATCAAGCGTTTTTACTGAAGTATTAGTGATGCCAAGAAATTTAAGTTTCCTGACATTACTCAAAGGTGTTAGATCACTTAATGATTCGCACGAACCAAAGTCTATGTATTCAATTGATAACGAATTGGGAATTTGAGAAATATCTTTTAGTTTATCACATCCAGAAAAATTGATTGCTCGGAGATTATTCGCATTCGATAAACCAATTAAATTTTCAAGTAAACCACTTTCAATCCGCAATAATTTCAATTCGCGCATGGACCCCAAGGCTTCCAAGGTTTTAACTGCTCCTTTGATATTGATGTATTCAAGGTTAGTAAGGTTCTTTATCCCTGATATAGACAGTTCTTCAGCGTCATTATACCCATTATTTACCTTTAATATTTTTAATGAATTTAAATCCGACAGAAAATCCAAATGAAGAACCAGTCGTTCTTTGTCTTTAGTGTCAGCTGGCAATTCGATATCAACATTTTGGACATTCTGAAATTTCCATTTTTGAATTGGGAAGATTCCATTTCCTTTCGAATAATCTCCCGTAATATGATTGACACTTTCAACATCCCTAATCGACAACGATTCAATATTCAGATGAAAAATCTCCTCAAAACCAATTATTTCATAAAAAGACTGCAAATCAAGACTTTTAAGATTTAAGAAGTTAGTGAGATAGGATGCATAAATTCTGGTTGTTTGTCTATTATAGTTGCTGTAAATCAACCCTTTCAAAGAAAGTGTTTCAATAGAATCGCGCATGAATTGGCCTTTTGATCCAGTTGGAGCAAAATTTAAAAGGCCTTGAATGGCTAATGAATAATAATACTCATCAGGACCAGATCCTGTCCAATGATTGGAGAATAGGGTGTTAGCATATTTTACATCCCCAAGCAGTTCATCAAAAATTGTGACACTGGCAGTTAATTTTGCCATCTCTATTCCCTGTTCTATTTGAGTAAAATCGCGTGACTGAATTAACTTTTTAATTTGTTGACAGGATTTTTTGTCTTCTTTCGAAAGTTCCATTTTATACTATTTAAATGCTTATTAATAATTTTGTGGCCAAGGTTTTATCTCGGATCATTTCCTTGATTTGGTTATTTCCGTTTTTACTTAAGTCTAAATATAAACTCATAAGTAAATCATTTGGAATTTCTTCCATCTGTAAAAATTGTATAAGATTCTCCTTGTGACCATTCTCGGCTGAATAGTCTTCTGACATCAACTTTAAATATAGGCGCGTACAAATTGTAGATAATCTATCAAGTCTCTTAACCCCGCTTGAATCTTTTGATAAATCAACAATTTTCTTCTTTATATTCTCAAAATTCTCAGCATTTAAAATTTCACTTGGATCCAATAATTCACTAAGGTCATCATTGATGAAACTGATAAATGATGAGCAAGTAATATCGTCCAGTGAACTAAGTGCAAGAGCCTCTACAATTGGAAGTTTTGCTTTTAGATCTGGTAAATTTTGTATTTGCGAGAAAAAATGACTTAAACTTCTTGGTGTCGTTCTTTCATCATTTATTAATTCAGGATAGGTTAAAACAAATGCAATTCCTCTTGGATCAACATTTGATTTTTCCGCCCATTCTGCCCATATTTTTGCGTCGAACTTTAAAGTTACGTGCAACATTCTGGTAATCATTGCGCCATCCATTGGCGTAACGGAATAATCCCCGCCCTCAGGATTTGCAGTGACAACAATTTGCCATTTCGGAGGGAGTTTCCAAGACGACAATTCAAAGTTTTGTAGTAATTGCATGCAACCACGCAATATACGATCGTCAGCTCGGTTTATGTCGTCTAAAAGAAGTATGCCTGGACCCTCTTCTTTTGGAACCCATTCAGGAGGACTATAAACAGTGAATTCATCCCCTGCCACAGTTGGGTCCGGGTCGATTACGTTTGGCATCCCATGTAGATCACCCATTTCCTCAAATTGAGCCGGCGCGATATAGCTAAACTTCCAGTTTCTTTCCTTTGCAAAATCTTTAACGAGCTGAGTTTTCCCCAACCCGTGTGTTCCCCAAATACAAATTGGGGTTCCACTTTGCCCATTTGCATTCAATTCATTATTTCTATCGAAAATATGGGATATGATTTCCCTGATCTCTCGACTATTTCCTTTTTTACCGTATTCAATTAATCCGCTTGACATGGTTACTTGTTATTTTTCACAAGTTTATACAATAAAGTCGAATTCTAAGCTCGATTTAAACGTTAACTCTATTAAACTCCTATTACTTTGCAAGAAGAAAATGATATTAAAGTTGTTGTGACATTTTCTATCGACAATTTGCAGATAGTATACCCCAATATGATAAGATTGGGCACTTTTTAATTTCGTCTATCCCCGGGGTTTCTATGTAGATGACTTGTGATTAAAGAATTCGTAAATTCAAGTAATAAATGCATCGATTAGTTGTTTCGGGCGAGATTGAACGAGTTGGTTCTAACATTTAAGATAAATGTACTTACTCAAATACAATTGACTTTGGCACTAAAAACTTTACAACTATTTCAAATAAGTTTTTTAAAGATAATTAAAAGTTATCACCAGCAATTCGAACTCCATCTAATGTTATTTTCAAATTCACAGTCCAAATCGAATAAGCATAAACCTCTAGTTTTCGGTTTTTTTCATCACTTTCAATGATGAAGGTAATTTTGGGCTTTTTTTTATCCATGGCAAACATACCTTTAAACTCTGAAACTAATCTTCCTTCACAATATAATTTTAAACTTCCAAACGAATTGTTTTCAACCCTAAATTTTTTACCGTCCACTGCAATATCAATGATGTCTTTGAATAAATTACCGTCTTTTGACCTATTTTCTTTTTTAATTCGTGTTAAAAAATATATAGTCAATATGATTGGAAATATTAATAAAGAAAGTATGTAGTTTGGCATGAATACAAACAAAAAAGATTACACTTTAGAAAGTAATAAATAACAAAAATAATATTTTTCAACTAATCTCTGCATTATTAATCCTTCTAATTCTAAATTCATATTATTGATGTGTACACGAATAATGTACTTATTTCAAAGCACGGACTGCAAGGACACTGCAAGAAACTAAGTTACCATTCTGATTAAGGCGAGGTTCCCCATATATTACGTCAAAGTACCAATGGGTGCCGTCATCGAACTCATTAGAACTCCAATAGTGAATGCCATCGAGTTCAAAATCCAAATTCTTCTTTAGGGAATAGTTTGTATATACTCCTTCTCCTTTATACTTTTCATAAAACCTAGTGTGAATGAGGTTTAATTCATCCAGAGTTGGTAATCGCCAACCCTCCCCAATTGAATCGCAAGCAGAATTTGCATCATTCCAGGTCATTTGACCTATATCTTTGGCTAAAACTTCTAAGCTATCAATTTTTATAATTTTTTCTTTTGCATGTGCTTCTTTTGTTGTTGAATCAATACAAGATGTAAGGAGTATTGTGCAAAATAGGAATATACTTATGTTGTAAATTAAATTATTCATTGTGACTAAATCTTTATTAATTGTAAAATTTAATTTATTGCTTGTATTTCGACATATAAATTATTTCTCTTTTAATAAATAATTCAACTTCCCGGCTGTATTAATCATATCCGATAAAAAACCTTCTTCATTATGACTCAGGTAGGATTATTTAAAATGAAGTAATTAGAAAATGGTGTCTACTTATTTTTTACTTTTTTTCCGTTTTCATATACATCTTCACTAATTAATTCACCAGTTTCCTCGGAATAGCACTTTGATATACCATCCTTTTTACCATTTTTATAATTATCTTCCCACCATAATTTCCCATTGTCATAATATAACTTTTCAAAACCATCTTGTTTCCCTTTTTTGTATTCAACCTCCGAAATAAGTTGTCCTTTTTTATTCCAACGTTTCTCTATTCCGTCAAGTAAATTATCCTTATAATGGGTTTCATTATCGGGCTGACCGTTTTTATACCAACGTTGGTGTAATCCATTTTTCAATCCATCTATATAGCTTTCTTCAAATTGTAATTGACCATTATCGTATTTTCCATAAACAATACCTGTGAGTGGTTTCCCCCCTTTGGAAACAAGCATTAATCCTTTAGATTCAACTACATCTGAGTTGAAATAATCATATCTTTTCTGACCAAAGGAAAATAAATTGATAGTTAAAAAAAGAGCGAAAAGAATTTTTTTCATTAAAAGTAGTTTAGGATTTGAATCAAAAGTAAAAATAATTCTCAATAATAATAATCCTTGTTTCTGACATTGGACTATCCATTATTAGAGATTAAAGTTATTCAATTTTTGTTGATGCTATTTTATTACGATTCATTTCATCAAATAAGTTTTTGACACTTTAGAATTTTAATCAGGTTAGAAGTTCTGGTATTAGGCTTTGCATTCGCTTTGCATGGAAAAATTCGAATATCCTTCATTTCTTTTCGGATGGTCCACTCCGCCGCCGCGGAGGCAGATAATGGCGCTTAATAAAGAAAACCAAGCTGCTACGCAACTTATTTTTTATTGTCTTAACCTTCATTCAAGCTATGGCTAGATTCAGTTTCATCCAATAAAAAAAC
>Ga0114977_10002122_pt1 | contig 12822 bp, 13 predicted proteins | sample S_130805_MF_Meta_FD_87026 | JGI IMG/M metagenome (GOLD analysis project Ga0114977, IMG submission 87026) | Freshwater microbial communities from Lake Simoncouche, Canada to study carbon cycling - S_130805_MF_MetaG | ecosystem: Environmental > Aquatic > Freshwater > Lake | place: Lake...
CCATGCCTTATTTTTTCGGGTCCCTCAAAGTGGCCATCACCTTGGCATTTGTGGGTACCACCGTGTCTGAAATGACCGCCGCCAACGAGGGCATTGGCTACTTGCTGATTTCAGCTGGTTCGGCCATGCAAATGGGCTTGGCGTTTTCGGGTCTGGTAGTGGTGGGCGTCATGGCCATGGCCATGTATGAATTGTTCAGCTTCATCGAAAAAAACACCACCGCTTGGGCGCATCGCGGTTCGCAAAACACTTGAATACCGGTGGGTGCCAGCGCTCAGGTGTGCGCTGGCTGTTGGCACTCAATGGCGATTCTGTTTGTGAGACATTGAGTGTTTTAAACACGTCAACCACGCATGGCATCCAGGCGCATGGTGAGCGCACTTGTGCTGGATGCAACAGTCTTATGTTTGAGTTGCGAGCGCAATTTAACTAGGGTGAACCCTTAATTATTCAGCCCTGGTTAAAAAATAAACTCGTCTTCAATTCATTTTTAATTTTTTGTATTTTGTGATTTGATTTGCGAATATCATAGGATTAACCATCGCCAGGATTGCAAAATCCTGCATTTTTAAAAACAGGATGCCGATACATGAACTCAACACAAGCGCACCCCACCCCACCGATATCCACCCAACCCACATTCGCCGACTGGTTGTTCATTTTGGCATGTGTGGTGGCCTTGGCCGTGGTGGCATTTTTGGGAAAACTGGCTTACACAGAAGCCATGAAAACCGAAACAGCCAAACGCAACGGTGAAGCCGTCGTGGAATGGATGCAAGAGGCCACTGCCGGTCGCTTTGAAGCCGACTTTGCTGTGGCCGCTTGCGCTGGCACCCCTCCCCCAGCGTCAGGTACCGCTGCAAGTGCAGACAAAGCAGTTGCCGCCCCCAACACCTGGGGTGGTTGTTTGGACGCTATCTTGATGCAATCGACCATGAAGGCATTGGACAACCCGTTCAGGGAAGGCATTGCGCTGGACTTTGCGCCCGCCTGCAACCCCGAGGACCGCAGCCTGGCAGGCAACATCGTGATGGAAAAGATCACCGCTACCCCACCCGGCTCGGCCATACCCACCATCATTTCTCCGCTGACCCCAGAGGTCGCGATCGATCAAAAAATCCAGGTGCGCCTGTCCGTTTGTGACAAGGGCGCTTATGCGGTCAAAGTGGCCGAATTCGAATTCTGAGGTGCATCATGGAACAACCCCGTAAAGCCATTCAAATCGCCGACCTTGACGCCGCATCCTTGTTGGGTGCTGAGGTAGAGGCCGATATTTCTCCTGATTTGCCGCGCCGCGAATGGCTCTATGCCTGGCTGCTCAACCCCAATATCCCGGGCAATTACCAAAAGGCAGTGGACAAATGGATCGCCATATTGATCATTGCGAACTTGTTCTCGATGGTGCTCGAACAGGTGCCCGCGATTTTCGAGCCCTACAAAAATTGGTTTCACGCCTTTGATGTTTTTTCGATCGCGGTGTTCGTGATTGAATACATGACACGCTTTTTCTTGGCGCCCGAAGACGAAGAGTTCAAGGGCAAAGGCAGTCCGCGCTTGGCTTACATGGTCAGCCCGTTTGCCATCATTGACCTGCTGGCCATCGTCCCATTCTTTTTGCAAGCCTTTGTGCCCGTGGACCTGCGTGCCCTGCGGTTCTTGCGACTGCTGCGGATTTTGAAAATATTCCGCATCCTGCTGCCTGCTTTGAAAGAGTTCAAAGAGCTCAACCGTGAGCGCACTTTTCGCCAAAAAATCCATGCCCTGGTCTTTAACAGTAACTACGGCGGCAAACTCAAAGACTTTTTTGATGTATTCATTGGCGTATGGGTGCTGATCTCCGTGATTGCTGTGGTGCTGGAATCGGTGGCATCGGTCAGCTACCTCATCAACATTGAGTTTGTGATCCTTGACACCATTGCTGTGGCAATTTTCACATTGGAATACATGATGCGTATTTATGCATCGGTGGAAGAACCAGGACACAAAAACCCGCTGACAGGTCGCGTCAAACAGTTCACCAACCCATCGACCTTCATCGACTTCTTGGCCATCTTGCCCTTCTTTTTGGAAGTCCTGTTGCACCATGTGCTGGACCTGCGCTTTTTGCGGGTATTTCGCTTGGCCCGTTTACTCAAGCTCACCCGCGGCAGTGATGCCACTGCCACTTTATTCCAAGTCATCAAGCGCGAGTGGCCAGTGATGAGCGCCGCGGCCTTCATCATGATTTTGCTGATCGTGCTGACTGCCAGCTTGGGCTATTTGTTTGAGCATGCCGCCCAGCCAGAAAAATTTGAAAACATCCCCACCGCGATTTACTGGGCGGTGATCACCCTGGCCTCAGTTGGTTATGGCGATATCTCACCCATCACGCCAATCGGTCGCGCCATGACCGTGGTCATGGCCTTGTTGGGCATCGGCATATTTGCCATCCCCGCCGGTTTGCTGGCGTCAGCCTTCAGCGACCAACTGCACAAAGAGCGTGACACATTGAAGGCTAGCATTTTAAAAATGCTCAAAGATGGCGAACTTGACGAAGAAGAAATTGTTTTGTTGCGCTCAGAAGCCAAACGCTTGCATTTGACTGTGGAAGAAATGAACTCCATTTTGGAAGTCTTGCAACTAGAGCTGGAGAATGCCCGCAAGAGCTTGTTGCAACTGCCCCTCAATGTGATTGCGCAAACCCCCCTGCATGCGGTGGAGCATTACAAGTACTTGCTCAATCAAATCGCCCAACTCGGCATTTATGTGGACCAGGCAGCATTTTTGGCTAAGGCCCAGTCCGATGACCGCCTGACCATGAGCGAGATCGAAATTTGGAAACGCATCCTCGAGCACCGTTGAAACTTTGATCCATCCACGCGCCCCATTGGGGCGCGTTTTTTATCTTGATTTGAGTTGACGTGACCACAACTGACCCCACTCCCCAAAGCCTACAGCGCACCGTGATGGAGGTGCTCGACGGCTCTCCCAAACACGCCATCAGCCGATATGTCGAATGGCTCATCACGATTGTGGTTTTGGTCAATTGCTCCGCCGTGATTTTGGACTCCATCCCCGAGGTGCATGCGGACTACAAAGACTTCTTCCACGAGTTGGAGTTTTGGAGCGTGATGTTTTTCACGCTGGAGTACGTGCTCCGGGTGTGGTCACTGGGCGTGAAATTTGCTGCCAATGAAGGTGGTGCCTGGAAGGGCCGCAAGGGCTACATCTTCAGTCCCTTTGGCTTGATTGATTTTTTTGCCACCATGCCTTTTTATATGCATGTGTTTTTCCCAACGCTGGACTTGCGCATCTTGCGCGTCTTGCGCTTGCTGCGCATTCTCAAATTATCCAAATACAACACCGCTTTGCAAGACTTGTTCACCGCCGTCAATTCCGAGCGGCGCGCGTTTGGATCTGCCGCTTTTTTGCTGGTCATCGCCACCATTGTGTCGGCCTCGCTGATGCACTTTGCCGAAGGGCACGAGCAACCACAGCACTTTGGATCCATCCCCCACTCGATTTACTGGGCCATCGTGACCATCACAGCGGGCTATGGCAATGTGGAGCCCGTCACCAAAGCCGGTGAAATCATCGCACTGCTGACCGGGTTTTTGGGGGTCTGCATGGCCGCCATCATGACGGGCATCGTCGCATCGGCCTTCTCCAACCAAATGTCGCGCAAAAAGGCCGCTTACCAAAGCCAATTGCGCCAAGTGCTGTCTGATGGCGTTGTCACCGATGCAGAGCGTGAAAGCCTGCGCCGCTTGCAGCAGCAATTTAGGCTTTCTGACGCCCAGGTTCAAGCCATGATCGACGAGCACAACGCGGAGCAGGCATCATGAATGAAGCCACCGCTCAAAGTCTGGGGCCCTTGGGTCGGATTCAGCGCCGCGTGTTCGAAGTACTGGACGGCGCGGTCATGGATCGCACCAGCAAAATTGTTGAAATTTTCATTGCCTCTTTGGTGGTGGCCAACGTGGTGGCCATTATTTTGGAGTCGGTGCAATCCTTGCACGACCAGTACGAGCAGTTCTTTCATGTGTTTGACACCTTCAGCGTGATTGTGTTTTCCATCGAATATGTGTTGCGCGTTTGGTCCTATGGCCGCAAGTACCTGGGGACCGAACCCGGCTTGGCCTGGAAAGGTCGCAAGGAATACCTGTTCAGCATGTTTGGGTTGGTGGATTTTTTCAGCACCGTGCCGTTTTACTTGCAACTGTTCATGCCCGGGGCAGATTTGCGCGTGCTGCGCATGTTCCGCTTGCTGCGCATCTTCAAGCTCTCGCGCTACAACAGCGCCATGGACGACATGTTTGAGGCCATCAAATCTGAGCGAGATTCTTTTTCGTCGGCACTGTTTTTGTTGCTCATCAGCTGCTTGTTGTTTTCATCCCTGATCTACATCATCGAAGGGCATGACCAACCAGAGGTGTTTCCCTCTATCCCTGCGGCCATGCACTGGTTTGTTTTGACCATCATCTCTGGCTGGGGCAATGTAGACCCCGTCACTTACTTCGGCGTGGCTTTGGTGGTGGCAACCCAAATTTTGGCCATCGCACTGGCGGCCATCCTCACCGGCGTAGTCGCCACGGCCTACACCGCCCAGGTGCAGCGGCGCGAGTCTCTGTATGAGATGGAGGTCCGTGAGGTCTTGGCCGATGGTGTGGTCAGTGAAGAAGAAAAACAAAAACTCAAAACCTTGCAGGCCAAATTTGGCATGTCTGACGAGCAAGTGGAAGCCATTGCCAGGCAAGTTGAGACTGAGAAAAAACCCCGCGACTGATGGCTGGAGCGCAGCAGGCCCATGGCCTGCATCACAATGCTGGTGCCATGCCCGCAGACACGACCTCCACCGCCCACCACTGGCCCGCCAGCTTATCCCTGCATTACAGCCCGTCTTCGGGTCGAAGTGTGGTGCACCACACGCACAAGGGCCCCTTGCGCTTGCTTAAAAGCCTGTACCCAGAGGGAGACGCGGTTTGCCACAACGTATTGGTTCACCCGCCCAGCGGGCTGGTGGGTGGCGACACACTGGACATCCAAATTCAAGTCGATGGAGGTGCCCATGCCCTCATCACCACCCCTGGTGCCACCCGGTTTTACCGCAGTGAGCAAGGGTTGGCACAGCAAAAGGTGCGTGTGCATTTGGCCCCGGACGCAAAGTTGGAATGGCTGCCCTTGGAGACCATTGCCTACAGCGGTTGCCAGGCCCTGAACCAATGGGTCTGCCATTTGTCACCTGGCAGTGGATTGATGGCCTGGGACATGGTGGCGCTGGGCCTGCCCCATGCCAATTTGCCTTTTGAACAAGGCTGTTATTCACAACATCTGGAAATCCATGGCGTGTGGTTGGAGCGTGCCCAGATTGAGGCAAACGACCTGCGCTTGCTAGGCAGCCCCCTGGGCTTGGCTGGGCAACGCTGCCTGGCCAGTTTGGTATTGGCCCAGGGCGACCCATGGCCACAAGAACTGCGTGACAAGGCACTGGCTTTGGCGCGACAAGTTTGTGAAGACAGCGCGCTGCGAACCTGGTGTGGTGTGACCTCGCCCGACCCGCGTGTGGTGGTGCTGCGCGTTCTGGCACCTCAGGTGGAGGCTGCCTTCCATTTGCTTAAACAAGTTTGGATGCTGTGGCGCAGCCACATCTGGAACATGCCTACCGAGTCACCACGCATTTGGGCCATGTGAGCATTTGACATGCCATCACAAGCTGCCGTCTCGGGGTATGCAGAAACCCTGCATTGACTGTGCGCCCATGTCGTTAGCCCGAAAAATTGGAATCTGACCCCCATTAAATGGATACCAATTGCCTAATATTTTTGCTTTGCATTTCAGAGCCCGGGCCTTGCGCGATGATTTCACCACGCTCCATCACCAGGTACTGGTCGGCCAGTTCTTGTGCAAAGTCGTAATACTGTTCACACAGCAAAATGGCCATGTCGCCGCGCTGGGCCAATTGTTTGATGACACGGCCAATGTCTTTGATGATGCTCGGCTGGATGCCTTCGGTGGGTTCGTCCAGCACCAATAACTTGGGACCTCCAGCCAAAGCGCGTGCAATGGCCAGTTGTTGCTGCTGCCCGCCCGACAAATCCCCTCCCCGGCGATGGCGCATTTGATCCAAGATGGGAAACAACTCGAACAATTCGCTGGGAATGCGCGCGTTGCCAGGTCGGGTGGCCAAGCCCATGCGCAGGTTGTCTTCCACTGTCAGGCGATTGAAAATTTCTCGCCCTTGGGGTACATAGCCAATGCCCGCTCGAGCGCGTTCATAAGGCGTCGCGCGGGTGATCAATTGACCTTCAAAGGTGATGCGGCCCTCTCGTATCGGCACCAAACCCATCAGGGACTTGAGCAAGGTGGTTTTGCCCACCCCATTGCGCCCGAGCAAAACCGTGATTTGTCCAGCTTGGGCGGACAGCGAAATATCGCGCAAGATGTGCGAGCCGCCGTAATACTGGTGAATGTGTTGAACGCTCAGCATGTCAGCGCCCCAAGTAAACTTCAATGACACGCTCATCGGCTTGCACTTGGTCCAAGCTGCCTTGTGCCAACACCGCCCCGTCACACAGCACGGTGACGATGTCAGATATGCGTCGAATGAATGACATGTCGTGCTCGACCACCATCAGCGAGTGCTTTCCTTTGAGGGACAAAAACAACTCCGCCGTGCGTTCGGTTTCATGATCGGTCATGCCCGCCACCGGTTCGTCAAGCAGGAGCAACTTGGGCTCTTGCATGAGCAACATGCCAATCTCTAGCCATTGTTTTTGTCCGTGGCTGAGATTGCCCGCCTGGCGCAACACAGCCGATGGCAAATGGATGGTGTGCAACACCTCCTCAAGCCGATCGCGCTGCCCGCCGTCAGGGCGAAACAGCATCGATGCAGCCACGCCTTTGTGGGTCTTCAAAGCCAATTCCAAATTCTCATAGACCGTGAGATGCTCAAACACCGTGGGCTTTTGAAACTTGCGCCCAATGCCCAACTGCGCGATCTCGGGTTCGTTGTGTCGCAACAAGTTGATGGTGCTGCCAAAAAAAACCCGCCCAGCGTCTGGTCTGGTTTTGCCCGTGATGATGTCCATCATGGTGGTTTTGCCAGCCCCGTTGGGGCCGATGATGCAGCGCAATTCGCTCGGCGCAATGTCCAAGGACAGACCATTGATGGCCTTGAAACCGTCAAAGCTGACGTGCACATCCTCCAGATAAAGTATGCGCCCGTGGGCCAAATCCAAATCGCCGGCTTGGTGTAAACGCGCATAAGAAGCCGCCCGCCCACCAGAATCCGAGACCCGCGCAGATTTGGCCAAGGCTTTTTGGTAACGCTCTGCGCCTTGCGCCATCAAGTCGGGCGTCATGCATCACCCCCTTTGGTGTTGGAAGCGACTGAACCCCAACGTGACCGCAACTGACGCAGCCAGCCGACCACGCCGTGGGGCAAATACAAAGTCACAATGATGAACAAGCCACCCAAAAAATACAACCAAATTTCAGGCGCGGTCACCGTCAACCAGCTTTTCGCACCATTGACCAAAAATGCGCCCACGATGGGCCCGACCAAAGTACCGCGCCCACCCACGGCAGCCCATATGGCGATTTCAATCGAGTTGGCTGCGCTCATTTCACTGGGGTTGATGATGCCCACCTGTGGCACGTACAAAGCACCAGCCACACCGCACATCACCGCCGACAACACCCAAATGCTCAGCTTGTAGGGCAAGGGGGAATAGCCACAAAACATCAAGCGGCTTTCAGCGTCGCGCACCGCTTGCAATACGCGGCCATATTTGCTGCGCATCAGCCAACGTGCCAGCAAGTAAAACGCCAGCAAGGTCAAGCCGGTGAGCACGAACAAGAACATGCGCATCTGGGGTGTGGCCAAAGGCATGCCCAAGATGCGTTTGAAGTCGGTGAACCCGTTGTTGCCGCCAAAGCCTGTTTCATTGCGGAAAAAAAGCAACATGAAAGCAAAGGTCATGGCCTGGGTGATGATGGAGAAGTAAACCCCTTTGATGCGTGAGCGGAAGGCAAAAAACCCAAACACCAAGGCCAACACACCTGGGGCCAGCACCACCAAAGCCAAGGTGGCGGCAAAGCTGTCGCTCAAAGCCCAATGCCAAGGCAGTTCTTTCCAATCCAAAAAAACCATGAAGTCAGGCAAGTCGGATTTGTAATTGCCGTCGCGCCCAATTTGGCGCATCAGGTACATGCCCATGGCATAGCCGCCCAAGGCAAAGAACAAGCCATGCCCCAGCGACAAGATACCGGTATAGCCCCATATCAAATCCATGGCCAAGGCACAAATGGCGTAACACATGATCTTGCCCAGCAGTGACACGGCAAAATCACTCAGGTGCAAAGGGTGGCCGGCTGGGACCAGCAAATTGAGCACCGGGGCCAGGGCAGCCACGACGGCCACACAGGCAAAGTAAATGCCCCAGCCGCTGCGGCTGAACAATGGTGCAGGGGTGGGCAACACAGATGGCTTCATTGTTCTCATGCCTCGGCACTGCGCCCCTTCATCGCAAACAAGCCTTGGGGCCGTTTTTGAATGAAGACAATGATGAACACCAACACTGCAATTTTGGCCAGCACAGCACCGGTCCAACCCTCTAGCAATTTATTGAGCACCCCCAAGCCCAAGGCGGCGTAGACCGTGCCCGCAAGCTGCCCCACGCCGCCGAGCACCACCACCATGAAGGCGTCCACGATGTAGCCTTGACCCAAGTCAGGTCCGACATTGCCCACTTGGCTCAAAGCGCACCCAGCCAAACCGGCAATGCCCGACCCGAGTGCAAAAGCCGTGGTGTCAATGCGAGCGGTGTGCACGCCCATGCAAGAAGCCATGGCCCGGTTTTGGGTGACGCCGCGCACAAACAATCCCAAACGTGTTTGGCTGATCAGCAAGGCCATTGCGGCCAACACCAGCAGCGCAAACAACACGATGAACAAGCGGTTCCAAGGCAGCACCAAATTGGCCAGCACCTGAACGCCCCCACTCATCCAACTGGGGTTTTCAACCGCCACATTTTGTGCGCCAAAAATGGTGCGCACCGCTTGCATGAGCATCAAGCTGATGCCCCAAGTGGCGAGCAGTGTCTCCAAGGGTCGCCCATACAAATGGCGCAAGACCCCACGCTCGAGCACCACCCCGACCATGGCTGCTGTGAAAAACGACACCGGTAACGCAGCGATCAAATACGCATCAAAAAACCCTGGCAGGTATTGGCGAAACAATCCCTGCACCACATAGGTGGCGTATGCGCCCACCATCATCAGCTCGCCATGGGCCATGTTGATCACGCCCATCAAGCCATATGTGATGGCCAAGCCAAGGGCCACCAACAACAAAATCGAGCCCAGGCTCAGTCCGGTGAACACCACCCCCCAGCGTTCGCCCCAGGCCAAGGCGGCCTGGATGTCGCGCAATGCCGCGCCGATTTGGGCTTTGACGGCAGGGTCACCTTCTTGCGCCCACTGTTGATTGAGCAGCAATTGGACCTCGGGGGTTTTGGCCTGGGCCAAATCCTGCGCGGCGCGCGCACGCGTGGCCGTGTTGGGGCTGCTGATGTCCATCGCTGCTTTGGCCCAGCGCAAGGACTGCCCCACAGAAGCATCGCTTTCATTGGCCAATGCCTTGGCAATCAAGGGGGCCTTGGCGGCATCGGGTTCTTTGATCAAGGCCTGCGCGGCTTGCATGCGCACCGCTTTGTCGGGACTGAGCAGTTTCAAGGCGGCCAGCGCCGCGTCAATCTCGCCGCGCATGCGGTTGTTGCTGACCACGTCTTGCGCATCCTCTGGCATGGGTTGGACAGAACCATCGACCGGACTGAAAGACTGGCCATCGCGCACCAGCCAGACCGTGTCACCCAACACCTTGACCCTGTCGTCGGTCAGGGCCTGTAAAAATGCAACGCTTGCAGCGTCGGCTTGCTGCAAAACTTGGTTGAGCACTTGCAATCGTGCATCGGTTTCTCCCACCGCCATGCCACGGGCCTGCGCCATGCTCAGGGCTTGGGCACCCAGGGCCACGCTGAGCAAACACACACCCAACACCCAGCGCTTGAGGCCACGCAAAGAAGAAAACATTTTGTTTGGTTTCACGAAAAAGGGGAGGGACACCAGCCGCCTCCCCGTGTTGAAAGCAGCAACCCACCGGCGGGCAGGTTGCTCACAGCATCGCGCTGCGCACTTTACTTTTTGGCCGGCTCGTCAGGCTTCTTGTCGTTGCCTTCGATGTAGGGGCTCCAAGGCTTGGCCTTGACCGGGCCAGAGGTCTTCCACACCACATTGAATTGGCCATCGGCCTTGACTTCGCCAATGAACACCGATTTGTGCAGGTGATGGTTTTTCTCGTCCATTTTGGAGGTGATGCCCGAAGGGGCCTTGAAGGTTTGACCTGCCATGGCTGCGATCACTTTGTCGGTATCGGTGGACTTGGCCTTTTCAACCGCTTGCTTCCACATGTTGATGCCGATGTAGGTCGCTTCCATGGGGTCGTTGGTCAAAGGCTTGTCTTTGTGACCAGCGATGTTTTTGGCTTTGGCGTAGGCGCCCCACTTTTTGGTGAACTCATCGTTGGCTGGGTTTTTGATGCTCATGAAATAGTTCCATGCCGCCAAATGGCCCACCAAAGGCTTGGTGTCGACGCCACGCAACTCTTCTTCGCCCACTGAGAAAGCCACCACGGGCACATCCTTGGCTTTCAGGCCGGCATTGCCCAGCTCTTTGTAGAAAGGCACATTGGAGTCTCCATTGATGGTCGACACCACTGCGGTTTTTCCGCCCGCGGCGAATTTTTTCACATCGGCCACGATGGTCTGGTAATCGCTGTGACCAAACGGCGTGTATTTTTCATCGATGTCGCTGTCTTTCACGCCCTTGCTCTTCAAGTAAGCGCGCAAAATTTTGTTGGTGGTGCGGGGATACACATAGTCGGTGCCCAACAGCACCCAACGCTTGGCACCACCGCCGTCTTTGCTCATCAAATAATCCACGGCAGGGATGGCTTGCTGGTTAGGTGCAGCACCGGTATAAAACACGTTTTTGGACAGCTCTTCACCCTCGTACTGCACGGGGTAGAACAACAAGCCATTGAGCTCTTCCACCACCGGCAGCACCGACTTGCGGCTGACCGATGTCCAGCAACCAAATATGACCGACACTTTGTCTTGGGTCAGCAACTGCTTTGTTTTTTCGGCAAACAAGGGCCAATTGGAGGCCGGATCCACAATCACGGGCTCGAGTTTTTTACCCAGCACACCGCCTTTGGCATTGATCTCGTCAATGGCCATCAGCACCGTGTCTTTCAGCACAGTCTCGGAAATGGCCATCGTGCCAGACAGGCTGTGCAAAACACCCACTTTGATGGTCTCTTGGGCAAACACAGGTTGCACAGCGATCAGGCTGCCACTGACCACGGCGGCGGCAAAAGCCAATGATTTCAAATGACCACGACGATTGAACATGTTCAGGCTCCAGGCAATAAAAGGTTGAAAAATGTGGGCGCTCAGAGACGCTCGCAAACCCTTACGCAATCGCCATGCCATGCGCCAGCCCATCACAAAAGCATGAAACTTTTCTGGAATAGTTCACAAATAAAGCCCTGTTGCACCACTTTAGGGGCTCGACAAGTTGATTGCGCACCAAAATTGGGCTGATGATTGAGGCGAATTTTGCGTGCATGCACCAATGCTGCGCGCCATGACATTTGCCGGACTGGTGCAAGCCAAGCGGCGGGGCACACAAGTTGCATCACAATCATGCCGATGCAATGGACATGGAATTGACATGGAACTCACGCCCCGCGAAAAAGACAAACTCTTGATCTTCACTGCCGCTTTGCTGGCCGAGCGGCGCAAAGCCCGCGGCCTGAAATTGAACTACCCCGAAGCCGTGGCCTTCATCAGCGCAGCAGTCATGGAAGGCGCCCGCGACGGGAAAACCGTGGCGCAACTCATGAGTGAAGGGCGAAGCTTGCTCACGCGCGGCGATGTGATGGAAGGCATAGCGGAAATGATCCCTGACATCCAGGTGGAGGCAACCTTCCCTGACGGCACCAAGCTGGTGACCGTGCACCAACCCATTGTTTGATCGCCCACACCCCCACCCAAAGTCCAACCCTCAATCTTGCTCTGGAGGCAACCCCCATGAAAAGTTATGTATTGCTTTTGTTGGTCAGTCTGACACCATTGTCCCAAGCCCATGATGGCCACGGTCTGGCCGGTTCGCACTGGCACGGCACCGATGCCCTGGGCTTTGTGGCGGTGTTGGTGGTGCTGGCCGCAGTGTGGTGGGCCAAACGCAAATGAGCGCGCGTTTCACACCCGGTGAACTCATCATCGACCCGGGTCACCATGACTTGAACACCGGTCGACGCACCATCACTTTGGTGGTGCGCAACAGTGGCGACCGGCCCATCCAAGTGGGCTCGCACTACCACTTTGCCGAGACCAACTCGGGCTTGTTGTTTGACCGTGGTGCTGCGCGGGGCATGCGCTTGAACATTGCATCGGGCACCGCCGTGCGATTTGAGCCCGGCCAAGAGCGCACGGTTGAATTGGTGGACTATGCGGGTGACCGACAGGTGTATGGCTTTCGTGGCGAGGTGCAAGGCGCATTGAAGGGAGGTGCGTGATGGTCAGAATAGAAAAACGGGCCTACGCCGAAATGTTTGGCCCCACCGTGGGCGACAGAGTTCGCTTGGCCGACACCGACCTGATCATCGAAGTGGAACAAGACTACACCTTGCGTGCTGGCAGTTACGGCGAAGAGGTGAAGTTTGGTGGCGGCAAAACCATCCGTGATGGCATGGCGCAAAGCCAACGCACCCGCAACGGC
>Ga0114977_10002123_pt1 | contig 12821 bp, 11 predicted proteins | sample S_130805_MF_Meta_FD_87026 | JGI IMG/M metagenome (GOLD analysis project Ga0114977, IMG submission 87026) | Freshwater microbial communities from Lake Simoncouche, Canada to study carbon cycling - S_130805_MF_MetaG | ecosystem: Environmental > Aquatic > Freshwater > Lake | place: Lake...
ATTATTTTTTGTTATATTTTTAAAAATTTAATATTAAATATAAAAATATTTTTTTAAGAAAATATATTTATATTTTTTAAAAAAAAAGATTCAAAAAAATAAATAAAAATTAAAATTGAAAAAAAATTTAAATAAAAAAAATATTAAAAAATTAAATTAAATAAATAAAATTATTAAAAATTATTTTTTTTTAAAAAAATTTATAAAAATTTCAAATAAAAAATAAAAAAAATTTATTAATTTTATATTAAAAATTTTATAAACTTTTTTTAATTTAAAAGACTTAATAGAATAACTATGTCTCGAGATTAGAAGTAAATTATATTTATCTGTTAAATAATTTACTATAGACTGTATATCTTTATTTTCACAATAAAAATTTTTTTTTTTTCTGAAAATTTTTTCATTAACAATAACATGTAGTAAATCCTTCATGAAAATTAAAAATGAAATTTTTTAAACATTTATTAAAAATAAAAAAATAAACGCTGTTTTTTTATCACCATTTATAAACTTAGCTATTAGTTTTTTATAATTTAGTCTCTGAAACTTGCGTATTTTTTTTCATATAATTTTTCATAATTTCAATTTTCGATGCAACTTCTCTATAAAGTCCTTGGAAAATTACACTGCCATTTTCAATATAATAAACTAAATCACTATCTTTTACAGATTCGATTTTGTGGGCTACATTTATAATCGTTTTACTACCTCGTAATTTAAATATTAAATCATTTATATTTTTTTCTGATTCCGAATCTAAAGCGCTCGTTGCTTCATCAAAAACTATAACATTAGGTTTTTTAACTAAACATCTCGCAATTGCTATTTTTTGTCTTTGACCACCAGATAAATTCATTCCATTGTCTCCTATAAAAGTATCTAAGCCTTTTGGTAAAGAATCTATGAATTCATTTAAATTTGAAAATTTAATAGCTTTATCAATATCTTCGAAATTAATATTTCTAGCATCTAAACCAAAAATTATATTATTTAATATAGTGTCATTAAATAAAAAAATATTTTGGGAAACGTATCCAATATTTTTTTGCCAAGAAATTAATTTATCTTTAGAATCAAGCTTTTGATCATCTATCAAAACTGCACCTTTCGTGGGGTGAAGCAATCCTAAAATAATATGAATAATCGTTGATTTTCCAGATCCATTGGGACCAATTATTGAAACTAAATTATTTTTTTTTATCTCTAAACTCAAATTTTTTAGTATAGAAAAATTTTCAGATGGATAACTATAGGAAACTTTGTCAATTGTAATTTTATTTTGAAAAATAAGAATTTTATTATAATTATTTTCTGAAGACTGAATTTTATTTGATTTGCTCAAGACCAAATCATCAATAATTAGGTTAAAGTTAAACATAGACCCTTTTATGTAGCTTAAATTCTGAAATATTGTTTGTAATGAAGGAATGATTTTAAAACCAGCTAGAGCATAGATTGCAATTATAGGTATTATCTCGGATAAATTATTATTATATAATTTTAAAAATATAATAAAAATAATTAAAATAATAATAATTGATATTATCTCTATAATTCCTTTAGGCACTTGCGTTAATGCACTAAAATTAGCATATTTAGTTTGGTATAATTTATTCGCGTGAAAAAATTTATTATAAAAAAAAATCTTTTTATTAGCTAATATTACTTCTTTAATTCCAGAAATAACTTCATCTAAAATTTTAACTTTTCGTTCCTGATTTTCAGATATTATAATGCTATTTGTATATATTTTTTTTTTAATAAAAATAAAAAATAAAAAATAAAATAAAAAATAAGAAATAAATAAATAGCATGTGACATAAGGATTAAAAAATAATAAAAAAATAAAGATAAAAATAATACTTATAATTCTTGAAAATAAAAATAAAATGGGAACGAGAATATGCCCAACAACTATGTCGACATCATAATTTATTTTCTTAATTAGAAAATTTTTTTCATTTAATAGAAAAAAGGTTAATTCCTTGTTTAAATAATATAAAAAAAGTCGCGATGATAAATTGTATCCAATATAATGCGTATAATGAATAAATATCCAATTTGAAATCATTGTTAACAATGAAGAACTAATCAAAAGAAAAATTGTAACCAATCCTAAGAATGTTACAAAACTATGATAATCTAAAAATCCAATAAAACTATAAATTTTATATAAAAAAGAGTTATTATCTAAATACTGCGATTCGGATGTTGCTACTTTTAAAAATGGACTTAAAGAGGCAATGCCAAAAACTTCAACGGAGCCTGTAATTAATAATAAAAAGGATATAAAAAAAAATACTAGTCTTTCTTTATAAGAAAATATTTTTAATAATTTTTTAATAAAATTTTTCAAAATAAATTATTTTTTAAGATTTAATTTAATTTTTATAACACAAATAAAACAGTAAAGTAACAGACTAAAATTCAGATTTTATAAAAATATTAGAAAATATTATCATATATTTTTTTCACTATAACAAACTAAAAAAAATTAAGTAAAACTGTCCTGAAAGGACATAAACTTATTATTATGTATCAAAAATTCTAATTGTGATTTATGTTATACTCTTTACTATTTATAAGTTTTTAATAAAATTAACTTTAATATAGAAAAAATATAATTTTTTAAATAAAAATAAAAATTATTAATATTGATTAATTTATTTTTTTTAGAAAATCTTAAATTAATTAAGATTTCTTTTAGAATACTTTCTTTTAAAGATTTAGTTTGCGTTTTTTGTTTATCATGCCTTCTATAATAAACTAGAAATTCTTTAATAAATTTAATTTTATATTTAGTAAAAATTTTTAAAAACAAATTATAATCTGATGCGTAAACTAATTTATCATCATACAAACCAAACTCGATCGCTATTTTTTTTTTAAACATTACTGAAGAGTGGCATATAAAATTATTACAAGGAAATTTTAAATTAAAATTTTTATTTCCAGGCATTTTTATGCTCTCTAAGATTTTATTTTTGGCATCAATAATTTTATACCAAGTAGCCACTAACCCAATTTTCTCTTCGGAATCTAATAAATCAACTTGTTTCTGTAATCTCGAAGGATGAGAAATGTCATCACTATCAAGTATGGCTATATATTTACCTTTGCAAAGATTAATTGCAAAATTTATAGCTTTATACGAACCAATATTTTTTTTTAACTTAATTATTATTATTTTTTTATTTTTATATTGAGATATTTTTTTTAAAGTTGAGTCAGTAGAAGCGTCATCAATAATAATTAATTCCCAAAACTTATATGTTTGTGATAAAATACTTCTTATGCAGTCGTCAATATATTTTTCAGAATTATATGTTGCGACTATAATAGAAACCCTTTTTTTATATATCATAAAAATTTTAATTAAAGATTCAATTTTTTTTTTATATATTTTAGTTCTGCCAATATTTAGAATATAATTTTATTAAAAAATTTATTACAAATAATTTACTAGTCTTAATTAAATAATAACTTTTTAAGAAGTTTATTAGAGGCATCTAATTTGATCAAACTGCTTAAATTAATTTTATTATAACTTTTTAATACGTAATGCCTATTTTTACTAAGAATACTATGTAATTTTTTAAAAATTATTTCTTTATCAAAATTATGAGAAAAATATTTAATATTTTTATTATTGTATATCCATGAATTTTTAGAGTACTGATAAATTTCCCTTTGAAATCTAAGAACCTTAATGCCTCTTGATAAAGCTTCTAATCCCAGTGTACTTTCAAAAGAAACTACCAGTAAAACTTTTTCTAAAAAATAATAATTAGAATAGTTATTTTTCTTGTATAAAAAATTCCATTTTAAACCAATAAATCTATCAAGGATAGATTTATAATAATTATACTCAAAAAAATTTTTATTAGAATTTTCATAACAGCACCCCATTATTACTAATTCTAAATTATAAATTTGACAATAACTCGCCAAGATAGGTAACAGAACAGTCTCATTATCATTGTAATAATTCTCATAATCCGAATCTTTAAATAAAAAATTTTCTGGGGCTCTGTATTGAGAAATAAACGCTATTATTTTATTTTTACTTCTATTTATATTAAAATTTTTATAGGATTCATTATTTAATATTGATCCAACAACAGCAAATTTAGTTTTAATAGATTTATAAAATTTTTTTTCTTGTCTACCAATCAAGCATACTAAGTCACAAAATAATTTATTTTTATTTACTTTTGAACTTAATGGACTCTCTAATCTTACTCCGTTTTGAATGGATACAAAACGAATATTTTTAAAAAATATTTTGAGCTTATAAAAAATTAAATCATTATCAATAAATGTAACAATATTTTTTGGCTGAATACTCAGGATATATTCTTTATAATAATCTAATGTTGCAAATTTAAATTTAAAAAAAATTTTAAATAATATATAAAAATTAATTTTTTGACTTATTTTTTGTAAAATTTTAAAATTTTTTTTAAAAAAAAAATTTATATTTTTTTAATTTTTAATAAATTTTATATTTTTTTTTTTTTTTGGTTTATAAAAAACTTTTTTTGAAAAAAATACTATATAAATTTTTTTTATAAAATTTATTACTTTTTGATTCATCACAAATATAAAATTTTGCTATATTTTAAAAAATATTTAGATACTTATTTTTTATATTACTCATAGACACGTCTTTATTTAAAGCTAAATTTAAAAATGTATCTCTTACCTTTTTAACTTTAACTGAATGAAACCAATTCAGTGGATCATCCCATATACTATTTATATGCTTGGCTGCTATTTTTGGATTCGTAAAGACTATCTTGCAATTTATTAAATCATTCAATATTTCCTCTGAATCCTTATGAAAAAAAAAACGACTTTTATTAAAAACTAATACTGTAGGAATTCCAGTCGCCATAGATTCGGAAAAAGTAGTCTCTGGATAAGTGCAAACTATTATTTTTGTTGAATTAAATAACATATGAAGTTTATTATTTACTAGTTTTTCTTTACTAATAATATTTGCATATAACTTGTTATAATCTATACCGCCATGTTTCTTATTGAAAAAATGATGTGGTTTTAAAAATAATTTTTCTTTTATTCCATTTTTTAATTCTTTTACAAAATTTTTTAAAAACACTACCTGCTCAAGTCTTTGGGTAGCCTGTGTTCCATATGGACAACCATATACCCATTTAGGATGTCCTCCACCAATAATTAATAAATTATTATTTTTATATTTTGAATAATTTAAATAATTATTATTATATTTAAAAAAAATTGGATTTAACTTACACTGTACTACATTTTTTTCTTTGCCGTGTTTAAACCAAGAAATTTTCTTTAAATAAATTTTATCTAAATCTAAATAATCTTTTAAATATGGAAATGAACCTCCATGTTCCAATAAATAAATTGCACTTTTATTATCTTGCTTTAAAGCAATATCAAATTTATTACAATTATCATCATACAAACCATAAGAGGTTATAATAATTTTTGATCTTCGTGTTTGTATGAATCGGTTAGTAAAATTTTTAAAATTCTCCAAAAAACTTTTGGGAATTTCTTCAATAATTCGTTTTGTTAAAAATTTTTCAAACTCTGTTGTTAGAAATTTGTTTTTTTCAAAAAATTTAGAAAATCTATATCTTGCCGTAATGTCTTCTTTACTATATTTAATTAAAAAATTATTAATTTTACTAATAAGCTTTTCATTAATAAAATCATAAAAAAATTTAGGAAAAAATTTAATAAAGAAATACTTGTTATAACAAGTATCAATTAATTGAATTTTTTTTTTTGGTAATAATTTGATTAAATAATTAATAAAATTAAATAGAATTGTGGGGAATATAAAAACTATTAAACTATTTAATAGTTTAGAATAATTATTTTCTTTTACATATTTTTTATTAATTTTTTTATAAATATATTTTTTATTAAGTGTTATAATAATATCATCTATTAATTTTTGATTCCAAAATTCATCCTGTATTTTTTTTATAAATGATTGAGTGTTATCTTCTGGCAACAAAATATTTTGATGAATATTTTTTGCTATAATAAAAGTATATTCCTTATCTACCTCACTGACTGTCCTCCATCTAAAATATAATGAACTGACATAATGATACAACCACAAAAACAAAATTTGTTTCCAGAATTTTTTTGAATATTTAACATTATGAGCTTTATTTAAATATCTATAAATATTATTTAAAATCCTTAGACAGAGAGATCTAATATAATAAGAATCTTGTAAAAAAACTTTTTTATCATCCCATATAAAATCAAATATTTTTTTATTACTAAAAAAATATTCTTCTTTAACAGCCCATTTTCCTAAATAATAAAACTTATTATTAGTACTAATTAAATTAGTAGTTAATATATATTTCATTTATGAAAGATTTATAATTTCAGCTTCATAATAAGGGTTTAATTCTGATCTAAAACTAATTTTAAAATCACCCCGGTTAGGACTGTTGGCGCCAATAAAATCGTAAAACTTTTTTCCAATTTTTTTTGCATATAATATCGCTTCAATGGCACATCTTGATCCAGCTCCTAAATCTTTATAAGTAGGGTTATTTAGGGCAAAAAGACCGTATGCAGTATAATTGTCTATAATACAAACAACCAAAGAAGCTAATTTATTTTCTTTATCTCGTAGCGCAATAACAAAACTATTTCTATCATTTAAACTTTTGTAAAAATTTTTTAAAAAATTTATTTGATCTTCGTCAATAACAATATGATGTTTAAAAAAAGTTTTATTATATATATCTAAAAATTCACTTAAACTTACATGACCTGAAATTATAAAATTTTTTTTTAAAGATTTGTTATATTCCTGTCTTCTAACTACGCGAATATCTAATAATAAATCATTAATGTCTTTAATTTTTTCTAAATTTTTTATAGCAGTATAACGCAAAGACACGTTACATTTTTTTTTTTTATTATTTTGGTTAATCCAAGTTAAAGATCTTAGATCAACAATCTTGGGATGAAACGAAAAATAAATATTAAAATTATAAATTTTTAATAAATTAATAATTAAATCCTCCATTATCTTTAATCTTTTACTTTGTGATCTTAAATTATTTTTTAATGAAAATTCCTCTGAATAACAAAAACTATGATATACTGAATTTCCCTTCGGCTTATCTATTATTTTGCCTATCTCATTTAAATAAAATAATGAAGCAGCTAATATTTTGGAATCTTCAATTAAAAAATATCTAACAAATTTTCTTTTATTGCAATTAATAAACCAGGACATCATAAATGGACTACCTTCGGTTGAACTTAAGCAAAAATTATCCCACTCAATATCATTGGTACAAATTTTTAATTCCATTTATTCTTATTATTTTAAAAAATTATATTTTTTAAATTAATCTTTTGATTTTTATTTTTTTGTTAAAATTGAATTTCTTCATATACAATTTAGCAATCTCTAAATGAAAAAACTCATCTATATCTATCAACGTTTCTTGCGATAATTCAAAAGGAATAGATTTTTTAAAAATAAATTTTTTGTATTTTTTAAATATTTTAACATCTATAATATATATAGCGCCTGATACAAAATAATATTTATCATATATCTGTCGATTATTTTCAATTTTTTTAGAATAAAAAATGGTTCTTTTATTTTTTATTTTAATATATTCGTTTGGATTATGCCAAACCTTAGTGACTGCAAAAGCAGATTTAATGCCAGATTTAATAGTTTGTTTAATCATTTGATTAATTTGATATATTGACCGAAATGGGCAGGTAGGTTCTAATAATATTAAATACTTAAAAAAAATATTTCTTTCTTCATAATAATTTAATAAATGTATAGCAACATCTGTAATTTTTGATTTATTTGAAGAAAGATATTTAGGCCTTAAAAATGGAGTTTCGATTCTCGTATATTTTTTTGCGATAGATAAAATTTTTCTCGAATCTGTGGAAACTATAATTTTATTTTTTCCAACAACCCTTTTAGCCAGATTAATTGTGTAATGAATTAATTCTTTTTTATTAATTAATTTTAAATTCTTATTTTTTATACCTCTTGACCCTGATCGCGCAGGAATTAATATGAGATTACTCATATTTTTTTTAAAATTAAATTTATTATTTTTGCTTGTTTTAAAATCTCTTTCTTAGAAGTTTTTACATAAATAGGAATTGAAACTGAACTTTCTAAGAGATATTTAGTATATCTATAACCTTTTTTAAAATTTGTAATACTGTTTTTCATGTGACTCCACGTTCCAGAAAAATGCCAGTCAATTGCATCTGGTAAATTTTTAGTACTATAACCATATTTATTAAATTCATTTACAAATGTTAGCGCTTGATTTTTAGATTTAAATTGAAAGATTAAAGTATCAGCCAATTCTCCTTTTGAATCTACAATTTTTCTATAAGAAATAACATTATTATAGTTAATAATATTGTTTTTTAATAAGCTTTTGTTTTCTTGATTCTTTTTAATTATATATTTTAATTTTTTTAACTGAGCTATTCCAACCGCTGCTTGTAGTTCATTCATTCTAAGGTTTAATCCATGTATTGTTCTGGTGTCTCTACCTCTAGGAAATATTTTATTAGACTCGTGTCCATGATCAATAAATTCTTTGCAAAATTTATGAATTTTTTTATTATTTGTAACTATTAAACCACCCTCACCTGTACTTATAATCTTTTGAAAATCCAAACTAAAAACTCCAATATCTCCCATTGTGCCTAAATATTTTTTTTTATATTTTGCACCAAAAGATTCGCAAGCATCTTCTAATATTTTAATCTTATTCTTTTTAGCAATTTTAAAAATTCTATCCATTTCGCAAGGATTACCCAACATCGAAACTGGAACTATTAGTCTAGTCTTTTTTGTAATATTCTTCTCAATAAGATTAGGATCTAAATTATAAGATTTATTAATGTCTAAAAAACGCACTTTAGCGCCACATTCTATTATACTCTCTGCGGTTGCAACAAAAGTAAAAGCTTGTGTTATAACTTCATCATTTCTTTTTATTCCTAAAGCTTTCATCGCAACATATTGTGCCATTGTGCCAGAAGTGGTTGCAACGCAATATTTTACTTTTAAAAATTTTGCTACTTGTTTTTCAAATGCCCTAACTCTAAAAATATTATTTCTTCTTTCATTAAATCCATGCGCAAAAAGAACACCGTTTGAATTTTTAAAAATATCTATTAAATTTTTTTTCTCTTCTTTTCCAATAATTTCCCAGCCAGGCATATTATAAATATTTTACTATTAAATTTTTAAAAATTTTACTTTTAATATTCATTTTTATAGGATTTTGATCAAAAGCTTTTTGCTGTGTTCTCATAATTTTTAAAATAAAATTTAAATTTTTTAAGGACAAGTCAAAATAGCTTAATTTTTTTGGAACTTTTAATTTATCAAATATTTTAATAAAATAATTTAAAAAACTTTTTGGATCTTTTGAATTTTTAAGATTTAATATTTTTGATAAACTTTTATACTTATTATAACCATTATTAATATTATATTTAATGATATCCAAAACAAACATTCCACCTCCGATACCATGCGGAACCTTATAATAAACACTTAATGGATAAGAAATTGCAGATGCTATTCCGCTTCCAGAATTCATTTGAACAATACCTGATAAATGCGCAGCAAATAATAAATCTAATCTTTTGTCTAAATTTGGTCTAGATTTTGTCAAATCTAGAATTGACTTACTAATCAAACTTATAGATTTTTCTGCTAAAATGTCTGAAAATATATTACTTTTGTTGCACGTATAACCCTCGATGCTATGAACAAATGCATCTAATGCGGCACCGATAGCGGAAAATTTTGGACAAGTTACAGTATTTACAGCATCAAGAATCGAAAAATCGGCAAACATGAATTTTCCATTAATGCCCATTTTTTTTTTTTCTATTTCATCTACAAAAGAGGCGTTATAAGAAGCTTCGCTGCCGGTTCCAGCTGTTGTTGGAATACAAATTATTGGACAGCCTTTTTTATTTAATTTATTAAAACCTCTATAATATAATGGTTTCTTTTTATTTTTTATTAATGCGGCAATTGCTTTAGCGGTATCCATGCAGCTACCTCCTCCTATAGCAACTATGGTCTTAAAATAAAATTTTTTAGTCTTCTTTAAATAGTAATTTAAAGAATTATATGTGGGTTCATTTTTCCCAGAAATTATGATTTTTTTAATTTTAAAATATTTTTTAAATTTATTATGATATTTTTTCCAAGTACCTGAATTATAAAAACCTTCGTCTATAAAAAATAATGGATCCGAGAAATTCTTATTTATTAGAATTTCTGGCAAACGAATTGTTGAACCGTTTTTTACTAAACAATTAGAGTTTGTTAAAAATTCAAAATTATTTTTCATAAAAAATTTTTATTTTAATCGAGATCTAATTTTTGTTATTCTTAATAAAGAATTGTTCTTTTTAAGAAAGTATTTAAGGTATAATTAGATATAATTAAAAATATAAATTATTATTTTATTAATTATTTATTATATATAAGATTTAATTAAATGTTTATAAAAAAAGCCAAAAAAAAAGTCTTATTAATCGCTGAGGCATGCGACAATCACTTTGGAGATATAGATCTAGCTAAAAAATTTGTAATACTTGCTAAAAAATCTGGCGCTGATGCAATAAAATTTCAACATCATATACCAGATGAAGAAATGCTACCTATGGTACCAAAGTCTAGCAACTTTAAAATTTCATTATATAAATTTTTAAAAAAATATGCACTAAAAATTTCTCACCATGAATTACTTATGAACTTTTGCAGAAAACAAAAAATCAAATATCTATGTACACCTTTTAGTTTAAAAGCAGCTATGGAATTAAACGAGATGGGACTTGATACTTTTAAAATTGGTTCTGGAGAATTTACCGATTTGCCGTTTATAAAAAAAATTTTAAATTTTAATAAACCAATAATTTTATCTACCGGTATGTCAAAAATTGGAGATATTAAATTTATGAATAAATTTATTAATAAATGGAGAAGAAATAATTCAATTGCAGTAATGAACTGTACTAGCGAGTACCCGCCAAATTTTGAAGATTTAAATCTAGGTTTTATTCCAAAACTTAAAAAAATCTGCAATAAATTTACTGTAGGTCATTCTGATCATACAAATAATATCTTTACGAGTTTATCTGCTGTTACATTGGGTGCTCGCATTATTGAAAAGCATGTTTTTATAAATTACAAATCAATAGGCCCTGATAGAGAAGTTTCTATTTCTTTTGATCAACTTAAAGAATTGGCTCAGGGAATAAGAATAATAGAAAAATGTTTAGATGATAAAAAAAGAATATACCAAAAAGAAAGGCAAATCGAAAAATGGGCCAAGAGAAGTATTGTTTCAACACAAGACTTGTTTCCTGGAAACAAATTGTCAGAAAAAAATATATGGTCTAAAAGACCTGGCACAGGAATATCTTCAAGACTTTATTTTAAGTATCTTGGTAAGATTGTTAAAAAAAAAATTGATAAAAATAAGTTAATCAAAAATTCAGATTTAATTTAAAATGAAACTTCTTTTTTTTACTGGATCGCGGGGTGAATGGGGGTATTTAAGACCTATATTAGAAAAGTGCAAAAAAAAAAAAATTAAATATAATATTTGCGCCACTAATATGCATCTTCTTTCGAATTTTGGAAAAAGCATTGACGAAATCACGAGAGATGGTTTTAAAGTCACAGATAAAATTTATATGGCTCTCGATGGTTATGACCACTTTACCATGACTAAATCATTGGGTGTTTTAATTTCTTCTTTTTCTGACGTTATAATGCGACTAAAACCTGATTGGATCGTAATCGCTGGCGACAGAGGAGAAACGTTAGGAGCAGCAATTGTTGGTGCATATACTTATACACCTGTAGCTCATATTCAAGCTGGAGAGCTTTCTGGAAGTATCGACGGAATGGCAAGACACGCTATTGGGAAGCTATCACATTTGCATTTTTCAGCAAGCAAAGATGCAACGCAAAGATTAATAAAACTTGGGGAAGAAAAATTTCGAATTAAACAGGTAGGAGCACCTCAATTGGATGACCTTAATGTTATATTAAAAAATAAAAATAAAGATTTTTTAAAAAAAATAGGCTTAGAAGGAATTAAAAACTATATATTAATTATTTATCACTCAAATACTGACGAATTAGAAAAATTAGAAAAAAATTTTTATGAGTTAAAAAAAAGTTTAGAAAAGCTGCCAAAAAATATATCTAAAATTTGGATTATGCCAAATAATGATGCTGGATCGGTAATTTTGAATAATCTAATCTTAAATAATTCAGACAATAATACACATATTTATAAAAACTTATCTCGTACAATTTATTTAAATTTGCTTAAAAATTGCAAATTTATTATTGGGAATTCAAGCTCAGGTATAATTGAAGCTGCTACTTTTTTAGTTCCGTCTATAAATCTTGGCAATCGACAAAATAAAAGATTACAAAATAAAAATATTATAAATATAACGCGTGAAAAAGAGTATCTAATTACTAAAGCAATTGAGAAAATTATTACAGGAAAGTTCCAGATATCTAAAAAAATTAAAAACTTATATGGCGATGGTAAATCTTCAGAAAAAATTATTAATATTTTGCTAAAAACTAAAATAAATAATAAACTTTTAAACAAAAAGATCACTTATTAAATAATAATGAAAAAAAATTTTAAAGATATAGTCGTAGGAGATAATTTAGCAATTTTAGACACAATTATTATAATTAAAAATAATAAAAAAAAAACTGTGCTAATTCATAA
>Ga0114977_10002124_pt1 | contig 12819 bp, 8 predicted proteins | sample S_130805_MF_Meta_FD_87026 | JGI IMG/M metagenome (GOLD analysis project Ga0114977, IMG submission 87026) | Freshwater microbial communities from Lake Simoncouche, Canada to study carbon cycling - S_130805_MF_MetaG | ecosystem: Environmental > Aquatic > Freshwater > Lake | place: Lake...
GCCTGCTGCGCGGAACACGGTAGGCACCACCAGCAGGCGCTTGTGCGACCGGCGTGCCTGCAGCTCCAGCGGGGAAGAGCTGTCAGCAATCGCCAGGCTGGCCATCGATTCCAGGAACTCTCCGCGCCGGCGGCCTTCGAATTCCTGGGCAATGGCGGCCCCGACCATGTCCTGACGCGATCCGCCCAGCAGGACGGCGGCGGCAAGGTTCAGGTCAACGATTCGCCCCGTCGTCATCGACACAACGATGACGGCATCGCGCGTCGTTTCCATCAGAACGCGGTATCGGGTGTCAATCTCGCGCTGGGCCTCATAGTCCCGCTCCAGCGCAAGCTGCGCCTTGACCAGCTGCTGCTGCATCTCGGCGATGGGGCGCAGATCGCGCCCCAGCATCAGGATCGTCCCGTCGCCGGCAAAACGGTGCAGGGCGTAGCGCACCGGAAACTCAAAGCTCTGATCATCGATATGGTTCAGTTCGACCGCGCGGGTGCCGCCCTGCGCAATCAGCTCCTGCAGCCGGGCCTCGAACTTGCCGATGCTTTCCACGGTCAGCACCTTGCGCAGCGGCAGGCCTTCCCATTGGTTGAGGGTGCCGAAAGACCGGTGATGCGGGTTGACCAGAACGGACCGGATGACTTCATCGGCGGACAGGATCAGTGCAATATCGGAAGCCGTCGCGATGATTTGCCCCATAAGGTCGGGGGGGATGGATGCAATCGACCCACCTGTCGCACTGTTGTGATCGATAGCTTTCACAAAATCATCTTACCTGTTGGCCGACGACCCCATCGGGCCGCGGCAGCGTCATCCCCGTAAGGAAATCGTGGCCGGAGCCTGCGCCCCAACCGAAACCAGCGGGGCACAGCCGCACAAAGCCAAAGCCTCGCCAAGGTCTTGCGTCACGAAATCGACGCCCGTCCGGTCAGCCAGATCCGTCCGGCCGGCCACGGCCGCACCGCCCGCCAGAATTGGCATGCCCCGAGGCCCGAAGCTGCGCAGCGTGTCGACCAGCTTGCGGGAAACCTCAAGCCGCTCGTCATGGCCGATGGACAGCATCGCGACATCAAAGACCCTTGAGCGCAGCAAATCGATGAGTTCAGTTCGATCCGGCCCCAGCCGCAGACAGACAGACAGGCCCATGCGGCGCATCTGGCCGGTCACGACCACAGCCCCCAGCGTGTGCTGCTCGGCCCCGGGAACGACCATCAGGACAGACCGGCGCCCCGGAAGATGCGCCGGGTCACCGCCCCAGCGGGTGCCGATGGCGCGAACCAAAGCCTGCAGGCGGGCCGTGGCGATCGTGACTTCGGCAAAGCACAACCGGTCCGAGGACCACCTTGCCCCAAGCTGCTGCGCGGCAGCCGGTATATAGACATCCGCCATCGCTGCGGGGGAAATGCAGGCCCGGCGAAAAGCTGCCAGCGTCTCCTCGATCCGGTCGCCATCCGGTGTTACCATGCCATTGGCAAGGGCATGGACAAGATCGGGGCGAAGCGTTGAGGACGTCCGTCGGCTGCGGTCGACCAGCACGTCCAGAACCCGTGCGGCGAAAATGGAAATCGGATCGCTTCCGTCGGGAAGGCGCGCGCTGTCGTCCCTGACATGAGTGTCACTCATGATCGCCCCCTGCGGCTCGGGGCGTGGCCGCCCGACCGGTCGAATGTCGTCTCTTTGTTCGTGCAATCACACTCTTTCATAGCAGAAGCAATGTCAAAGAAATTTGACACTTCGCAAGGATGTCCGTTCCGCTTGCGGCGGCAAGCTGCCGGCAGTGCGCAGTAATCACAAACAATTACTGAATTTTTGCCGTCGTGCCTTGGAGCCGGGCCGACTGAACCAAATGCATTTGATGTGTAAGATTTAGTTGACACCTTCGGGCCCGCAGAGCAAGGTTGGGGCAGAAAGACGTCCAGGGGAGGCACCAGATGCCGCAAGATAACCGCCCGGCAAGACAACGTGCCAGGCTGTATTCGCCGGCAGAACGGGCGCGGCGCGATGCATCGCGCTGGACATTGATCCAGGGCCTTCTGGCACCGGTTCAGTTTCTGGCCTTTGCCGTCTCGCTGGTTCTGGTGCTGCGCTGCCTTGTCACCGGCGAAGGCTATGTCGCGGCAACGGTATCGATCCTGATCAAGACCGCGCTTCTGTACACGATCATGATCACCGGCGCGATCTGGGAGAAAGAGGTTTTCGGGCGCTATCTCTTTGCCCCGGCCTTCTTTTGGGAAGATGTCTTCAGCTTTGTCGTGATCGGTCTGCACACAGCCTATCTTGTGGCCCTGTGGTCCGGCGGCCTGTCGCAAGAGGCGATGCTGATCCTGGCGCTGGCCGCCTATGCAACCTATGTCATCAATGCCGGCCAGTTCCTGTACAAGCTGCGCCTTGCCCGGCTTGACGCCGAGGTGGCGGCATGAGCGCGCTCCCCTCTGGCGGCTGCCGCGACCTGCCTGTTCTGCGCGAGCGCGGCCAGCGCGAGGTGTTCTGCGGTTTGACGGGAATCATCTGGCTGCACCGCAAGATGCAGGATGCCTTCTTTCTGGTGGTGGGCAGCCGCACCTGTGCCCATCTGCTGCAATCCGCAGCCGGGGTGATGATCTTTGCCGAACCCCGCTTCGGCACGGCGATCCTTGAGGAAAAGGATCTGGCCGGGCTGGCCGATGCCCAGACCGAGCTGGACCGCGAAGTGGACCGCCTGCTTGCCCGCCGCCCCGATATCCGGCAGCTGTTCCTGGTCGGCTCCTGCCCGTCCGAGGTGATCAAGCTGGATCTTGCGAAGGCCGCCGAGCGGCAAACTGCGCGGCACGCGCCGCATGTGCGGGTGCTGAACTTCTCCGGCTCGGGCATCGAGACGACCTTCACGCAAGGAGAGGATGCCTGCCTGGCCGCCATGGTCCCGGTGCTTCCCGCCACACAGGCGCGCGAATTGCTGCTGGTTGGCGCGCTGCCCGATGTGGTGGAAGATCAGGCGCTGGCGCTGCTGGCGGCGATGGGCATTGCCCCGGTCCGCGTGCTGCCCGCGCGCCGGTCCGGCGAGATGCCTGCCGTCGGGCCGAACACGGTTTTCGCCCTGACCCAGCCCTTCCTGGCCGACACCCGCGAGGCATTGCTGCGCCGGGGCGCGCGCCACATTCCGGCCCCCTTCCCCTTTGGTGAAGAAGGCACGACCCTTTGGTTGCGGGCCGTCGCTGACGAATTCGGCGTGTCTGATGCCGCTTTCGGGGCCGCCACCGAAGCCCCCCGTGCCCGCGCCCGCAAAGCCGTTGCGGCCCAGGCCGCAACGCTGCGGGACCGCACCCTGTTCTTCTTCCCCGACAGCCAGCTTGAAGTTCCGCTGGCCCGCTTTCTGGCCCGCGAATGCGGCATGACGCCCCTGGAAGTGGGCACGCCCTATCTGCACCGCGACATCCTTGGCCCGGACCTTGATCTGTTGCCGCCCGTCCCGGTGCTGTCCGAAGGCCAGGATGTGGACCGCCAGCTTGACCGCGCCCGCGCACAGCGCCCGGACCTGACAGTCTGTGGCCTTGGTCTTGCCAACCCGCTGGAGGCCGAAGGGCTTGCCACGAAATGGGCCATCGAACTGGTGTTCACGCCGGTCCATTTCTTTGAACAGGCCGGCGATCTGGCCGGGCTTTTCGCCCGCCCCCTGCGCCGCCGCGCCCTGCTGTCGCCGGCCACCGCGCTGGAGGCCGCAGAATGATGCCCGCGCAAAGCCTGTTTTTCTGTTCAAAAATATCCTCTGGGGTGACGGGCGATCAGAAACCCATCGGTGAAGGGTTTCCGCAAAGAACGCCCGGCCCGTGGCCGGGCCCGGGGGGTGAAGCGCCCCCGGTCCGCAGGCCATCATGAAGCTGACCGTCTGGACATATGAAGGCCCGCCCCATGTCGGTGCCATGCGTGTCGCCACCGCGATGGAGGGGCTGCATTACGTGCTGCACGCCCCGCAGGGCGATACCTATGCGGACCTCTTGTTCACCATGATCGAACGGCGGTCCAAGCGCCCGCCTGTCAGCTACACCACCTTTCAGGCCCGCGATCTGGGCGGCGACACCGCCAACCTGTTCCGCACCTCTGCGCAGGACGCCTTTGACCGGTTCCAGCCAGAAGCCATCATCGTGGGCGCCTCTTGCACGGCAGAACTGATCCAGGACAATCCCGGCGGGCTGGCCGAGGCGCTGGGGCTGCCGGTGCCGGTCATCGCGCTAGACCTGCCGTCGTATCAGCGCAAGGAAAACTTCGGCGCGGACGAGACCTTCCTGCAGATCGTCCGGCATCTGGCACGGCCCATGGCGCGCACGGAGCGGGTCAGTTGCAACATCCTGGGGCCGACAGCACTGGGGTTCCGCCACCGCGATGATCTGGCCGAGATTGCGGCGCTGCTGGAGGAGATGGGCATCGACGTGAACATGGCCGCCCCGATGGGCGCGCGCCCCGCCGACATCGCCCGGATGGGGGCCGCGCATTTCAACGTGCTGCTCTACCCCGAAACCGCCGAATCCGCCGCACGGCACTGCGAGACGGCCTTCGGACAGCCCTTCACGAAAACCGTCCCGATCGGCGTTGCCGCCACCCGCGCCTTCATCGCCGAAGTGGCGGCCCTGGCGGGCACGGCGCTGCGCCCCGACGAGGCACGTCTGCGCCAGCCCTGGTGGGCGGCCTCGGTCGATTCGACCTATCTTACCGGCAAGCGCGTCTTTCTGTTCGGCGATGCCACCCATGTCATTGCCGCTGCGAAAATTGCCCGTGACGAGATCGGCTTCGAGGTTTGCGGCATGGGCTGCTACAACCGCGAGCAGGCCCGCGCCCTGCGCGCCACCGCAAAGGCCTTCGGGGTCGAGCCGCTGATCACCGACGATTATCTTGAGGTCGAGGCAGCGATTGCCGCCCTGCAGCCGGAACTGATCCTGGGCACGCAGATGGAACGGCATATCGGCAAGCGGCTGGGCATTCCCTGCGCCGTGATCTCGGCCCCGGTGCATGTGCAGGACTTCCCGGCGCGCCATTCGCCGCAGATGGGGTTCGAAGGCGCAAATGTGATCTTCGACACCTGGATTCACCCGCTGGTCATGGGGCTGGAAGAGCATCTTCTGCACATGTTCCGCGACGATTTCGAATTTCACGATGCCGCCGGCCCGTCGCATCATGGCGGCCACGCGCCGCGCGCGCTGGCTGCCGCGCCGGGGGCTTTGCCCCCCGACACACCGGATGTTTCCGAACAGAATATGTCAGCTGCCACTGCGGCAGACCGCCCCGATGCTGCCGCCCCTGCGGCAGACAGCATCGTCTGGCTGTCGGATGCCGAGCGCGAGTTGAAGAAGATCCCGTTTTTCGTGCGCGGCAAGGCGCGGCGGAACACCGAAAACTTCGCCGCCCAGAAGGGCCTGAACGAAATCAGCATCGATACGCTGTACGAGGCAAAGGCCCATTATGCGCGATGACCGGCATATGAACGCGTATCGCGTCGTCATCGTGACGCTGGACCGGCATGCCGCAGGTCCCGCTGCACGGGTGACACCGCGCCTGCAGGCGGATTTCCCCGGCATCACCGTCGATATCTTCGCCGCCGCCGAATGGGGCAACAACCCGGCCGCCTTTGCCGAATGCGAAGCGGCGCTGCGCGAGGCGGACATCGTCATCGCCAACCTGTTGTTCCTTGAGGAACATGTGGCCCCGATCATGCCGCATCTGCTGGCGGCACGGGCGCGCTGCGATGCCTTCGTGGGCATGATCACCGACGGGCAGATCGTGCGGCTGACGAAAATGGGCGATCTGGACATGTCCAAGCCCGCCTCGGCGGCGATGCAGCTGCTCAAGAGCCTGCGCGGGTCAAAGGGGCCATCGGCAGCCTCGGGCGAAAAGCAGATGAAGATGCTGCGCCGCCTGCCAAAGATCCTGCGCTTCCTGCCCGGCAAGGCCCAGGACCTGCGGGCCTGGTTTCTGTCGATGCAATACTGGCTGGGCGGGTCGGACGACAACATTGAACAGATGCTGCGCTTTCTGGTGTCGCGCTATGCCACGGGCCGCACCTGGGCCAAGACCTCTGCCAAGGCACCCATCGATTACCCGGATGTCGGCTTGTATCATCCGGCCCTGCGCGACCGGATCACCACCCGGCTTGCAGATCTGCCCCGCCCTGCGGAAACCCGCGCCACCGTGGGACTTCTGGTTCTGCGGTCCTATGTGCTGGCGGATGACCGCGCGCATTACGATGCCGTGATCGCCGCCTTCGAGGCCCAGGGGCTGGCGGTGGTGCCCGCCTTTGCCGGTGGGCTGGACGGACGCCCGGCCATTGAGGCTTACTTTCAGGGACCGCACGGGCCGACGGTCGACGCGATGGTCTCTCTGACAGGGTTCAGCCTGGTGGGCGGACCGGCTTACAACGACAGTCCGGCCGCCGTCGCGGCGCTGCATGCGCTGGACGTGCCCTATGTCGCGGCCCATCCGCTGGAGTTTCAGACGCTGGCCCAATGGGCCGCCTCGGGCAGCGGGCTTGGCCCGGTGGAAACCACCATGCTGATCGCCCTGCCTGAAATCGACGGGGCCACCAACCCCACCGTCTTTGCCGGGCGGCACGGGACCGAGACCTGCACGGGCTGCGCGCGGCGCTGCGCCGGTGCCTCGGATGTGCGCGCCATGGCCCCCTGCCCCGAGCGCATCGGCGCGCTGGCCGACAAGGTGGCACGGCTGGCGACCCTGCGCCGCAGCCGGGTGGCGGACCGCAGGGTTGCCATCGTGCTTTACGGCTTTCCGCCGAATGCCGGTGCGGTGGGCACCGCCGCTTACCTGTCGGTGTTCGAATCGCTGCACAATACGCTGCAGGCCATGGCCGCAGAAGGCTATGACGTGACCCCCCCGGCCACGGTCGAGGATCTGCGCGCTGCCGTCCTGCAGGGCAATGCCGCCCAGTTCGGCCAGCCCGCCAATGTGGCCGCCCATGTCGGCGCGGATGACATCGTGGCGCGCACGCCCTGGCTGGCCGAGGTTGAGGCCGCCTGGGGACCGGCCCCCGGACGCATTCAGTCCGACGGGCGCGGCGTTTTCGTGCTGGGCGCGCAATTCGGCAAAGTCATGGTCGGCATCCAGCCGGTCTTTGGCTATGAGGGCGACCCGATGCGCCTTCTGTTCGAAAAGGGCTTTGCCCCAACTCATGCCTTCACCACCTTCTACCGCTGGCTGCGCGAGGATTTCGGGGCCGATGCCCTGCTGCATTTCGGCATGCATGGGGCGCTGGAATTCATGCCCGGCAAGCAGGCGGGCATGGGGCCGGGCTGCTGGCCCGACCGGCTGATCGGCGGGCTGCCGAATATCTATCTCTACGCCGCCAACAACCCGTCGGAAGCTACCTTGGCCAAACGCCGCTCGAACGCGATCACGGTGACCCATCTGACGCCGCCGCTGGCGCAGGCCGGTCTGTACAAAGGGCTGCTGGAGCTGAAGGACAGCCTGAAGCGCTGGCGCGCCACCGATCCGGACGCAGAAGAACTGTCCGAGCTGGAAGGTCTGATTGCCGAACAGGCGGCGGCGGTCGATCTGGGCGGCATCGCCCCGGCGGCGCTGTGGATCAAGCTCTTGGAAACCGAAGATGCGCTGATCCCGGACGGGCTGCATGTGCTGGGCCGCAGGCCCGATGCCGCTGCGATGGCCGGCTATCTGGACATCCTGGCCGGGGACGACGCCGAAAAGCGCGCCGACTATGCCGCCAAGCTGGCATTGGACAGCGAAATTCCGGCGCTGCTGCGCGCGCTGGCCGGGCGGTTCATCGCCCCCGTGCCGGGCGGCGATCTGATCCGCAGCCCGGACATCCTGCCCACGGGCCGCAACATCCACGCTTTTGATCCGTTCCGGATGCCTACAGAATTTGCGCTGCGCGACGGCGCGAAACAGGCACAGCGGCTGCTCGAGGCGCATCCAACCTTGCCACGGTCGATTGCCCTGGTGCTGTGGGGATCGGACAACATCAAATCCGACGGCGGGCCGATCGGCCAGGCGCTGGCCCTGATCGGGGCGCGGCCCCGGTTCGACAGCTATGGCCGCCTGTCGGGTGCCGACCTGATCCCGCTGGCCGAGCTGGGCCGCCCCCGGATCGACGTGGTGATGACCCTGTCCGGCATCTTCCGCGACCTGCTGCCGCTGCAGACCCGGATGCTGGCCGAAGCCGCCTACAAGGCTGCCACCGCCGATGAGCCTGCCAGCCTGAACTACATCCGCGCCCATGCGATGGCCTATGCGGCGCAGATGAATGTGGACATGGAAACCGCATCGCTGCGCGTCTTTTCCAACGCGGAAGGCGCCTATGGATCGAACGTCAACACGCTGGTCGGATCCTCGGCCTTCGGCGAGGAGGATGAGCTTGCCGATGCTTATGAGGCGCGCAAATCCTTTGCCTATGGCCGGGACGGCAAAGCGGTAAAGAACGCGGCCCTTCTGCAGAAGGCGCTGAAGAACGTCGATATCGCCTATCAGAACCTGGAATCGGTTGAACTGGGTGTCACCAGCGTGGACCATTACTTTGACACGCTGGGCGGCATTGCCCGCGCGGTAAAGCGGGCGCGCGGCGGCACCGAAGAAACGCCGGTCTATATCGGCGACCAGACGCGCGGCACCGGCAAGGTGCGCACGCTGCGCGACCAGATCGCGCTGGAAAGCCGCTCACGCACGCTGAACCCGAAATTCTATGAAGGCATGCTCAAGCATGGCTCGGAAGGCGTGCGCCAGATCGAGGCGCATGTGACCAATACGATGGGCTGGTCGGCCACGACAAAGGCCGTGGACCCTTGGGTCTATCAGCGCCTGTCGGAAACCTTTGTGCTGGACGAGGCAATGCGCCGCCGCCTGGCCGAGATGAACCCGCAGGCCAGCGCCCGGATGGCCAACCGCCTGCTGGAGGCGAGCGAACGCAACTACTGGCAACCCGACGCGGCCACGCTGGCCGCCCTGCAGGGCGCTGCGGATGAGCTGGAAGACCGTCTGGAAGGGATCGCCGCAGAATGACCGGGATGCCCGCCACCGTCACGCCGGGCAGCGGGGGGCCAGCCCCCGTCGTCCATCGGTTCTCGAACCGGTGGCGAACACGCTGGACGACCCCCGGAGATATTTGTGAACAGAAAATGAAACCGATGGGTTTCAGCCGGACCGAGGAGGATACCCCATGAGCCCGCGCGACGAAATTCCGAATCTGCGGGGACTGGACGGCGACGGGTCGGTCCAGGTCCATCAGGACGACAGCATGAAGATCGAAGGGGCCAAGGTCTTTTCGGTCTATGGCAAGGGCGGGATTGGCAAATCGACCACCTCGTCCAACCTGTCTGCCGCCTTCTCGATGATGGGCAAGCGCGTGCTGCAGATCGGCTGCGATCCGAAGCATGATTCGACTTTCACCCTGACGGGACGGCTGCAGGCCACGGTGATCGACATCCTGAAAGAGGTGGATTTCCACCCCGAGGAACTGCGCCCCGAGGATTACGTCGCCATCGGCTTCAACGGCGTGAAATGCGTCGAGGCAGGCGGGCCGCCCGCCGGCACCGGCTGCGGCGGCTATGTGGTGGGGCAGACGGTGAAACTGCTCAAACAGCACCATCTGCTGGAAGACACCGACGTGGTGATCTTTGACGTGCTGGGCGATGTGGTCTGCGGCGGCTTTGCCGCCCCCCTGCAGCATGCCGACCGCGCGGTGATCGTCACCGCGAATGATTTCGACAGCATCTATGCGATGAACCGCATCATCGCCGCCGTCCAGGCGAAATCGGGCAGCTACAAGGTGCGGCTGGCCGGCTGCGTCGCCAACCGGAGCCGCGAGACCGATGAGGTTGACCGCTACTGCGCCAAGGTCGGCTTCAACCGGCTGGCCCATATGCCGGACATCGATGCCATCCGCCGGTCGCGGCTGAAGAAGAAGACACTGTTCGAGATGGACGAGTCCGAGGACATCGTGCTGGCCCGGGCGGAATACATGCGGCTGGCCGACACGCTGTGGCGGTCCGTAGGTGGCGAGGGGTCGTCCCCCGCCCCCCTGCCAGACCGCGAAATCTTCGAGCTGCTGGGATTTGACTGATGTCTGACTATCTGGCGACCCGCGACCGGGTCGAGCATTACTTTGACCGCAGCGCCACAAAGGTCTGGGAACGCCTGACCTCGGACGCGCCGGTGTCGCGCATCCGCCAGACGGTGCGCGAAGGGCGCGACCGGATGCGCGCGACCATGCTGTCGCGGCTGCCCGACGACCTGACGGGCGCACGGGTGCTGGATGCCGGCTGCGGCGCGGGCCAGATGACGGCAGAACTGGCCGCGCGCGGCGCCGAGGTGACGGCAGTGGATATCTCGCCGGCGCTGGTCGAGATCGCCCGGGCCCGCCTGCCCGAAAACCATCTGTCGCGCGTCCGCTTTGCCAGCGGCGACATGCTGGCCGATCATCATGGCCGGTTTGACTTCGTGCTGGCGATGGACAGCATGATCTACTACTCCACGCTCGACATCGCGCAGGCGCTGGACCGGCTTGCGGCGCGCACCGACCGGGCTGTGGTCTTTACCGTCGCCCCGCGCACGCCCTTCCTGATGACCTTCTGGGGTCTGGGACAGATGTTTCCGCGCGCCGACCGGTCGCCGACGATGGTGCCCCATGCCTATGAGCGGCTGAACCGCGCCACCGGCAACCGGCTTGCACGGGTGGCCCGGATCTCGCGCGGGTTCTATATTTCGGAATGCCTGGAGTTCCGGCCATGATCCTGCGCCGCAAACATGTGAAGGCTCTGTCGCCATCCTGGCTGCCCTTTGCCGATGCGGCGTCCGAAGGCCTGCCTCTGCGCCAGCTTTTGCGGCTGTCGCTGTTCCAGATTTCCGTCGGCATGGCGACGGTGCTGCTTCTGGGCACGCTGAACCGGGTGATGATCGTCGAGATGGGCGTGCCCGCTTCTGTAGTGGCGATCATGATTGCGCTTCCGGTGCTGGTGGCGCCGTTCCGCACCCTGCTTGGGTTCCGGTCGGACACCTACCGGTCTTCCCTGGGGTGGAAGCGTGTCCCCTATCTGTGGTTCGGTTCCTTGTGGCAGATGGGCGGGCTGGCAATCATGCCCTTTGCCCTGATCGTGCTGTCGGGGGATCAGACCACGGGGCCGGCCTGGGCGGGCGAGGCGCTGGCAGCCCTGGCTTTTCTGATGACAGGGCTTGGCATGCACATGACCCAGACCGCTGGGCTGGCGCTGGCGGCGGACCGCGCGACGGAAGAGACGCGCCCGCGCGTGGTGGCGATGCTGTATGTGATGTTCCTGATCGGCATGGCAATTTCATCCATCGTCGTGGGCTGGCTGCTGCGTGACTTTGCGCCCCTGACGCTGGTGCGCGTGGTGCAGGGCTGTGCTGCCATGACGCTGATCCTGAACCTTATCGCGCTGTGGAAGCAGGAAAAGGTCAGCCCGATGTCGGCGGCGGAAATGGCCGCCCCGCGTCCGAAATTCCGGGAAGCCTGGGCTGACCTGCGCCGCGTCCCCGATGCACTGCGGCTGATGGCGGTGGTGGCGCTGGGTGCTTTGGCCTTCAACATGCAGGATGTGCTGCTGGAACCCTATGGCGGCGAGATCCTGGGGCTTTCGGTGGGGGCGACCACCCTGCTGACCGCAAGCTCGGCGATTGGTGCGCTGGCCGGATTCTGGCTGGCCGCGCGCTGGCTGGGACAGGGCATGGACCCGTTCCGCATGGCGGCGCGCGGACCGCTGGTGGGCATTGCAGCGCTGTCCTGTGTGGTCTTCTCGGCCCCGATGGGATCGCCGGCGCTGTTCTATCTGGGCGCGGTCGGCATCGGGCTGGGGGGCGGGCTGTTTGCCGTGGCCACGCTGACCGCTGCAATGAACCTGCCTGAACGCGGCCTGGCCGGCCGGGGCCTTGTGCTGGGCGCATGGGGGGCCGCGCAGGCCACGGCCGCCGGAAGCGCCGTGGCCATCGGCGGGCTGCTGCGCGACGGCATCGGACATCTGGCGATGTCCGGCCGGCTTGGCGAGGCGCTGGCCACACCCGCGGCAGGCTACAGTGCCGTGTATCATCTTGAAATCGGACTTCTCTTTGTCACGCTGGCGGCCCTTGGGCCGCTGGTGCGCACCCGCATCCTTATCCGCAAACCCGAACAAGGCAGCGCCCGACTGGGTCTTGCCGAGTTCCCCACCTGACCTCGGAGGACCCTTTCATGGTTGGTGTAACTTTCTTCGGAAACTTCGACCTCGCAAGTCTTGCAATCTGGCTGTTCTGGGGCTTCTTCGCCGCATTGGTCTACTATCTGCAGACCGAGAACATGCGCGAAGGCTATCCCCTGGAAACCGAGGATGGCTCGCCGTCCCCGAACCAGGGGCCATTATCGGTGCCCAAGCCGAAGACCTTCCGCCTGCCCTTCGGGCGCGGCGAGGTGCAGGCCCCGAATTTTGCGCGCGAGGCGCGCGACGTGGCCCTGGCCCGCACCGCCGTATCGGAAGGTTTTCCGCATGCGCCGACGGGCGATCCCATGCTGGACGGGGTTGGCCCCGCCTCTTGGGCACCGCGCCGGAATGTGCCCGAACTGGACGGGCACGGGCACAACAAGATCGTGCCGATGGCGGCTTCAGGCCATTTCAATGTGGCTGCGGGGCGCGATCCGCGCCGGTTGCCGGTACAGGCCAGCGATCATGTGATCGTCGGCGCTGTCTCGGACATGTGGGTCGACGGGGCCGAACAGATGGTCCGCTATCTGGAAGTCACGCTCAACAGAGGCGGCAAGCGCCTGATCCCGATGCCGATGGCGAAAATCCATGCGGACCGGGTCAAAGTTTCCTCGATTCCCTCGGAACTCTTCGCTAGCGTTCC
>Ga0114977_10002128_pt1 | contig 12812 bp, 11 predicted proteins | sample S_130805_MF_Meta_FD_87026 | JGI IMG/M metagenome (GOLD analysis project Ga0114977, IMG submission 87026) | Freshwater microbial communities from Lake Simoncouche, Canada to study carbon cycling - S_130805_MF_MetaG | ecosystem: Environmental > Aquatic > Freshwater > Lake | place: Lake...
GTTCAAAATCTCCTGCATTTTCTTATCTTCATCAGATTCTTCAGATGAAGAAGATGTTTTTCCAGCAGTTGAAACAATTTCAGCATAGCTGTCAAAGTTTTCTTCTTCTGTTACCGTTTCAGTATTTTTAACTTCTTCTGATTGACCCAAGAAATGAGTATTCAAGAGTTTCTTGATATCATCATAAGACTTATGATCAAAAATAGAATCTAGATCGTTAGCAGAGTTGTATACCTCATCTAAATCATCAATACCTTCAACCTTAGATGGTGACATGAACTTGGAACCAACATATGTTGCATATCCACCTTCATTCTTTTCTACCTTGATCTTGAGACTGCATCCTTTATCGGAAAGATCAAAAACCTTTGCTCCAAATTCATCAGCATCGTCTCCGGTGATAGCCGAATCGATAATCTTTGCCAATTGCTTTCCATAGCGAAGAATCTTTACCTTACCTTGATTCTCTGGATTGGTTGGATCTTTAATTACCAACACATTGACGAGCCAGTTTTCGTTCCTCTTGATTGGTCGAATGTGCTCGATCTCGGAATCATTCTTGGAAGAATAAACCTTTGAACGATACTCGTCAATTGGGCATTTTTCTCCATAGGTATTCGGACACAATACCGATACGATATTGTTACTGGCAACACTCTTCCATGTATGACTGTAATAATGGAAGAATGTCCTTTCTGGATTGGTTACTAGTGGAACAAGTCTTACAATGTAAGTCTTGTCGATTTCCAACTTCATAAAATCCTTGAAGGAACTTTCTGATGTTGTGTTATTGTTTTTGTTGATCGCGTCTTTGATAGACTCGAATAGTGATGTTGTGTATTTACTCATACGGTTTTAATATTAGCACTGTGTATTTTGTTTTGCAAGTTTTCTTTTACGAAATTTTCAATTTTTTTTGTAGCTTCTTTTACTAACTTTTTTGTTTTTTGTGAATTGTGATATCTAACTTTAAAAGATTCAATCTTTTCCACCAAATTGCTGGCATATATATCTTGTTCTTCTTCCAACAAAGAAAAAAGTACTTTTTCAAAGTTTCCAAGTTCCATTAGTGAATATGGATTTACTTTATTTTCTCTATAATGGTTTATCCAAGAATACATGTAACCATTTCTATGATTTATATATTTTTTTAATTCCAAATTGTGTTCTAAACAAAATTTTCCAATAAAAAGAATACTTTCCTTGATTTTATCAATTTGATTTTCCGGATTTTCGTCTTCTTTTAAATCTTTATATGTTTTGTATGTTTTTATAGCACATCTAGTAAAAAAATACTGTAGAGTTGGGTATTTTTCGTCGGGGTGAAGGATATTTGGTGCTTCGAAATATTCTTCTATTCTAATATGAGAATATTTTTGAAAAAACAATTCCAGTTTTTTTAGATATATTACAATTTCCTCTGAAATGTCAGAAAAATCTTTTCTTGGTTGAAAAGGTTTACCATATCTAGAATTTTTTAAATAGCAGTTGTATATATTTTTTTGTAAATCGTTCAAGTTTTTTTATTTTTTGGATTTAATTTTGATCTGAATATTTTTTTGTATACGTTCGGAGTGGATTTTAAATATGCGGTTATTATAGTTTGTAAATTGTCTTCATTTAATAGATGGAAATATATATTTTGTGTTTTTGCATCATCAACTAAAAATTTTAAAAGATTCAAGTAATTTAATTTTTTTCCTTTCGAAATGCAAACAAATGATCCAAATTTTAATGTTATATCTTCAAATTCTTCAAGATTTAATGCATCGGAAGGGTTTGATCTTTCTTCTAGTTGTTGAGATGATGTTATTATCATAATGGTTTTAAATTTTTTGTCAATTCCATAAACAAAGGTGTCAATGTTCCAGATGCAGAATATGTATTTCCACCACCATCACAAAATTTCTCACAAAATTTTTGTAGATCTATACAACTATCTGATTTTTTTTGTCTTATATTTACTTTATTTGATTTTGTATTTATGAAAAAGTATAAATCGGAATCATATTTTTTCATAACAGCATCCAACATTAGGGAATTGAAATAATTTACCTGTATTCCTATAGTGGTTTTTGTGATTCCTTTTATATTAAGAGTTCCCTTGTATATTTGAACGTTTGATGCTTCCTTATTTGCTAAAGCTTTTGCTATATCTATCTTTTTTTTCTGTTCCGGAGATGGTTCTTTGTAACCATTTTTATAATCTTCAATAAATTTGGGGAAATTGTCTTTATATTCCATCCAAAACAGAATATTTAAATCATAAGATTCTTTAAAACTCATAGTATTTGAATCATAGTCATCGGTTAATGCTATAAGTTTTTTTTGTGATGGGGTTAATTCAATTTTATCATCACACATTAACTTTTTTATTAAAAGACAATTCGAAGAATACTCTTTGTATAGTATTTTTGATTTTTTAAACAATTTTAAAAAATCTTCTGAGCGTTTATGATGATCTACTATGGTTATAAACGATTCATCTAACTCTGGTAAAAAATTTTGTCTTAATGACAAATCAAATATATAAACATTTTTGGGATTTGATAATCTTTTTATGTTCTGTTTTATTTTATCTATTTCTAGATTTGTTATTTCATGGAATAAAACAGTATCATTTGGTTTAGACCATAAAAAGGTCAATAAACTAACCGCACCATCTAAATCTTTATGTGTAAAAACATGATATGTGTCATTTGACATATCACTATTTAATCACATATGTCTAATTTTCATCATCTAAACTCAAACTTTCTATCAAATCTAATGTATTAACTACAGAACCATTAAGATCACCATCGGTTGATAGATATTGTTTCTTTGGAGTTTTAACAGAGAATGATTTTGCTACATCATCGGGATCTTTTAATGAGAGAGTATCGTAATCTATCTCTAAAACAGTATGGCATTGTCTTGGACCAAATCGATTTTTGACAATTCCCATGTGAATAATACCCAATTCAAAATCTTCTTTCTCTGTCCAAATAGAAATCTGTGCATCTACCGTATGTGACAGACCCATGGATTCGCTTGTCATATCCATATCTGGATTTGGTGTAGAAAAAGCACTTCTATTTGCTTGTGTTGCAGAAATAATAGGACAACTGAATGTATACGACAATGCCCTAATCTCTTCGGTTATTTGTTTAACAGATTCGTATGAATCCAGACCTGTGTTACTGGGTGCAATTAGGTTTAGGTAATCTATTACAATAGCATCTGGCTTAATTCCACTACGAACCAATTTTTCTAGATATGCTTTAATGTGTAATGGACTTACTGTTTTAGGAGGAAACTCTTTAATTATTAATTTAGAGTTTTTATTCGTAACCTTATATTGATTTAGATGTTTTTTTAAAGAATCGGTCTGTAATTTCAAATCACAGAATGGTATTTTTGATAATTGAGAGCTTATTCTTTTTGCATATATCTGTTCTGGCATTTCTAACGAAATTAATACAACTGTTTTGTCTTGATTTAAAAGATTTGTTGCCATGTTACCTAGAAATATAGATTTTCCTACGTTAGTAACACCAAAGAAAACATATAATGCTCTACCTTCTGCCATTAATCCACCACCAAACTTTTCATCAAGCCATTTCCAACCTGTTGGAATGACATTAAAAACCTGTTGTAGATCTTCACAATGCTTATCAATCGATTCCAGATAATCAAAACCATTATTATCAATCAATGATATGTTACAGGCAGTCTCAAACTCCTTCAATATCTTTGATGGGTTGATGCTACCAGTTTGTATATCAAGAGAAGTCTTTAAAACAGTATTGAGTACCGACTTTTCTTTAATAAATCGTTCGGTATTTTTTAATAAAACATCTTTATCATATTTTTTATCAATATTCTTGAATGATAAAATGGTTTCTTTAAGGGAATCTCTTTTATCTTGATCTACCAAGTGTGTTTTTAGCTCTGTTATATTTGGTACTTTCTTGTATTCGGAATAATAAGACGATATAGACTCATAAACTGTCCTTAAATTTTTATTTTTAAAGAATGTGGGCTTAACATAATGAATAATCGTCTCTAAATATCCTTGATCCATCAATGCATTGTATATTACAATGTTTTCATATAACTCTAAATCAAGAGGAAGTTGTTTTAACATTTAAAAATTAGAGTGTTTCGGTCTTTTCGTTTTTAAATGACAACTCATTAACAAGTTTGGCTTCCAATAATGGAAGTATCTTATCCCAAACTTCTGGATTATCTTTAAATTCTTTAAAGAACCCTAATACTTCTCCATTCAATGCATATCGATGACCTTGTTTCTCCAAAACACCATATCCTTCTGCCATTTCAAGGAGTCCAGAATACTTGTTTAAACCTGTTTTGAAGTTCAAATACATCTCAGTCTCAAGAAACGGAACAACAAAACGATTTTTTGTTGTAAATGCTCGCAATGTCAATCCATTAATATCCTTTGCCAATGATGTTGTTGTCTCGTTAGAATCTTTATTCTTACTATCACTGGCTCTTTCTATCTTTTTTGCCATTTGAACAATGACAGATGCCATATAAAGTGGACCAGATCCTCCTGCTTGCTTTTTAATAGCGGTTGGATGCAACTGTGATGGATCATCATAGATATGATTGGTGAAAACAATAGGACAATTTGCCTTTGCAGCAGAATGTGTAATTGCTCTCATCATACTCTTCAATGCCTTTGCTCTATTTCCCATGTCTGGTGTATCGCTACCTTCATCAATCTTCTTTTTTTCCTGTGTTGTAATAAGATTTCCGAGTGAATCGATAACAATTAATACTTTTCCTTGTAATTTCTTTTCAATAACAGTATCCAAGAACTTCACAATTTGATTTCTACATTGTTCGGTCAATTCTGTTGGTGCATGTTTAATTTTTGAAGGATCACAACCCAATCTTTTTGCAGTATCTTCGTCTAATGCGCCTTCTGTATCAAAATATGCAACGTGCATTCCCTTTTTCTGTGCATTTGCCATAATCTTATTTGCGATTAATGTTTTTCCACAAGATTCTGGTCCGATAAATCCAGAAAGTCTTCCCATAGGGATTCCACCATACAAAGAACCAGAAATAATTGCATTTAGTGCCATTGATCCAGTATCAATCCAATCTCTTACTGTTGATAAACTATTTTCATCCAAAAAAGATGCTTCTGGATTTAGATCATCTAAAATCTTAAATGCTTCTTCGATTGTTCCGGTTACTTCTTGTTCTTCTGTGTTTTCTTTTTTAGTTTTAGCCATATGTTTTTAGTATAAAGAAAAAACCCGAAAAGTCAAAGACTTTTCGGGTTTAATTTTTTTATTTTCTAACTATATCACTATTCGTCAAACAAATTAACTACCTTTTGTTCAGATTTTTGTTCTTGTTGCGGTTCTGGTGAGACAAAAGAATTTGCCTTAGAGAACATTTGTAGGTATTGGGCTTGCAATCTAAAATCAATTGCTTCAATATTACTCAAGGTAATCGTGTTCTTCTTATATGAAAAGCATACATCGGAATTTTTATCTCCTAGAAATTCTCTAAAGAACAACGGAAAGAGTTGAACCGACATTTTTCCAGAGTTGTCTCCCCCCACCATGATTACTACCGGATTATTAACATTTAAAATGTTATCATCAGTAGATGATGCAGGAGTTCCCATGATAGTTCTTCCTACTGCATCTAGGAAGATTATTGGTGTTGTGTTGTTGTTTGTTTCTGTTGTGTTACTCATATATTAATATATTAATATGATATATTAAAATGTCAACTATGATAAATATAAAAAATGAAAAAAGATTTTAGATATAATGAAACAACTAACGAGTGGGTTCATAGTTCATTGCCAATAAGTATTGATAATGAATTGTTTAATGAAATGAGTGATGATGAAGTTGCATCATTAATAAATTCAAGATTAGAAGATATAAATAATGAAATTAATATTATTCCTAAACCTAAAAAACCAAAAAATTATTTGAGTGATGAAGAACTAACATCTGGATTTGCTAAAGCAAGAGAGATGATTTCTCTACCAGAATCATTTAAACAATTTTTTATGAGAAAAGATCGTTTAAATCGGTAACTTGTTCACATCCTATAGCTGGTAATGGCCAACCAATAATTTGAAATATTCTACTAATTGGTGGTATAACATTTTTTTCAAACATTTTTCTGTAATTGGGTTTTACGTATTGATAAAAATCTTTTGGAAAATCATTAGGAAATGCTAATGTGTCAAATCCCAAACTGTTTTTCAAACAATATATGGTTTTAATTTTTTCACCACTAGAAATATGTTGATATCTATCTGTTATTTTTAATATATCGATTAATTTATTATAGTTAATAGCAGACTTGACGTGATTAGGAGTTCCTTTTCCAAATTTGCCATCACTTTCCATATTGTTTAGATACTTTTCGTAATTATTAACCTTTTTTCTAGAAGATATTAGTTCTGGTGTCATATTACAATACTCTTCAAACCCATTTTGGAATAATGTATTGGCAACCTTTCTGTTTTTAGAAATAATAGCGGATTCTATAATTTTTTTAATTAAATCTTTAATTTCTTTGGATAGAATAGATTTTGCAACCTCAATTCCCTTGTATAAAAACTTATCAACCTTTGTGCCTTCACTATCCAATATGTGTAATATGTAGTATTTCTTTTTTTGCAAAACAGCAACATCACATATTTTTTCTCTTTTGAAGAAATATCTAGTATCTATAGAATTAAATTTATTAGCCGCCCATTCATTAATTTTTACATTCAAAACTTTTCCAAATTCTTCGATTAATGAATGTGCTTCTTTAGAAATGTTTCCGGTTTCATCTTTTAATGATACACCATTCTTATCAAAGAATTTTTTAAATGAAAAGAACTCACTATCGGTGTCTTGATATACACAAACGTCTTCTAATCCTCCATCAAACCCTTTGGTTTTTAAATATTCATAAACTATCTCTGATCCTTTTTTTACAACCGATTGACCAGTCAATGTTACACTTTCTGCATGATCAATATCGAAAAGAGGAGAATATATTTGTGAAAATACGCCATATATGGAATTCAAGATTACTTTATACACGTTAGACAATGTATCATTGTCATTTATTTCTTCTTTTAATCTTTCTATCTCTTTACTATCATTAGTAAGACTCAACTTTTTAGCAGCATCTCCCATTTTGTTTTTTGCTGCAACTCTTTCTTGATATAAACCATCAATCAAGTTAGGAACAACACCTTTGATCTTTTGTGTATATAAAACATTAGCTTCTGATATTGATAATTTTTCTTTCTGCACCAATTTATCAAATTTTTCTTTCTCCAAAACTACATTTTTATTATTAGATAATTTTAATGTGTATTTTTCATCATCGATCTTAACAATTTTTCCAATTTTAGTTTCTGGTGAAATGTTTAATGTGATAATGGTGTTTGGATATAGACTGTTTGCATCGTAGGTTACTACATCCTCGTACAGACCCGGTCTTGGTTCCATTACAAAACCTCCTGCAAATTTTTGTTTCACGTTTTCAACATTAAAGGTCGGTATATACACACCCTGCTTCTGTGCTTGATTTGCAACTGCTCCGGTGATAAGAGAAACCTTTCCCATTGATTTTTCAAATGGTATGAATCCTCTATATGAAAGATTTCTTACCAATTTCAAAAATTTTAACTTGTCTTCCAGTTTAATTAGAAGTTTTACGTCTTGAATATTGTAATCAACGAATGTGTTCCAATCTTTATCCGCCAAATCAGCTAAAGACGATGCAACATAAGCAATTTTTGAATCACCTAGTTCATAATCAGAAATATAATTTAGACTATATGATTCTCTGTCACCCAAAGAGAATGTTTTATATACTTCCATATAGTCCAGAATGCTTATTCCGCATATATACCATCTATCCATTCTTTTTCCCATTTTGTTTAGAGACAAGTTCTCAACAAATCTCAATTTAGACACGGGTGACAATCGTTTTGCCTCTTGATCATCAAATATAATAGCCAAACGATTTATAATATATGGAATATCATATCCACAAATATTCCATCCACTAACAACATCAGGATAATCCGATTCCCAAAAATCTAAAAACTTTTTTAGTAAAATTTCTTCATTTGAACACTTGACGTATGTTTCATTTGAATTTTTAGACGTATATGATCCACCAGTACCCCATGTATAATAGTGTTCTGATATAGAATCATATATTGTAATAAGATTTATTGGATCTCTAGCCTCTTCTGGTGTAGAAAATCCATCTCTACCATATGTCTCGATATCTATATAGAAAATCTTTAACTTGTTTTTGCTAAAATCTTCTTTCTCAGAATCTTTTTTAAATGTTTCTAATAAGAATTGCTGTTCCGCATTCAAATTATGAAATATTCTGGTTATAGTAGTACTATTTAAAAATTTACTTCTTTCAAATTGATTCTTGAACTTTATTTTTTTCAATTTTGTATCAAATACCGATACGCCATCTACACCATCCGGTGATTCTACTAATAAAAATGGCTCAAAACTGCTTTCTGTTTTGATTCTATTGCCACTTTCATCCCATGTCCAGAGATGAACACATTCATCCTTGGCATCATAATAAACATTGCGATAACCCATGAGATTATAATAATGTTTTTGGAATAAAAATCAAGAAATTTATATCTTTTGATCGGGATTCAACTCAATAAGTCTTGGCGACATTGCATTTCTTTCTTTACTACCAAATGCAGTAAAGTATATTGCCTCATATTCTTGTATATGGTCTTCCAACCATAATCCTTCTACGAATTTTCTAGATTTATCGGAATATTTCATGTAACGATCAAAGTCGGAAGTTAAATGTTCCAATTGATTTATTAAATCATCACCGGATTTAAATTTGAAGTCTGCTTCTTCGTATGTACACAAGTCTTGAAACGCACCGGGTAGTCCTAATCCTCCCGATTCTATCATTTTAATGTTACTCTTGGATTTATTAAACACATTATCTTGTAACGAAGCAAAGACCGCATTACAATTAGCATCATATAATCCTTGTGGATACTCCAATAGAGGCGACCAATCAATATATTCCATTTCACCATTATCAATAAATGGTTTCATTACTAATGGATAACAACCCTTCCAAACAAATTTAAATTTCTTTCTGGCTTTAATGATAGCATCGGTAACATGCTTGAAATCGTCATTGAGTCCTGTTTTATTCAATACATCGATGTGTGTTCCCGATCCAGAATATAAAATTCTAGGTCTTTTCTTATTTTGTTCGTATGTTTTTTGTAATCTTTCTCTATTATGGAATTTATTTAACCAAAATTTTGGAGGATAGTTGGGAATGACTGTGACATTTTTATTTCCAGTTTTAGAAATATAGTATTCCTTCATGTATTTACAGGTAACGGTAATCTCATCCATCATTCCCATAATTTCCATAATACTCTTTACTATGTTTTCATCAACAAATGCATCTTTGCATCTATTATAATCGGGGATATCGTCTTTAAATACTATATCATCAATTTCGTATATTAATCTATATCCTGTTTGAGATTTAACTTTATGCAGTTCTTTTATAAAAGAGTTTTGTGCAGGAGTTGCCTGTCTTTGCATTCTTATGGATTTTAATGAACCATAAAAACGCAAATCTAATATCATCTGTGTCATTCCAGAAATACAAGCCTTTTGATATCCATTTAAAACATATTCGGGCCATATCATTCTCCAAAATCCACAACCACCATAATCAGCATAGTAATTCAAGGCTCTTGGTAGATTACTTTCTGGCATTTCAATAGGAGGAGCAGAAGGTATTCTAACAGGTTTATAACCTACATATGAGTAGGTAGGCATTCCAACAGGACATCCCATTGGCAAAGATGGTATTCCGCTTTTAGATGGCTGATATTCATATACTACATTGTTATTATTTGAAGGATTTTTTAATTTTAAAGCCATATATTATATATTAATATAAAACACCAAAATATCAAGTTTTTAAACTTGTTTCTCCTTTATATTTCTCTATTTCCAATATATTATCAAAATTACTTTTAATAGAACTCTTATTATGAGAAACTATGTATATACACTCTTTATAATCTTCCACTCTTTTTTTAAGTATGTTCATTATTTTCTCTATTCCGGATTCATCTATAGCCGAATCAAACAATTCATCGTAAATACTCAACGAAAAAGATGTACCGGAATACAATCTTAAAATATCTTGGAATGCAAATAGTACAGAAATGTCTATTCTCTTTCTTTCTCCACCACTAAAATTGAAATATGAGCATTCATTACCATATACATTAATAATTTTCTCTTCAAACATCTCATCAAATTCACATGTGCATGGTGCATCCATAGATTTCAAATAAAAATTAATTTTTTGATTGAATAAAGTTAATAACTTTTTAATAATATGTGTTTTCACCCCTTCTTCTGATAATACAAATTTTATTTCTTCCAATACCGATAATTCTTTTTTAACTTTTTCCAAATCTTTTTCTATATTAGAAATTTCTTTTTTAATTGTGTCTATTTGATCATTGGTTTCGTCTTTTTCGTTTATCAATTCTTCTATTTGACTCTCGTATTCTTTTATTTTATCTTTAAAATTATTTATTTTTTGATTTTTTAACTCTACGGAACTTTTTTCCTGTTGTAATTTTTTATTTTTGTCTTTAATGCCAAAAATAAATTGTTTTATTTCTTGTTTTTTTGTATTTTTGACATTAATTTTGTCGTTAATATCGGTTAAAAGCATTTCATTTTTCTCTATAATCAATAAACAATCTTCTTTTAAACATTTGTGATTATCTTCTATTAAATTTTCGAATTTTCTATTACAGGTTGGACAGAAATCTTTCTTTTTATCAAATTCTTTTAACTTATTTTTTTCATTTTGAATATATGTTTTATATTCTATTTGTTTTTTGGAATATTCTAAGATGTCTTCATCTAGTTTAGTCAATCCGGTTTCTAATTTAATAAGTTTTGTATCATTTTCTTTAATTTTTACTAATATGTCATCCAAAGATACATTTATTTTTTCGGTTGATGCTATATCATCTTTAATTTTTTTAATTGTAAGATTGATATTATCAATTTTATCTTTCTTTTTTTGTTTATTTTTTACAATTTGGCTTTCAAAAATATCTAGATTCTTTTGTTGGTTTAAAAAATTATTAGAAAGAATATCATTTTGTTTTTTAGTATCATTCAAATCTGATCTTGCTTTTAAAAGCATTTCAGTGAAGATATTTAAATTCAAGATACCTTCTATAAATTTTCTCTTCTCTATCTTCTTCTGCGCCATGAAAGGAAGAGTATTATTAGCGGTCATAATAACAGCATTATTGAATACTTCAGGCGTAGCACCTATTAATTTTTGTATGAATTCATCATTCGCTGGAATAGTTGATAATGTTATATCAATATCATCCTTTAACACTTGAATCTTGCTCGGTCCCAAGCTTCTTATTATCTGATAAGAATTTTTAATCGAGTCTACGCTAATAACATCAAACTTTAATGTTACCTCACATCCTTTTTTTTGTTGATTGTGAATTATTTTATCGTTTTTGATGTCTCTTATAGTGCTTCCAAATAAGCACCAATATACAGATTCTATTATAGATGATTTACCTACGCCATTTCTTGTATTATTATCTTTATTAATACCTGTTAGTAGATTTATGCCATTTTGAAAATTTATATTGATCTCATTATCACCTACTGATAAAAAATTTTTTATTTTTAAAGTATTAAAAACTATATTCATAGTTTTAGTTTAAACTATAATATGAATATATCAAATATAATAATGAATATTTTGAAACCAATCTCCTTGTGTTAAATTAAAAAGATTTTTATTATGTTTATATGCATACGCATATATTGTTTGGTCATCGTTTATAGCATTATTATTTAAAAATTCATCTATTACAGAAAAACATATTTCTTTTAACTGCAATAATGGTTCAGCTTTCCCGCAAAACAAAGAACCTACTATACTAACTCTAGGATCATAAAAAGATGACAATTCTGTATCTTTTATATCACATAAAGTCAAAAAATGCACCTTATTATCATCCAATACTTTTATTTTATCTGGATTTGGATATTTTTTATATAAAATTTCAGTTGGAAATCTATGGTGTGCATATCCTGCATCCAACCATATAAAATATTGACTATTAAAATAATTATTTTTAATAGTGTCTTCTAAAAAACTAACTTTATTATAATTGATAATGTTATATTCTGGATATATCATTTCTGGTGTATGTGATTCAAATCTTCTCGATTTGAATATTTCACCACTCATAACTTCTTTAGTTCTATTGTAGAATTTTTTATAAGCTTCTAATTCAGTAAAATTATTTGTAATAATTTTTGTTTTATTAAAATTTGGATCGATTTCTGATCTTAATAAAGTAACCACATTTAAATCTTTTTTATCAATGTAAATTACTATATTGCAATCTAATGATAATATATTTTTAAAATATTTAAAATATTCATTATATGTTCTATTAAAATTTGGCCAAGAACCTCTTCCTATATCATATATACCAGTTACTATTGTTGTATTCATAAATTATAATATTTTTTATAATGATGTAATATATCGTAATCATTTACTTTATCAAAAAACTCATAATTTTCATCTTTTCTATATTCATATAATCTAGTATTTATTGTATTTTTTTTACCGGAAAACAAATACAATAAATTTAATGTAAAATCTGGCCACCCTATAATTGATTGTATATTTTTTTGTAAAAAATGAAAATTAATTTTATA
>Ga0114977_10002131_pt1 | contig 12793 bp, 12 predicted proteins | sample S_130805_MF_Meta_FD_87026 | JGI IMG/M metagenome (GOLD analysis project Ga0114977, IMG submission 87026) | Freshwater microbial communities from Lake Simoncouche, Canada to study carbon cycling - S_130805_MF_MetaG | ecosystem: Environmental > Aquatic > Freshwater > Lake | place: Lake...
CGCGCTGGAAAACGGTGATTTCTTTAGGGAGCATGGGGTGCAATGATTCCATCGGTTCAGTCAGACCTGCGGCAGCAAAAAGCGCCGCTCCCAGGCGCTGATCTCGCGCAGATAGCTCTCATATTCCAGCGCCTTCACGGCGCAAAAGCCGGTGACAAAGGCGTCGCCCAGCAACCGCCGGCCAAGCACGCTGCGCTGCATCCGTTCCAGCGCGGGCAGGAAACTGCGTGAGAGTGCATGACCGCCGTCGTAGGCGCTGTCGCTCAGCAATATCGGCTCGGTCGCGCTCAGGGCTTCATCGATGCCGGCCAGACCGGCAGCCAGTGAGGCGGCAATCGCCAGGTAGGGGTTGGCGTCGGCACCCGCAATGCGGTTTTCCACGCGGCGCGCGTCAGGAGCGCTGACGGGAATGCGCAAACCGGTGGTGCGGTTGTCATAGCCCCAGAGCATGTTGACCGGTGCCTGGCTGTCCCTGACAAAGCGGCGATACGAGTTGACGTGCGGTGCAAAGATCAGCATCAGGTCCGGCGCATAGGCCTGCAGCCCGCCGATGAAGTGGCGGAAGCGCTCGCTCTCGCCGCCGTCCTCCCTGCTGAAGATGTTGCGCCCCTGCGCGTCCAGCACGCTCTGGTGCAGGTGCATGGAACTGCCAGCCGCACCAGCGATCGGCTTGGCCATGAAGACGGCGTTCAGTCCGTGCCGGATGGCAATCTCCTTGGCGGCGTACTTGAACAGAAAGGCCTGGTCCGCCGCTGCCAGCGCGTCGCCGTGCAGCAGGTTGATCTCGTACTGGGTCGGCCCGACCTCGTGAATCCAGCTGTCGGTGCGCACGCCCAGGGTGTCGAGAGCGGCACGAAACTCGTCCCAGAACGGCGCCAACTCGTTGAGCATGTTCAGGCTGAAGGCAGACTGCCCGACTTCCGTGCGGCCATTGCGCGCCGCTGGCGCCGTCAAAGCTTGTGCCGGGTCGGTGCTGGGCGCTGTCAGGTAGAACTCGATTTCGGGCGCCACCACCGGCTGCAAGCCCTGCGCCGCGTAGCGCGCCAGCACGGTCTTGAGGAGCGAGCGTGCAGCAAAAGCGCAGGGTTCGCCATTGAGTTCCATGCAGTCATGAATCGCGACGGCCCGCGCCGTGCTGGACCAGGGTGAAAGCTTCAGCGTTGCGTAGTCCGGCAGCAGGCGCACGTCCGGGTCCGAGTCCGGAAAAATCGGGTCGTAGGAATAGTCACCCGTGACCGCCTGCATCGGAATCGCCTGCGCGATACGCAACTCGGCGCCTGCTGCAAAACTACTGGCCGGCATCAGCTTGCCGCGCGGGTATCCCGAGATGTCGGCAAAGATGCACTCGACATCCCGGATGCCGTGCTGCTGGAAGAAGGCTTGAAGCTTGCCGGTGTTCAATGGCTGCGACATGCCAGCTCAGTACTGGTAAACGCCGCGTCCGCTCTTGCGGCCCAGGCGACCCGCAGCCACCATTTCCTTGAGCAGCGGACAGGGCCGGTACTTGCTGTCGCCAAACTCGCTCAGGTAAACCTCCATCACGGCCAGGCACACGTCCAGGCCCACCATGTCGGCCAGCGCCAGCGGACCAATCGGCTGGTTGCAGCCGAGCTTCATGCCGGCATCAATGTCCTGCGCTGTCGCCAGGCCTTCAGACAATACGAAGAAGGCTTCGTTGATCATGGGCACCAGAATCCGGTTCACCACAAAGCCGGGGGCATTGCGCACCGTGATCGGCGACTTGCCCAAGGCCTTGGCCATGGCCTGCACGGCGTCGTGCGTAGCGTCGCTGGTCTGCAGGCCGCGAATGATTTCGACCAGCGCCATCATCGGCACCGGGTTGAAAAAGTGCATGCCGATAAAGCGCTCGGGGCGGCTCGTCACCGCCGCCAGTTTGGTGATCGAGATGGAAGAAGTGTTGGAGGCCACAATCACTTCCGGGGGCACGATGGCATCGATCTGCTTGAGGATTTTGACCTTGAGATCGTAGTTTTCGGTTGCCGCCTCAATCACCAGTTGTGCCGATTTCAGATCCTCGTAACTGGTGCTGCCCTTGATGCGTGCCAGCGCAGCGTCACGCTCGCCACTGGTGATCTTTTCCTTCTTGATCAGCCGGTCCAGACTGCCGGCGACGGTGGCCACGCCCTTGGCCACAGCGGCCTCGTTGATGTCGACCATAACGACGTTCAGGCCGCAGACTGCGCACGCCTGTGCAATGCCGTTACCCATGGTGCCGGCGCCAATGATGCCTACTGTGCTGATGCTCATGATGAAGAACTCCGATAAATAGAAAGCAATGTTAACGGCTTGGGGTCAAGGCGCTGTCACGCAGCTCGCGCCGCAGCACCTTGCCGATGGGGCTGCGCGGCAACTCTGGCAAAAACTGCAGGTTGGAGAGGCGTTGGGTCTTGCCCAGGCGTTGATTAGCCCAGGTCAGCAAATCAGGGGCTTCGATCAACGCACCGGCTTTGCGCACCACAAAGGCGGCCGGCGTTTCGCCCCATTGCAGTGAAGGCATGCCCGCCACAGCCGCCTCCGTAACGTCCGGGTGCTGACGCAGCACCGCTTCCAGATCGCTGGGGTAAATGTTGAAACCGCCCGAGATGATCATTTCTTTCTTGCGGTCGATCAGCGTCAGAAAGCCGTCGGCGTCGAAGCGTCCGATGTCGCCAGTCCGGATGAAGCGCTTGCCGGTCGCATCGAACCACTCCACCTCACGCGTCTTTTCTGCCTGACCGTGGTAGCCCAGCATCATGCCGGGCGAATGACCGACCACCTCACCAGCCTCGCCCGCGGGCACTTCGGCGCCGTTGTCGTCAATCAGGCGAATGTCGTGCCCGCTGGCGGGTTGACCGACCGTATGCAACTTGTCGGGGTGCAGGTGGGCGTCGAGTATGCAGGTGCCGCCGCCCTCCGTCATGCCATAGAACTCGACCAGCGCGCCAGGCCAGCGCTTCAGCACATCGGCTTTCAGGCTGGCAGCAAACGGGGCGCTGGTGGAAAACTTGACCTGAAAACTCGACAGGTCAAAGCTGTCAAAGTCGGCGTGCGCCATCAAACGCTGGTACTGCACTGGCACCAGCATGGTGTGGGTCACGCGCTGCTGCTCGGCCAGTTGCAGATAGTCGAGCGCCTTGAATTTGGGCAGCAGCAGCACGGCGCCACCAAAGCCGAGCGTGGGAAAGAACACGACCAGCGTGGTGTTGGAGTACAGCGGTGTGGAGAGCAGCGTGACCGTCTGCGGCCCATAGCCGTAGGCGGCGCCACGGTTCACATGGGCCCAGCGCATGCCGTGCGATTGCACAATGCCCTTGGGCTGGCCGGTAGTGCCCGATGAATAGATGATGTTGAAAGGCGACTGCGGCTGCAACTGCACAGGGGCCGGTTTTTGCCCGGGTGGGGCCAGCCAGTCGTTCAGAGCCTGGCCCACGGGGGCATCGTCCAGGGTCACCGTCTTCAGCGCGCTGAGACTGCCCTCGGGCAGCACGGCGGCATTCGTCGCATCGGTAAACACCAGGCGCGCCTGCGCATCCGACACCATGCGTGCCAGACTGGCGGCCGTTGTGCCGGGGGCCAGCGGCGCCACCACCACACCGGCGCGCAGCGCGCCCAGAAACACGGCGGCGTACTCGATCGACATCCCGGCGCAAATGGCAATCGAGTCGCCAACCTGCAGGCCATCGCGCTGCAGTGCTGCTGCGATGCGGTCCAGCAGCGCATCCAGCGCGCCGTAGTCCAACTGCCGCTCACCCTCCATCAGCGCGCGGCGCCGTGGATCCTGCGCCGCGTGCTGGCGAATCAGATCGGTGATGAGGGCGAATTCGGTTTCTAGCAAAGTCATTGGATCCCGGCGATTGGCGCCCAGGCGGCCAATCGTTCGATTCGCGGACGCGGCAACTTGCCAGCCTGGTACAAGTCATACTGCAGTTGCATGCCCGCCCAGAGCTCGGGGCTGGTCCCGAAAGCCGCACCCAAACGGTAGGCCATGTCGGCAGAAATGCCCGCAGAACCCGTAACGATACGGGACAAAGTGACGCGATTCACGCCCAGCTTGACGGCGGCTTCTGTCACTGTGATGCCGCCCAAGTACTCCCGGAGAACTTCGCCAGGATGCGGAGGATTGTGCATTCGATTCATATTCAAGCTCAGTGCTAGTCCAGGTAATCAACAAGCACGGCGTCCTCGCCTTCAAAGGCAAACACCATGCGCCAGTTTCCATTCACGGTAAGCGCCCCATGCCCTTTCAACTCACCCTTTAAGGGGTGCAGCGCCCACGATGGCGCCGAAAGGTCTTCTGGCTTTACCGCTTGATCCAAAGCCGCCAGTTGCAGACGCAGCTTGGTCGCCTGCGTAGTCTGTATTCCAGACTTGCTACCGGTTTCAAAAAATCGCTGCAAGCCTTTATGGCGAAAACTCTTGATCATGGAAGCGCATTGTAGTCCGTAGCGCATCAGGCTACAAAACTACTCCACGGTCACGCTCTTGGCCAGATTCCTTGGCTTGTCCACATCGGTGCCGCGCGCGCAGGCCGTGTGATAGGCCAGCAACTGCAGCGGAACCACGTGCAGCAGCGGGGAGAGTTCACCGTAGTTCTCGGGCATGCGAATGACGTGCAAACCCTCCCCACTTTCGATTCGGGTATCGCCATCGGCCAGCACATAGAGTACACCGCCACGAGCCCGCACCTCGTGCATATTGCTCTTGAGCTTTTCCAGCAGTGCGTCGTTTGGCGCCACCGTCACCACCGGCATGGCACTGGTCACCAGTGCCAGCGGGCCGTGCTTGAGTTCGCCCGCCGGGTAGGCCTCGGCATGGATGTAGCTGATTTCTTTCAGCTTGAGCGCACCTTCCATGGCAATCGGGTAATGCAGGCCACGGCCCAGAAACAGCGCGTTTTCCATCCGGGCAAAGTCCTGCGCCCAGGCCATCACCTGCGGCTCCAGCGCCAGCACCGCCTGCAAGGCGATGGGCAGATGGCGCATGGCCTTCAGGTGCCGCGCCTCTTCTTCGTCGCTGAGGCGCCCCTTGGACTGCGCCAGCGCCAGCGTCAGCAGAAACAGGCCCGCCAGTTGCGCCGTAAAGGCCTTGGTGGAAGCAACGCCGATCTCGATGCCGGCACGGGTGATGTACGCCAGCTCGCATTCGCGCACCATGGCGCTGGTGGCCACGTTGCAGATGGTCAACGTGTGCTTCATGCCCAGGCTTTGCGCATGGCGCAGCGCCGCCAGCGTGTCGGCCGTCTCACCGGACTGGCTAATGGTGACCACCAGCGTCCTGGGGTTGGGCACCGAGTCGCGGTAACGGTATTCGCTGGCCACCTCCACCTGAGTCGGTATTTTGGCGATGCTCTCCAGCCAGTACTTGGCGGTGCAGCCGCTGTAGTAGCTGGTGCCGCAGGCCAGGATCAGGATCGAGTCGATGTCCTTGAAAACCCGGGCCGCGCTGACGCTGCCATCAAACAGTTCCGGCACGATGCCGTCCACGCCTGCGAGCGTGTCGGCAATCGCACGCGGCTGCTCAAAGATTTCCTTTTGCATGTAGTGGCGGTACGGCCCCAACTCAACCGCGCCGCTGTACGCCAGCACCGTTTTCACCGGGCGCTGCGCGCTGTTCAGGGCTTTGCCGGCCTTGTCAAACAGCCAGTATTTGCCGAGTTGCAGATCGACCAGATCGCCTTCGTCAAGGTAGACGATCTGGTCGGTGACACCGGCCAGGGCCATGGCGTCGCTGGCCAGAAAGTGCTCCTGGCCGTCCTTGCCGACTCCCAGGATGAGGGGCGAGCCGGCGCGAGCGCCTACCAAGCGGTGCGGCTCGTCCTTGCAGAACACGGCAATTGCATAGGCGCCATGCAGATGGGGCAAGGCCGCTTTGACGGCTTCAAACAGGTCGCCGTCGTACAGGCTGTCGATCAGATGCGCGATGACTTCGGAGTCGGTCTGGCTCTGGAAGCAATAGCCTTTGGCCTGCAGGGCAGCACGCAATTCGTCATGGTTTTCGATGATGCCGTTGTGCACCAGCGCGACCCGGCCAGGGCGGCTAGCTGGGTCAGGGCCGACACCGTGGCTGAAATGCGGATGCGCGTTGTGCACCGCCGGTGCGCCATGCGTCGCCCAGCGCGTGTGCGCAATGCCAGTGTGGCCTTCAAGTTTGCTGGCGCTCACCTGCTCGGCGAGCTCAGCCACGCGCGAGGTGCTGCGCGCGCGCTGCAAGCCATTGGCCACCACCGCCACGCCACAGGAGTCATAACCGCGGTACTCCAGACGTGCCAGTCCCTGTACCAGGATAGGGACAATATTGCGGGTAGAAACTGCGCCAACGATGCCACACATAGAATGCTCCAGGAAATGTACACCCCAATGGTAAAAGTACATCCGAGAAATTTGTCATCTAATTATTAGCAAATTTGGCTGTTTATTTCATATTCTATTGTTTGTGAATATATTCAATGATTAGTGACACTTAATGAAATATAATTTCGCTGTTAAACGCTAAAGAGCGCCAGTTCGGCGTAACACGTAGAACTACCTAAGCTTTAACCCGCTGGCGCCGGGCAGCGTAAATCGATAGCATGCGGGGACTCGCCGGGGGAGCGAGCGTCTGTTTATTTGCCCTTGTGGCCGGAGATTCATTTGTCAGCGGAATTCATACTGGAAACGCGTGGACTGACCAAGGAATTCAAGGGATTCGTGGCGGTCAACCAGGTTGACCTGAAGGTCCGGCGCGGCCACATCCACGCGCTGATCGGCCCCAACGGCGCCGGCAAAACCACCTTCTTCAATCTGCTGACCAAGTTCTTGCACCCCAGCAGCGGCAGCATCAGCTTCAACGGCATCGACATCACGACCGAAAAACCGGCGCAGACGGCACGCCGAGGCATCGTCCGCTCGTTCCAGATCTCGGCGGTGTTTCCGCACATGACGGTGCTGGAAAATGTGCGCGCCGCGCTGCAACGCAATCTGGGTACGTCCTTTCATTTCTGGAAAGCCGAAAGCACCCTCACGCACCTTCACGGCCGCGCGCATGAGTTGCTGGCCGCGGTGGACCTGCAGGATTTCGCTGACGAACTCACGGTCAATCTGCCTTATGGCCGCAAACGCGCCCTGGAACTCGCAACCACACTGGCGCTGGAGCCCGAACTGATGTTGCTCGACGAGCCAACGCAGGGCATGGGCCACGAAGACGTCGACCGCGTCACGCGGCTGATCAAGAAGGTATCCGCAGGGCGCACCATCCTGATGGTCGAACACAACATGAACGTGGTGGCCAAGATCGCCGACCGCATCACGGTGCTGCAGCGCGGCGCCATCATTGCCGACGGCCCCTACGGCGAAGTTGCCAGCAACCCGCTGGTGATTGAAGCCTATATGGGCACCGTGAATACCGATTTGCAGGGAGCACATTGATGAGTGCCGAGCTCCTGAAAATCGAGGACCTGCACGCCTGGTATGGCGAATCGCACATCCTCCATGGCGTCAACCTGACGGTGCATGAAGGTGAGGTGGTCACACTGCTCGGGCGCAATGGCGCCGGGCGTACCACCACGCTGCGCGCCATCGTCGGCCTGACCGGCAGGCGCAAGGGCTCGATCAGGATCCGGGACGTCGAAGCGATCCATCTGGCGCCGCACAAAATAGCGCGCCTGGGGGTGGGCTACTGCCCCGAGGAACGCGGCATCTTCGCCAGTCTGACGGCTGCCGAAAACCTGATGCTGCCACCCACCATCGCTGCCGGCGGCATGAGCGTCGAAGAAATTTACGCTATGTTTCCGAACCTCAAAGAGCGTTCCAGCAGCCCGGGCACGCGACTGTCCGGTGGCGAGCAGCAGATGCTGGCGGTGGCGCGCATCCTGCGCACCGGCGCGCGCCTGCTGCTGCTCGACGAGATCTCGGAAGGGCTGGCGCCTGTGATCGTACAAAAACTTGCCGAAATGATTCTGTCGCTCAAGGCCAAGGGCTACACGATCGTGCTGGTGGAGCAGAACTTCCGTTTTGCAGCACCGCTGGCGGACCGCTTCTATGTCATGGAGCATGGCACCATCGTGAAACAGTTCGCCCAGGCCGAGCTGAACCAGAACATGGGCATGCTGCAGGAATACTTGGGCGTCTGAGCCTTTTGGAACCACTTTCTTCAACCGATTTTTCCACCCTTAACTCAACAGGAGACACCATGAAACTCAAGACCCTCATCACCGCCATGACCCTCGGCTTTGGCGCATGCGCCTTTGCCCAGGCACCCGGGCCGGTCAGAATCGGTTTCATCACCGACATGTCGAGCCTGTATGCCGACATCGACGGCCCGGCCGGCGGCGAAATGATCAAGTGGGCCGCGCAGGATTTCGGCGGCAAGGTGCTGGGTCGCGCGATTGAAGTGCTGACGGCGGATCACCAGAACAAGGCCGACGTCGCCAGTTCCAAGGCACGCGAATGGATGGACAAGGAAGGCCTGTCGCTGCTGATCGGTGGCACCAATTCCGGCACCTCGCTGGCCATGTCCAAGGTGGCATTGGAGAAAAAGCGCCCCTTCATTGCCATCGGCGCCGGCTCGGCCCGACTGACCAACGAGGATTGCACGCCCTACACCATTCACTATGCCTATGACACCGTGGCTCTGGCCAAGGTGGCTGGCACGGCGCTGGTCAAGGCCGGCAACAAGAGCTGGTACTTCCTGACGGCCGACTACGCCTTTGGCTACTCGCTTGAAGGCGACGCGGCTACGGTGGTCAAGGCCAATGGTGGCACGGTGGCCGGCGCGGCACGGCACCCCCTGAACGCCTCTGACTTCTCGGCGTTTTTGCTGCAGGCGCAATCCTCCAAGGCACAGATTCTGGGTCTGGCCAACGCCGGTGGTGATTTCACCAACGCGATGAAAGCCGCCAAGGAATTTGGCATCACCAAAAGCATGAAGGTCGCTGGTCTGCTGGTGTTCATCAACGATGTACACAGCCTGGGCCTGTCCAATACCGAAGGCCTGCAACTGGCTGACAGCTGGTACTGGAATCAGGATGATGCCTCACGCAAATTTGCCAAGCGCTTCTTCGAGAAATACAAGCGCATGCCGTCGAGCCTGCAGGCTGCCGACTACTCCGCTGCCGCAAATTACCTCAAGGCCGTACAAACTGCCGGCACCACCGACACGGAAAAGGTCATGAGCACGCTCAAGACCATGAAGTTCGACGACTTCTACAGCAAGGGCCAGATCCGCGCCGACGGCCGCATGATTCATGACATGTACCTGTTCGAAGTGAAATCCAGCAAGGACTCCAGCACGCCCTGGGACTACTACAAGACCATCGCCAAGATCCCTGGCGAGCAGTCTTTCACCACGGTGGCCGAGTCCAAGTGCACTTTGCTGAAGAAGTAGGCTGACAGGAAGCGACGCACTTTCATGGAAATTTTCGGCATTCCCCATCAGGCTTTTCTGGGCCAGCTCTTGCTGGGGCTGGTCAATGGCGCGTTTTACGCCATGCTCAGCCTCGGCCTGGCGGTGATCTTTGGTCTGCTGGGAGTCGTGAATTTCGCGCACGGTGCGCTTTACATGCTGGGTGCGTTTGCGGCCTGGATCATGCTCGACAAATTTGGCATCAACTACTGGGCTGCGCTGCTGCTGGCACCGCTGACGGTGGGTGCACTGGGCGTCGTCATCGAGCGGCTGTTTCTCAAGCACCTATACAAGCTTGATCCGCTGTACGGCCTGCTGCTGACCTTTGGCCTGGCGCTGATCTTTGAGGGGATCTTCCGCGAGCTCTATGGCGCCTCGGGCCAGAACTACGACGTGCCGGCACTGCTCTCGGGCGCCACCAATCTGGGCTTCATGGTGTTGCCCAACTACCGCGCCTGGGTTGTGCTGGTGTCACTGCTGGTCTGTCTGGGCACCTGGTACCTGATCGAACGCACACGGCTGGGCGCCTATCTGCGCGCCGGTACCGAAAATGCGCCGCTGGTGCAGGCTTTTGGCATCAACGTGCCGCTGATGGTGATGCTGACCTACGGCGCCGGCGCTGCACTGGCCGGACTGGCCGGTGTGCTGGCTGCCCCCATCATCCAGGTCAATCCGCTGATGGGTTCGAACCTGATCATCGTGGTCTTTGCGGTGGTGGTGATCGGCGGCATGGGCTCCATCATGGGTTCCATCATTACCGGTCTGGGTCTCGGTGTGGTGGAAGGTCTGACCCGCGTCTTCTACCCGGAGGCCTCCAGCATTGTGGTCTTCGTGATCATGGTGATCGTGCTGATGTTTCGCCCGGCCGGCCTGTTTGGCAAGGAAACCTGATTCATGACCCCCGCTGCCAAACTGATTCGAGTCACCTACATCAGCCTGTTCATTCTGGCGCTGCTGGCGCCCATGATCGGCCTGTATCCGGTGTTTGTCATGAAGCTGCTGTGCTTTGCCATCTTCGCCAGCGCCTTCAACCTGCTGCTCGGTTTTACGGGATTGCTGTCTTTCGGGCACGCCGCGTTTTTTGGGTCCGCCGCCTACATCACCGGCTGGCTGATCAAGATGCAGCACTGGACTCCCGAGCTGGGCATCCTGGCCGGCATGCTGGGCGCTGGCGTGATCGGGGTCGTGGTGGGTCTGGTGGCGATCCGGCGCCAGGGCATCTACTTTGCCATGATCACGATGGCGATTGCGCAGATGGTGTTTTTTGTTTGCCTGCAGGCATCCTTTACCGGTGGTGAAGACGGTTTGCAGGGGGTGCCACGCGGCGCCCTGTTCGGCCAGTTCTCACTGGCCTCGGATACGGCCATGTACTACCTGGTGGTGGCGGTCTTTGTGGCGACCTTTCTGGCTATCTCGCGCATCGTGCATTCACCTTTCGGGCAAGTGCTCAAGATGATCCGCGAGAACGAGCCACGTGCCATCTCGCTGGGTTACCAGGTAGACCGCTACAAGCTGCTGGCCTTTGCGCTGTCGGCTGCGCTGTCCGGCCTGGCCGGTTCCCTCAAGACCCTGGTCATGGGTTTTGCCACTTTGTCGGACACGCACTGGTCGATGTCGGGCGAGGTGATTCTGATGACACTGCTGGGCGGTGTGGGCACTTTCTTCGGCCCGGTGTTCGGTGCCGGCATCGTGATTTCGCTGCAGGACATGCTGGCCGACAAGGTCGGTTCCTGGGTCAATGTGATCATCGGCGTCATTTTTGTGCTGTGCGTGCTGGCCTTTCGCAAGGGTGTGGTCGGTGAGTTGCAGGCCTTTCTGGAACGCCGCCGCGCTGCCGCCAAGCTGCAGGCACGCTAGGCTGAACCTGTCTGCCGTGCCATCCGAATGACTTCGCTTGTTCTGGATGCCACCGACCTGCAGCTGCTCGCGCAGCTGCAGACCGACGCCGCGCTGAGCAACCAGGCGCTGGCAGAGCGTCTTCATATTTCGCCGCCAACCTGTTTGCGCCGCGTGAAAAGGCTGCACGAGGCCGGCCTGATCGAGCGCAAAATTGCCGTCCTGAGCGTGGACAAACTCGCCTCGGTGGTGGGCCACGGGCTGTGCGCGATTGTGGAGATCACACTGGACCGGCAGGACAACCTAGCCTTGGAAGCGTTTGAGCAGCGGGTGGCGGCGCAGGATGCGGTGCAGCAGTGTTACCGCGTCTCACCCGGGCCCGACTTTTGTCTGGTGGTGCACTGCGCCAACATGCCAGAGTATCTGGCGCTGGTGCAGCAACTTTTTACGGTGGATGCGAACGTGCGCAACGTCAAGACCTTCTTCAGCATCAAGCGCAGCAAATTCGGCGCCCGACTGCCGCTGCCCGGTTTGCCGACTCAGTCGTAGAACCAGGCGGTGGCTTCTTCGGTGGCCCATTGCAGGGCCAGGTGGGTCTCGTCGAACAACATACTGCACAACTTGCTCGTGGTGGCTGGCTCTCGCGTCCAGCCCTTCGCGGCGATGCCGATGCGTCGACGGTCGCCGCCCACGCGGTAGGTCAGGTCGCCGTATTCATTGACCACCCGGCACAGCAGCGCCACGAAGGCATTGACCACCGCGCGCACGGGCCGGCCCTGCGCTTTGGCCTGGTTCTGCAGCGCACGCACAAAGCGCAGCAGGTAGTCCAGTTTGCAGACGTGCGAAAAGGTATTGGCAAACTGTCGTACGCTGGAGCCCTGAATCGCCATCAACTCCCGCTCGATCACGATGTCCAGCCCCTCGTCCTGGTACTCGGGCAGGCCTGGCTCGGCCAGCATGCGCTGGATGCGGGCCACCGCGCGGCCGACACTGGTGTCTGCCTCTATCAGGGCTTCCCGAAACGCCATGCCTTCGGTCGGCTGGGTGCCCTTGCCGCCCGAAGGCATGGCCGCGGCGGCACGCCTCAGGTCGGCCATCATGTTTCGAATCTTGACCTCGCGCACCGTCAGCGTTCCGGCGATGTCGGCCAGGGTGATACGCAAGAACATGTGCAGGATGCCCAGGCGCTCGGCCTCCGACATCTCGCGCATCGGAATCAGGTCCACCAGCGCGGCCAGCGAACCTTCGCCGGTGCTGATCACACCAAACACGTCGTGGAAACGGATGATGTGCAGGAACAGCCAGTGGTCCAGTTCAGTGCTGAACATGGCGCGCAGCGCCCCCTGCTCGGGGCTGCACAGCAGGTGGTAGTAGCCGATCGTGGTGTGCCGCTCGCGCTGTATGACCTTGCCGATGTCGTGGTAGAGCGCTGCCACCGCAATGTAGCCATGGGCTGCCGTGGCCGACCAGCCACGGCGCTGCATCTCGGGCGACTCGAAGATCGCCTGGTAGTCGCACTCCAGTTCGGCCATCAGGAACAGGAGCTCGTCGTCATCTGTCTGTACCACGCCACTCAGGC
>Ga0114977_10002134_pt1 | contig 12778 bp, 8 predicted proteins | sample S_130805_MF_Meta_FD_87026 | JGI IMG/M metagenome (GOLD analysis project Ga0114977, IMG submission 87026) | Freshwater microbial communities from Lake Simoncouche, Canada to study carbon cycling - S_130805_MF_MetaG | ecosystem: Environmental > Aquatic > Freshwater > Lake | place: Lake...
CCGGGCAGAGCCCCACTCCACACTACCCCCCCCACACCACGCTACATCAAACCACCCACACGACACCACACGACACCACACCACACCACGCTACAGCAAACCACCCACGCTAACACCACGCTACAGCAAACCACACCACACCACACCACTCAATCCCACACCACTTAGTACTCGAGCTTCACTTTCATCATGCAATCTGGCTCCAACCAAAATCAATCTTCGTCCGGCAGTGATCTGTCTGCCAGCCACCAAAAGACTCCTGCTTCCACGGAAACTCGCGGGAATCCCCCAGTTTCCATCGAAGATTTTCAGCAACTGATTCATCGCATGTACTACGAAAAGGATCTTCAACGCGGCATCCCGGGCACGTTCATGTGGCTGATGGAAGAAATCGGTGAACTCGCTTCCGCCCTCCAAACAGGGACCGACCGGGATAACCTCGAAGAAGAATTCGCAGACGTGCTCGCTTGGCTAGCAACCATCGCGAATGTCGCTAACATCGACCTCGCAGCAGCAATCACGAAGAAATACGGCCACGGATGCCCCGGTTGCGGGTTGCTTGTCTGTGTCTGCGCAATCGAAGAAAAACCCTAGTAACAACAATTGAAATATCAACTCAATACCAGCAACTGTTTTGTCGAGTTTTTCGCTCAACCGAATCTGGCTCATCAAGAAATAGCTCAAGGAGTCTTTGGCAAATGATCGACGTTTCCGCTGTAAACCGACTGCATACATCCACCGTCGCTCGATGGCACCGCGAACCGATCGATCATCCTTACGGCGATCCAAGCAATACGGAACTCACCGCCTCGAATCCTCTGCCAATCATCTGCCAGCAACACCAGTTCAACTACTTGCTATGGCACGAAGAAGATATCGCGCGATCGCCCGATGTCTCGGATTCGCAGATCGCATCGGTCAAACGTAACATCGATAAGTACAACCAAGCCCGCAACGATTGGATCGAGAAAGTCGATGATTGGATCACAGCAGATCTCGAACATCGCAGGGTTACTCCAAGCCCCACAGCGAAACTCAATACCGAGACGCCAGGTTCTGCAACCGATCGGCTCTCGATTATGTCTCTGAGAATCTATCACCTCGAAGAACAACTCGAACGTCCGGGGATCGACCAAGCTCACATCGACAAAGTCTCGCATCGACTGGCGGTCTGCCGTATGCAATTTGCCGACCTTTCGAATTCTCTGAGCGAACTGCTCGATGACATCTACTCGGGGGCGAAACGACACAAAACCTATCGCCAGATGAAGATGTATAACGATCCGAGCCTGAACCCTTACTTGTACAACCGCTCTAAGTAACCCGCTACGGTCCGCAGAAGCAATTTTTCAAGCTTTAGAAGTCAACAACAATTGTAGTTGTTAACAGTACTTTAATTTGCCGAAATTAATTAACTGGCTTTTATTAATCGGCGTTTATTAATTGGTATTTATTAACTGGTATCGCTTACCATGCAACGACTGATTCCACTTCTGGGTATCGCGGTTTTCCTGCTAGCCGCTTGGGCCTTAAGCTCTCATCATCGCCGCATCCCCTGGCGCATTGTGATCGGTGGAATGCTGATGCAGTTTGTCTTGGGACTGCTGGTTCTTCAGGTACCCGCCGGCCAATGGGTCTTTGAATCGATCGGTGCGGTCTTCACGAACCTTCTGGATTGCGTTGACAAAGGGGCTGGGTTCGTCTTCGGAGAAGGACCGGTGAAAACCCCTAGCTTCGATGATCCCGAAGCGACTTCGCCAGCATTCAAAGTTCACTTTGTGGCTTTCAAAGTTCTGCCAACGATCATTTTCTTTAGCTCCCTCATGTCGGTCCTGTACTACTTGGGAATCATGCAACGTCTCGTCGGTGCGATCTCATTGGTCATGCAGAAAACCTTGGGGACCTCCGGAGCTGAAACTCTATCGACCGCCGGGAATATTTTTGTCGGGCAAACCGAAGCTCCTCTGTTAGTGCGCCCTTATTTGAATACGATGACTAAGTCGGAGTTGATGGCGGTTATGGTCGGCGGATTTGCGACCATCGCCGGCGGAGTCATGGCCGCTTACGTCGGCATGGGGATCAGCGCCGTGCACTTGCTGACCGCAAGCTTGATGTCGGCTCCAGCTGCACTAGTTGTCGCGAAATTGATGCAACCAGAAGTCGATACGCCGGTGACCCTCGGTCGCGTCGAAGCCACCCCGCCGATGGAGGCGACCAATGTGATCGATGCGGCTGCGCGAGGTGCAAGCGACGGCATGAGCCTTGCCCTCAACGTAGCGGCAATGCTGATCGCTTTCCTCGGATTGATCTACATGCTCGATTCGATCGTTGAATATTCGATCGGTAGGGTTTCGCAAGAACTTACCGGTCAACGCTGGAGCTGGAACTTCACGAAAACCATGGGGCTGCTCTCCTACCCGTTCGCTTGGCTGATGGGGATCGAAACGAAGGATTGTTGGATTGCCAGCCAAATCCTTGGAACGCGGATCGTAGGTAATGAGTTCATCGCCTACCTTCAAATGGTACCTTCGAATAAGGATTTTGCAGGCGCATCGGAGCGAACGAAAACGATCTTAACGTACGCGTTGTGCGGTTTTGCGAACGTGGGATCGATCGGAATCCAAATCGGTGGCTTGGGCCCACTTGCTCCCGACCGCCGAGCGGACTTGGTAAAACTCGGCGTACGCGCGATGATCGGTGGCCTGCTGGCTTGTTATCTCACGGCTTGCTTAGCGGCATTGCTTATCCCTTGATGCAAATCCCCTGATACAAGCGGAATACATAATGGATAAGTCCTGCTCCCCTGCCCTGCCCCAGCGAATTCGAGAAGCGATCAATCTTGCTCGAGAGATTGCAAGCCGAGCGCACTGCCCTTACAGTCAGTTTCATGTCGGTTGTGTCCTGATCGATGCTTCTGGTCGACGGTTCGAAGGTTGCAACGTTGAAAACGCATCCTACAGCGTAACGCTGTGCGCGGAGAGAGTCGCGGCTTCACAAGCCGTCGCGCAAGGCTCACGGGATTGGAAAGAAATCATCATCGTCTCGCCGACACGAGTAAGCCCCTGTGGGACATGCCGGCAGTTCCTTTTTGAATTCGCTCCTGACATGCAAGTCTACCTTGGAGATTTGACCACGGATGACGTGATTGGCCCATTAGCCCTGCGCGATTTCTTGCCGATGGCAATGACGCTACAACAAACCGAACTACCACGCCGCAATTCATAACGACATGTCCGATTCACAACCGACGCATCCGTCAGCTTCCGCTCTCGATGCTGCTTTCGAACCAGTTGCATCCCGCTTCATCGTCGGTATCGACTTGGGAACCACAAATTGCGCGATGGCCTACGTGGATACTAAAAGCCGCGAGCCGACCAAAGTCGAAATATTTCAAATCGAACAACTCATCGATTTCAGCACTGTAGATCAGCTTCCTACATTGCCTTCGTTTCACTATGAACTTGCGCCCAGGGAACTCGAAGGGGTTGATCCTAAGTTTTGTTTTGGAGCAAGCGGCAAAGCTGCTGTAGGGAACGCCGCAGCATGTATCGTTGGGACACTGGCACGCGAGCGAGTGATCCAAGCACCCGGCAGGGGATTCGGTTCGGCCAAAAGCTGGCTGTGCCATGCTTGGGTCGATCGCACAAGCGATCTGCTTCCGTGGCAAGGGGACGATACGGTCGAGAAGATATCTCCGGTCGAAGCATCTCGGCGATACCTCGAGCATCTGCGGCGAGCTTGGGACCGCCGGTTTGCGTCGAACCCACTAGCAGAACAAGATGTTGTTATCACGCTTCCAGCTTCGTTCGATGAAGTCGCAAGACAGCTTACATTTCGAGCCGCACAGGAAGCCGGACTGGGGAATGTCTTGCTGATCGAGGAGCCTCAAGCGGCCTTTTACGCTTGGCTCGATCGTCATCAAGGAGATTGGGACGAGCTGTTTACCTCCGGTGAGACCATTTTAGTTTGCGACATCGGGGGTGGCACAACCGACTTTACTTTGATTCGCGTTCTCGATGCGGTGGAGTCAACGAGCGATCCAGATGGGCTTGCACCAACATTGCAGTCCAAGCGAATGTTGCGATTGCATCGTGTTGCGGTCGGCAAACATTTGATGCTCGGCGGGGATAACATGGACTTGGCCCTCGCTAGATTACTAGAAGTTAAATTCAGTGGTTCGGAGCAACTCTCGGCGCGGCAATGGGAGTCGTTGATCGGGAATGCAAGGAAGGCGAAGGAGGTGCTGCTGAGCGAAGCTTCGCAGAACCCATCTTCATCGGGCGATTATTCGATCACCCTCTCTGGAGGCGGATCGAAGCTGATCGGTAGCAGCAAGACGATCGTCGTCGAACGCGAATGGGCACAGCGAACGCTTCTTGATGGATTCTTCGGCAAGGTTCCTTTGGATGCAAAGCCGGCGGTGAACCAAGAAGGTTTTCAGGAGTTTGGGTTGCCGTATGAGAACGAGCCGAATGTTCACGTTCATTTAGCGAGTTTTCTATGGGAGCACCGATGGGATGGTCGCGCGGATGCACGCGTTGAATCGCATCCTGTAACACACGCTCCGGGAGCTGAGCCGGAACAAACGAAGGATGGCATTGCTCAGCAGAAGCGAGCGGCGCGACCGGATTGGGTACTGTTCAACGGTGGAGTGCTTGAGTCTTCGTTGGTGCAGCAAGCGATCCTGGATCAGATTCGCGAGTGGTTTGTCGATGCGGATGATCCGGCTTGGAAACCGAAAGTACTTGCGGGGAACCGCTTGGACTTGGCGGTCGCGCAAGGTGCGGCTGTCTTTGGGCTTGTTCGCAGAGGGCAAGGGGTTCGGATTGATGCGAGGTTAGCGAAAGCTTACTACATGGTGGTCAACCAGGAGCCGAAGCGAGTGGTGTGCGTGATGCCCTCTACCGCGATGCCGTTGGATCGTTTTCGGTTAGAGTCGCAACCCTTCGACTTGTTGGTCGGAGAACCGGTGCAGTTCCCTTTGGTTTCGAGCAGTTCGCATTTGAATCATGGGTTTGGAGAAGTGCTCGCGTTTGATCCAGCGAGCATGACTGACTTGGCACCGATTTGCACGGTTCTTGAGGAGCCAGGTCGCAAGGGCAAGGAGCTGATTCGAGTGCAGCTCGAGACCGAGTTAAGCGAGATTGGGACGCTGAAGCTTTCGCTTGTTCGTGCCGATGGGCAGCAGCGTTGGAATTTGGAGTTTGATGTTCGCGGTGCACAAGCTGCTACGCAATCGCAGGAGCCTTCCGATCGAAGCATTGACCAAGAAGTGCAGCGAGTTGTGCATCAAGATGTCGTCGTGCGGGCTTATGACGTGCTGGATCAGATTTTTTCCGAGGAGGGGAAGGTCAAGCCGAAGGAAGCTTTTTCGATGATTGCGAAAGAGGTCGGCATTGCGAAGCGGGATTGGCCCGCATCCTTTTTGCGAGAGATATGGCGGGGATTGCTCGATCGAAACTCCGGTCGTATGAAATCGGCAGAGCACGAAGGTAGGTGGTTGAATTTGGTGGGGTGGTCGCTGCGTCCAGGGTACGGGTTTCCAGTCGATGATTGGCGTGTGCAAGCGACTTGGAAAACGGTGCACAATAAGTTGGCTCACAAATCAGCAGCGAATGTTTCCGAAGCGATTGTATTGTGGCGACGCATCTCAGGAGGATTCACTGCCGGGCAGCAGCAAGCATTATTTCAAGATACTTGGCCACGCGTTCGAGGGATGTTAACCGGTAGTGGACAAGAGCAATTGAATCTCAACGTTGCGATCGAACAACTGCGACTACTCGGTTCGCTTGAGCGGCTGAAGGTAAGTGAAAAGTCGATGATGGTCGAAGGTGCGTTTGCAGGGCTTGGTAGACGCAAGCTTGAGCCACTCTACGACGGGCTGTTGTGGATGATCGGGCGACTTGGTAATCGTGTTCCGGTGTATGCCACGATTCAGCAAACACCTTCGATAGAGAAGGTCGAGAATTGGTTATCGAAGTTGCTTGAGTTGCCTGAGAGCATTCAAGCCAAGCCTGCTTATGGTTTAAGTTTGATGTTGTTGGGGAGGCTTACCGGGGATCGTTATCGGGATGTGCGTGTGCAATGGCGAGAGCAAGTCGAAGCGAGGTTGCGGGCATTAGGTCAAACCCGATTGGCCAGTCTTGTGATTCAAGGAGGTGGGCTGGATCAAGAGCAGCTCGACACCGTCGTCGGTGAGTCGCTTCCCTTAGGCTTTACGTTGTCTTCTTGAAATTTGCGATATCTCGTGAGAGTCGAAGCAAGACTTCGCAGTATGCTGGCCCGTATGAGTAGCTGTCGGAATCGCTGTGACTCTTTTTTTGAAACACAGAGGCACAGAGGCACAGAGGGAACGCGCTGTCTTGGATCGAATGGGATGAGCGTGTGCAATGGCGAGAGCAAGACTTCGCAGTTTGCTGTCTTGAATTCGCGTTATTCGTCAGACCAGTCAGACAAGTCAGACAAGTCAGACAAGTCAGACAAGTCAGACCAGTCAGACCAGTCAGACCAGTCAGACCAGTCAGACCAGTCAGACCAGTCAGACCAGTCAGACCAGTCGGACAAGTCAGACGGCGAGATCCGAGACAATCCCCACCGCGTAGCATGGGACTGTGTCCCGTGCGAACGGTGAGTGCAGCCATTGCGCGGTCACCACCCTCATCCCCCGGCCCCTTGCTCCCGCCAGCGGGAGAAGGGGAGACACGCTTGTGTGTGTGGGCTTTGCATGCGTCACGTTGTAGCTTCTACCGCGAAGCAAGGGACCGTATTTGGACACGTCGTTGTGGAATGTTCGCCCGGAGACGTGTCCGTCGAAATCATTTTTGAAGCACTTCCAATAGAGCCTGCTCCGAGAACTCTGCTCCGTGAACTCTGTGCCTCCGTGTTTCCAAAGTCCGCGCAAGGGAGTCTGGTTGATCTGTGCCTCTTTTTTGAAACACAGAGGCACGGGGCAGTGCTCGGCATTTTGGTAATCTAACGCGTCATTGGTAGTACATCATCGGTGTAAGTCGATCATCAAGTAGTAAACGAGAGTATAATCTCCAGCTTACCGTTTGCTAAGCTCCGGCTGTGAAGTGACGCGGAAATGTTCTATACAATAGCTCTGCTTTTGTATAGAATCTGGGTGTTCCCCGATGCGATCGCTTTTCCCCATGTGGAAGGCCCGTTGGGGGCGTAACCAACAAGCTGGCGTTGTACTAGACGTTATTAATGGGGTGTTGGGGTATTAGGTATTGGGGGAATTGGGGCTAACCATGCCGAAATCGCAAACGCAACAACGGTCAGCCAAAAGTGCTCTGCCGAGCGCTGCTAAGACTCCTGGCGCGGAGGATCCCGCCGCGACGAATCGACCGCGAATTGTCGAAGGAATCCTCAAGGGAATTTTCAGCGGGGTATATCAACCCGGCGATCGACTCGTCACAGATCGGCTTGCAAAAGATTTTGGGGTTAGTCAGACTCCTATCCGCGAAGCGATCGGAACGTTGGCGGGAATGGGTGTTTTGCAAGTCAAACCGAATTGTGGTGCCATCGTTCGGCGATTCTCTCCCCGCGAAGTTCGGGATATTTGCCAAGTTCGCTGCGCCTTGGAGTCCCTTGCAATCCGCTCGGCATGCGGGCGGATCTCGACCGTGTTTCTCAAGAAGCTTCGTGTGAAGCTTGTCGAGCAGTCGAAGTTTCGTCTGCCGATTCGAGCAAAGCATATCGAAGCGGTCAAAGGGACCGATACGCTTTTGCACGATGCGATTCGCGAAGCGACGCGAAATAGGTTTCTCGCCGATGAGTTGGAACGAATCACACTCTTAGTACGCGCTATTCGCGATGCCGCTTGGAGTCGACTTCTGGAGCAATCAAGTCCCGATTTGGCATTCGTGATGCAAGAAGCTAAAGAGCATATTCTAATCGTCGATGCCCTGCTAGCTAACGACGTTAAGCAGGCGCGTCAGGCGCTTCGAGAACACTTGGAAAGTGGTTCTCGGTACATCGTACGTGCTGTGGAAGAGTAAAAGGAACCTTATGTCAAACTTTAAGTATTCAGCAACTTTTTTCAGCGCGCTGCTTGTTGGCTTGTGCGTTCAATCAAGCCTCATCGCTCAAAGTGTAACTGAGAAGTTGACCGCACCTTTGATCGATTTCGGTTTGCAGATACGGCCTATCTTGGCGGAGCATTGTTTTCACTGCCACGGTCCAGATCCTGCACACCGCGAAGCGGACTTGAGACTCGACGAAGAAACATCCGCAAAAGCTTTGCGAGACGGGAAGCAAGCGATTGTTGCGAGTGAGCCAAACTCAAGCGAGATGCTGCATCGGATTGTAAGTGATGATCCGGAATTGGTGATGCCACCTCCATCCGCAAGGAAAATGGTTACGCCGGCACAACGAGAGTTGCTTCGGAAATGGATTGAGCAAGGAGCCCACTGGGGGAGTCAATGGTCTTTGAATGCGCCAAAAACTGCCCCGCTCCCTGAGAGTGCAAAGGATCCTTGGGGTAAGCACCCGATCGATGCTTGGATACTTCAAGCGATGCGGGACCGCGGTTTAGAGCCGGCCCCCCCTGCCCCGCCCGAAGTCCTCGCTAGGCGACTCTCGCTCGACCTCGTCGGATTACCTCCATCATCGCATCGCGTTGCGAGATTTGCCCAAGAGATTCAGCAAGGGCGATCGGTTGCGATTGCTCGCTACGTCGACGAGTTGCTCCAGTCCCCTTCCTTCGGTGAACATTGGGCAAGAATCTGGCTGGATCTTGCTCGCTACGCAGATACCAAGGGGTACGAGAAAGATTTGAAACGGGACTTATGGCCTTATCGAGATTGGGTGATCCAAGCACTCAATGACGATATGCCTTACGATCGATTCACCATCGAACAACTTGCCGGCGATCTGCTCGAGCAACCCACGACTTCTCAACGCATCGCCACTGCATTCCATCGAGCGACCTTGAGCAATGACGAAGGTGGAACTGACGACGAAGAGTTTCGCATTGCGGCCGTGAAAGACCGAGTCGACACGACTTTGCAAGTTTGGATGGGGCTTACGATGGGCTGTGCGAAGTGCCATACGCACAAATACGATCCGATTTCGATCGAAGACTACTATCGGTTTTATGCAATTTGGAACCAAACGGAAGATGCTGATCGCTATGACGATGAACCGAGGATGCCTGTCCCATCCTTCGAGCAGCAATCCAAGCTTGCGATACTCCAAGCGGATCGAGTGCGAATCACTGAGGAGCTTGAAAAAGCCCGTGTCGCAAATCAATCGGCAATCGATCAACGCTGGACAATCGCAAAACCGATCTCGGTCGACTCCGAGAGTCATGCACCTTTATTCATCGAAGAAGACATGTCGGTTCGCGCATCGGACCAGCGTCCTGCGACTGATACCTACATCTTGGAAATGGAGTTGCCACCAGGTGTCTATAAAGCGTTGCGCATCGAGGCGTTGATGGCCAAATCGACTCCAGAAGACGCTGCACCTCGGCTTGGGATCAACGTCAAAGACCCGAACTTTGTGATCAACACGCTTGAGGTTTTCAATGGCCCAGTTTTCAATGGCACTGATAAATCGGCTGTTGTTCTAAAAGCCCGAAAAGGGAGTTTCGAACAAGCTGGCTGGCCGCTTGCTGCCGCCGTCGATACAGATCAAGCGACAGGTTGGGCGGTATCCCCGAAACAGCAGCAGCCTCATTGGGGTGTTTTTGATTTAGCCGAACCGCTAATCATAGAAGGTTCACCGGAAGGGGTTCAGGAAGGGCCGGCAGATTCGCAAGCGACTGATCGGCCGAAAAGCAGTCTACCGAAGAGTAAAGTAACCGTGCGCATCGTTCAATCGTATGGTGGGCATTTGCTTTTGCATCGCGTTCGTGTCGGTTTTGCCCAAGATTCTAGCCTTCCCCTTTTTGTTGAAGAGATGCCTGAGGTTGAATCGATTGCCAAGCGATCGAAGGAGCTAGATCAACAGATTCAGTCATTGCGCGATGCGATTCCGAAGTTACCGGTGATGCGGGAATTGGCGGCTGCAAGCAAGCGTCAGACGCGATTGCACCGTCGCGGCAGTTTTCTTGATCCAGGTGATGTCCTCTCCCCTGCCCTACCGCAGATCTTCGACGCCGACTCATCGGTGTCTGGTCAACGAGCAGCTTTAGGAGCGGGGGGTGCTGATAGTCTTGTGCCAGACCGATTGGCTGCCGCTCGCTGGCTTGTCGATCCCCGCAATCCCCTTACGCCGCGTGTCGCCGTCAATCGCGTATGGGGACAACTCTTCGGTCGCGGTATTGTCGAAACGGAAGAAGACTTTGGCTCTCAAGGAATGCTGCCCACGCATCCAGAGTTGCTGGACTGGCTAGCCATCGAGTATCGCGATACGAAGCATTGGTCGTTGAAGGAGATTCTCAGGACGATCGTCTCGACAAATACCTATCAACAAGCCTACGTACAGGATGAGCAAAGGAAGGAACGCGATCCGAGAAACCTGTGGATGAGCTACAGTCCTCGCTTTCGGCTGTCGGCTGAAGTGGTTCGAGATCAAGCGTTGGAGGTTGCTGGATTGTTGTCACGCAAGCGTGGCGGTGCTCCGGTGATGCCGCCACAACCCGAGGGGCTATGGCGATCGACTTACTCGGGTGCTCAATGGATCACAAGTTCCGGAGAGGATCGATTTCGAAGAGGGATCTATACGTTTTGGAAGCGGACCACACCTTACCCATCGATGGAAGTCTTCGATGCCACGACGCGCGAAGTCTGTCAAATTCGAAGAATCGCTACGAATACTCCGCTTCAAGCGTTAGTTACGTTGAACGATCACGTGTATGTCGAAGCAGCTGTTGGGATGGCGAAGCGTTGGATGAGCAGCAGTGAATCGGATACTGATCGCATTCGTGCCGGATTCGCTCAAGCACTTTGCAGGCCGATTGAGCCCGATGAACTCGAACGCCTAATGCTATTGCTTGGTCGAGCAAAAGAGCATTTTGAAACTTCTCCCGATTCAGCGAAAGCGTTGCTTAGCGATATGCCATTTGTGATCGAAGCGGATGTGCGACCAAGCGAACTGGCCGCTTGGTCGATGGTCGCTTCTGCAATTCTCAATCTCGATGAAATGTTGATGAGGCCGTAGTTTAGGACGTTGAGCACAGGTAGTGATTCAAGGTAAAGATTTAAGGTTGAGACACCAGGTTGAGGCACAGAGCAGAAATGCAGTGCAGAGGCACAGTGCAGAAATGCAGTGCAGATACTTTTTACGGATACACCAACGATGAGAACAAGAGCACCGGAAACCCAGCTGCGAACAGCAAGTTCGCTTCAAGCGATCGAGTTCGATACGCGACGAACATTTCTATCTAGATCGGGAGTTGGTCTTGGAGCGATGGCATTATCGTTGCTAGGAAGATCATCGCGTACTGAAGTTCTCGGAGCGGATGCGAAGCCGATGGCGCCAAAGGCACCGCCGCACGAGGCCCGAGCCAAGCACGTTATCTACATTCACTTGGCAGGCTCCCCTTCACAGCTTGAACTCTTCGACTATAAGCCCGCGCTCAAGAAGTTCGATGGCAAGGAGTGCCCAAAGGAGTACTTGGAGGGAAAACGCTTCGCATTTATCAAAGGGGTGCCGAAGATGCTGGCCCCGATGTTTTCGTTCGCTCAGCACGGTCAGAGCGGCCAATGGATCTCGGAACTGCTACCTAGTATTGCCAAGCATGCTGATGACGTCGCTATCATTCGTTCCATGCAGACCGATCAGTTCAATCATTCTCCGGCGCAGTTGTTGGTTCATACCGGGCAATCCCGCTTGGGCTACCCAACGCTCGGTGCTTGGGCTACCTATGGGCTTGGAAGCGAAAACGAAAATCTGCCTGGATATGTGGTGCTGCTCAGTGGTGGAAAAACTCCTGACGCGGGGAAGAGTCTTTGGGGAAGCGGCTTTTTGCCGACGGTGTATCAAGGTGTTCAGTGTCGCACGTCAGGAGACCCCGTGTTCTACTTGTCGAATCCCAAAGGGGTCGATCGCGGGATGCGAAGAGAAGTTCTCGATGCGATCAAGGATTTGAATCAGAAACAGTTTCAACGCCATGCGGATAACGAAACATTGACCCGTATCGAGCAGTTCGAGTTGGCTTACCGCATGCAGGAGTCCGTACCTCAAGTGATGGATTTGGGGAATGAAACCCAAGAGACTTTGGATATGTACGGCGCGAAGCCGGGGTTTGTATCCAAGGCGGAATCGGAGAGCGATCCACGGGCGTTTTATCGTGGGGATGATCCGACGATGGCTAATAACTGTTTGCTCGCTCGCCGCTTGGTCGAATCAGGTGTACGATTTGTTCAACTGTTCGATTGGGGATGGGACCATCACGGTTCTTCTCCAGGGGAATCGATCGATGAAACCTTGCCGATCAAATGCCAGCAGCTTGATCGTGCCGTCGGCGGTTTGTTGAGCGATTTGAAGCAGCGCGGTTTGCTCGACAGCACGCTTGTGGTGCTCGGTGGTGAATTTGGACGAACACCGATGTCGCAAAACAACGTGCGAGATACGCCTACGAAAGGTTTCTTCGGACGGGACCACCATCCGTACGCCTATTCAATGATGCTTGCAGGCGGCGGCGTACGCGGTGGGACTTCGTACGGTCAGAGTGATGAAATCGGTTATTATGTTGCAGAAGACCCGGTTACACCGAAGGATCTACAAGCGACGATATTGCACCTGTTAGGCTTTGATCCGTACCGTTTTGGGTATGACTATCAAGGATTATTCAATCGGTTGATCGGGCCGACGGATGAAGGCAAAA
>Ga0114977_10002136_pt1 | contig 12775 bp, 5 predicted proteins | sample S_130805_MF_Meta_FD_87026 | JGI IMG/M metagenome (GOLD analysis project Ga0114977, IMG submission 87026) | Freshwater microbial communities from Lake Simoncouche, Canada to study carbon cycling - S_130805_MF_MetaG | ecosystem: Environmental > Aquatic > Freshwater > Lake | place: Lake...
CGAACCAGATGCCGACATCGGGATGGCGCTCCTTCGTCCCGCCGAACCACGCTGCCGCGAGCCGCCCGGGCGCTAGCTCAACGATCGTCGAGGCATGGCACTCTGGATACGGGGCTCCTGGATTGATCACGGTGGCACTGAGCACGGCACCAGCAGGGTTTGCGGCGAGCGCGGCACCGGCGAACGCGGAGAAACCGAATGCGACGACCAAGGCAGAGAGGTAAATTCTCATGAGTTCATGGTGGGTGGACTAAGGAGCGACGGTCACGAGCACGCGTCGATAACGCGTGAGCGGCGGCGAACCGCGATCGGTCACGGCGAGAATGATGTGCATCGTGCCATAGCGGAGCACGCGGCTGGCGGGTGCGGCCGGCGCGGTGAACCACGCGGCGGGTTTGTCCGCATCCTCGATCTTCAGCGGCTGGCCGGTGCGGGCGCTCGACATCGCGAGCGTGCCCGCCTCGCCGTAATAAAACCACGCATAGGAAAGCGCGTGCCCGTCGGGATCGGTGGTGCCCGCGGCGCTGAGGTTAACGCGCGCGCCAGGCTTGGCGGTGAGGTTGGCGGCGTGACCGAGGGTGACGACCGGCGGGTGATTCGCCTCGGCGTAGGGCTTAATCGTCCAATCCATGCGCGCGGCGAAATCATTCTGAAAGGCGGCGCGCCAGCGCCAGATGGTCGCGTGGTTGCTTTGGTGCCAGCGGCCATCGCTGCCGAGCACTTCATCGGCGGCGTCGCTCCAGAATGGACGCGTCTCCGGCTCTTGAAACCACTTCTGCAGGCGCGGCGTGTAGAGCTCATAACGTCCGCCCCAGCCGCCCCACGCGGGTCGCTCGGGATCGCTGAGGCCGTTATCGATGAGGTTAAGGAAACTCGGGGTGTCGCCCTCCATCAGAAACGTCGTCCTCGGATACTGCGCACCGAGCGGACCTTTGCGGCGGATATGTTGGTCGAGCCACGGGTTGTCCACGATTGCGAAATCGGCGCCGGTGAAGCGGCCGTGAAATGTGTCGCCACTGATCCCGCTCCACGTCGCGTGATGGTAGGCGCCGCCGGCGGGGAGGCCCGGGCTGGTAATATAGAAAAGCGCGGGAAACGTCTTCCGGAGCCACGGCCCGCTGTCATCCTGATCGGAGATGGTGTAAACGCGGAGCTGCGCGACGAAACGCGCGAGCGCCTCGGGGGAACGCGTGGCGCGGACTTTCCAGAGCGCCTGCGCGAGGACGTTGGGCCCGCCCCACACGGGCACCCACAGCGGGCGGGGGTCGTCACGATCAGCGGCGCGGATGAGCAATGCGGAGCCGGGCGAATCCATGCCCTCGCCCACCGCCCGCATGCCGTAATCGCGCCGACCTTCGCTGATGACGGAGTGAAGCTGCGCGGAGGGAGGGAAACCGCGCTCGTGTTTTTCGAGATTATCGCGGACCTGCCCGTAGGCCGCGACGATTTGGCGGATGCGCTCGGGCGCGACCTTGTTCTGCTGGTGGATCGACGTCGTTGCGACGAGCCCCTCGACGTCCCATTGGTTGGCATAGACGAGGAAGCGCACTAGCGACATCGCATCGTCGGGTTCGTTCTCGATGTCGGTGAGGACGAAGACGCGGGGTTTTTCGGCGGCCGAACAACGAGCTCCCAGGCAAAATAGGGCAGCTGCAAACAGGATCTTGGCGCAGCGGAAATTCATGGGATGGGGACGGAAGTCGGCGCGGCCGGTGCAGTGGTGCGCATCATCCGTGCAGCGAAGTCGCGGAGAAAATCCTCGCGCCAGCGGTTCACGCTTTTCGCCCCGGGATGGACGCCCTCGGCCGCTGCGGGATCGGGATCGTCGATCCACCAGTGCGGGTGCGTGGCGGATGGGCGGCTGGTGCGTGCGAGCGGCGGCGGCACAGCGGTGAACTTTCCGGACTGCCCGTCGAGTGCGGGGAAATCGCTGCGGAGCGCGTAGGGCCAGACCTTCGCGTCGCGCGGCGCGAAACGGAAGCGCAGCACGCGGCCGTCGTTGACGACCGGAGCCGCGATGCGGTGGTCGAACAGCACGCTCGCCGTGTGGGTGCGCGTCATGCCGGCCGGCAGCGGCAACACAAACTCGACGACGCCAAATACCTCCGCCTGATCCGCCTCGGTCGTCAAGCGGTCGAAAATTATTTTTCGCCCGTCCCAGACGCGCACGAATTTCCCGCCCCATCCCGGCTGCGTGGGATCGGCGGGCGTGCCGTGCAACAGCCAGCCGACCGAAGGCGTGTCGCCCATCTTAATGGTGCCGCGCAGGTGCGTGGCGAAGTAGTCACCGAGCGCGCCGCGTCCCGCGAGATGAGTGGCGACGAAGGCCGTGTTACCCCACTCGCCCGCCTGATTGCCGCCAGTGAACCAGCCGCGGTAGGTGGCGTTGGCCTCGATGATCCAGAGTTCCGGATGGTGACGCTCGATGTAATCGTAAGCGTTGACGCTCCACATTTTGTTGGGTCCGCCGATAAAATACACGCGGAGCTTGGGCCGGATGTCCGGCGCGTCGTGCAACGCCTGCGCGAGATCCTCGATGCCGCCCCACGCGAGCACATGGAGTGGTCGCGGATCGCCGCGCCGCGCACAGCGCACGATCCAGTCGGAGCCTTCCGTCGCCACGCCGATCCCCGTCGGCCCGGGACTGTCGAGCGCGCCCTCTTTCGTCATCGCGCGCAACGCCTCGGGCGCGGGGTAGCGGACCGAGTGGGTCTTCAGGTGGGCATAGTCGCGCTCATAGTGGGAGATGACCTGAAGGATGTGCTCCTTGCGACCTGGGCCGTAAGGCGACGACACCAACCCTTCGAGGTCGAACGCATCCGCGTAGACGAGCAGGTGCACCATCGACTGGAAATCATCCGGGTCGGTCCCGCCGATGTCGGTCGAGACGAGCACGCGATGGCGCAAGGCAGAGGAAGGTCGTTCGGCCCCGAGCGCGGGGCACGCCGCGAGGGAGAGCCACGCGCTCGCGAGGCACACGAGTGCGGAGAGAAGGCCAAAACGGCGAGGGGTCGAGATCACCGGCACGAGCGTGAGTGAACCCAACGACGGCGACAATCTTCGCGTCATGGCAATGCGCCGGTGAAGCGACGGAGTTCGCTCGTATCCGCGATGAGGATTCAATCGACGGGTTCGGCGCGGTTGATGAACTCTGAGAAAACGTGCGGCGGAGGCGAGGTCGGCTTGCTGGCGCTCGCCGCTACGAGGGATGTTTCAGTTTAATGACGGTAGGTCGGCAACCGCCAGCCCTGGTTCACTCCCCGGAAAATCGGCGTCTGGGCCCGTTACTTCAGCTCGTAGATTTCGAGGAGTGCGCCACCGGTCGTCCCGGTCGCTCCGCTGACTTGGGCCGTGTAGGCACCGGGAGTGAGCGTGAGCGTCAACGCGGCGTCTTTGCTGCCGGCAACGAGGGCGAAGGCTCCGACGCTGCTCGCACTGGAAACAAGGGACGTCGCGGTCCAGTTGTCGTTGTTGGCGACCATGCGGCCGGTGCCGTCGTAGAGACTCACGATCGGATCAGCGAGCGCGCCGGTCACCCCAAACTGCGTGAGGGCAGGGCCCACGCCGCGGACGAGGAGCGATCCATTCGTGGTGCCGGTGATGACGAAACCACTGATGAGCACTCCGTCGGCGGCCGTGAGGCTGCTGCGGCTGGAGGCGTTGGCGAGGCGTGAGGCGGAGCCGCCGGCGACGTCGTAAATTTCGGCTAGGGCCACGCCACCATTCGTGCTGCGGCTGTCGAGGACTTGGAGGGAATAATTGCCAGGAGCGAGCGAGACGAGGACGGCCGAGTCGGCGTGACCGGTTGCGAGGGGGAACGCACCGCTGATCGCGGCGGCTTGGGTGAGCGCGGGTGCGCCGGCCCAACCGGTGTTTTCCACGAGGACATTGCCCGTGGCGTCGTAGAGGCGGAGCAGCGGTGCCTCGAGGGCACCGGTGACGCCGAAGTCGGTGAGGCCGGGGCCGACGGCGCGGACGAGTACGGTGCGCTCGCCGGTGCCCGTGATGGCGAATCCGGTGAGGAGAGGATTGTCGGCGGTCACGCGGGCGCGGGTCGAGAGATTCGAGAGGCGAGCGAGGCTGGCCGAGCCAGGGCTCGTCGCAAGCAGCGCAGCGGCGACGGCCTGTTCCAAGGCACCGATGTCGGCGAGGATGCGGAAACTAGCGGGAGCGCCACCGGTGGGAGGGATGCCGGGGGTGGTGGCCGGCGGGTTAACGGGGGCATTTCCGAGTGGGAGGAGTTCGGCCGCCAACAGATTTGCGGCATTCAGTTCGCCGACTGATTCCGTGAGGCCGGACGAGGTGCCGCCGCCACTGGCGACGATGGCGCGGGCGCGGACGTAGAAGTTGGTCGAAGCGGGCTGGGCGGCGACGGTGATCTGCCACGTGCTGGAGGTGCCGACGCGGGTCGCAGTGCCGAGCGTCGTCCACGTGACGGCATCATCGGAGCGGGCAAAGGTCACACTCGATAGTTCGGTCGCGGTGCCGCCACGGGCCCACGTCACGCTCGTGCGGGCGGGGTTCAGGGCGAAGACTTGGGTCGCAGGAGTGGTGGCGGCGAGCCGGGCGAGGCCGGCGCGAATGAGGCCACCCATCCGATTGAAGGTGCCGCCGACCAGTACGCGGCCATCGGTCTGGAGTGTGAGGGCCGTGACGGCACCGTCGGGTTGCGGATCGAAGGTGGTGTCGCGGGTGCCGTTGCTATTGAGGCGAACAGTGAAACCAGTGAAGGCGCCACCGACAATAATGCGGCCGTCGGCTTGAAGAGCGATCGCGTTGATCGCGGCGGCGGCACCGTTAAAGGCGGTGAAGGTCGCGTCGTTTGTGCCATCGGCATTGAGACGGGAGACGACGTGGCGGACGCCCGTGCCGTCAGCGAGGACGAGAATGCGGCCGTCGGCTTGGGCGATGAGAGCGCGGACGACACCGACGTTCGGAGCGAACGTGGCATCGGTGGACCCGTCGGGGAGGAGGCGCGCGAGGTTGGCGCGGGCGGCGCCGTTGACCGTCGCGAAGCTACCGCCGGCGATGACGAGGGAGCGGTTATCAGCTTGGACGATGAGGGCGTTGACGGTGCCGGCGAAGTTCGGGCTGTATCCGGTATCGAGTGACCCGTCGTTGTTGAAGCGGGCGAGGCGATTGCGGTTGGCGCCGGCGATGGTGGTGAAACTGCCCGCGACGAGGGTGCTGCCGCTCGGGAGCGAGAGGAGGGCGGAGACCGCGCCATTCGGATTCGGCTGGAAGGCGGTGCTCACTGTGCCGTCGTCGTTGATGAGGGCGAGATTGCGGCTGGCGACGCCGCCGATGTTCGCGAAATTACCGCCGAGCAGCATCACGCCGGTGGGGCGAACAGTGCTGAGCGCTCCGCCGACGATCAGGCTGCCGTCGGCGCGCAGGGCGAGGATTTCCACGGAGCCGTTGGCATCGGGATTGAAGGCGGTGTCGAGCGCGCCGGAGAAATCGACGCGGGCGAGACGGTTGCGCGCGGTCGCTTCGGTGGCGCCGTTGGCTTGGAGAGCGGTGAACGTGCCGCCAAAGACGACGGCACCGTTGGATTCGACCGCCACTGCGTTGACGGGGCCGTTGGTGTTGGGATCGAAATTCGAGTCCACCGTACCGTCGGCGTTCAGGCGCGCGATGTAGTTACGAAAATTCGTGTTGCCGATGGAGTTTGGCGAAAAGGTGTTGAAGGCGCCGCCGACGATGATCTTTCCGTCGAAGTAGGCTGCGAGGGCGCTGACGGCGCCACTGGCGCTCGGATCGAAGGTATCGAGAGTGCCATCGGTTTTGATCCGGGCGAGGTAGTTGCGCGTGGTGGCGGTGGTCGCCGCATTGGGGGTAAACGAGGTGAATGAGCCCCCGGCCACGATCATGCCGTCGGGCTGGAGGAGGAGTGCGCTGACGGTGGCGCTGGGGGCGGGGTTGTAAGCGGTGTCCAGCGCGCCGTTGGTCTCGACGCGGGCAAGGTAGTTGCGGGCGGTGGTGGCGGTGGCACCGTTGGGCTGGAGCGTCGTGAACGCGCCGCCGAGCACGATCTTGCCGTCGGTTTGGAGGACGATGGCGTTGACGCGGGCGCTGGCGTTGGGGTCGAACGCGGTGTCGAGGGTGCCGTTGGCGTTGAGGCGGGCGATGAAATTGCGGGTGCCCCCGGCAATGGCGGAGAAGGAGCCGGCGACGAGGATTTTGCCGTCAGGCTGGAGCGTGAGCGCGGAAACATCGGCGTTGGGCGCGGGCGAGAAGGAGGTGTCGAGCGTGCCGTCGGCAGCGATACGCACGAGGTGGTTGCCTGTCGTCCCGGCCGGATTGGTGAAGCTACCACCGAGCAGGACGCGTCCGTCGGGCTGGGTCACGACGGCGCGGATCGTGCCGGTCAAACGGACCGAAGGAGCGAACGCGGTGCGCAGCGAGCCGTCGCGATTGAGCCAGGCCAGACCGTTGCCCTGAGTGGCGACGGGGGCGGTATCCGAACGATGGAGGACGGCGGCGATCGGGCCGTCGGCGTCCAGCGATGAAGCGAACGTGGTGTCAGCGGCGCCTTCGGCGTTGAAGCGCGCGACGTTGGTGGTGCGCGTGCCGCCGATGTCAGCGAACGCGCCGACGGCGACGATCTTTCCGTCGGATTGCAGGGCCATGGCGGCGATCACGCCACCGGACGCGCCGCCGGTGCCGGGGCTAAACGCGGCGTCGAGGGTGCCATTGGCGTTGATCCGCACGTAGTGGTTGGCCGAGATCCGGGCGTTGGCACCAATGGGAGCGAGGGAAACAAAGCTGCCTCCGAGGAGGATTTTTTGTTCGGTGACGCCAGCGGTGACGATGGACTGGAGAGCGAGCGAATCGACGCGGTTGCCGTTGGCTTCGCTCAGATCGAGATTGAAGGTGAGGTCGAGTTTGCCATCGGTGCCGAGGCGGGCGGCATATTTGCGCAGCGTCCACGTCGCATCACCCGCGGATTGGATGCCCTTGAAGGAACCGCCGACGACCAGACGGCCATCGGATTGGAGGGCGAGCGCGAGGACGACGCCGTCGATCACATTGGGCGCATAAGCGGCATCGAGCGTGCCGTCGGCATTGAGGCGGACGAGGCGGTTGCGGGTGATCGCGGTGCTGGTGACGACGCCGTTGACCGTCGTGCTGGTGGCACCCGGGGGCTGGAACAAGGTGAACTGGCCGCCGACGATGATTTTACCATCCGACTGAAGTGCGAGGGCGGTGGCGCGAGCGTTGACGAGGGGAGTGAAGGCGGTGTCGAGGGTGCCATCGGCGTTGAGTCGGGCGATGAAACTCCGTGACGTCGACCCCGTGCCGGCGCTCGGAGTGAACGCGGTGAAGGCACCGGCGAGGAGGATCTTGCCATCACTCTGGAGGACGATGGACGAAACGGTCGAACTGGCACCGGGATTAAACGTATCGACCGAGCCGTCGGTGTTGAGGCGCGCGAGGTAGCCGCGGAAATAGGTCGTCGATTTAACCGTGGTGGTGACGCCGCCGGTGGTTGCGACGGTGGTGCTGGTGGTGAGGGTCGCGCTGCCATCGGTGCTGGTGGATGTGGTGGTGCCGACCGCCGCACCCGGCGTGATGGTCGTCACGATGGCATTGAGGGAGGTGAAATTGCCGCCGATCAAAACCTTGCCGTCAGATTGGAGGGCGAGCGCACCGACTTGGCCGCTGGGGTTGGTATTGTAAGTGGTGTCGAGCGAGCCGTCGGTGTTGAGGCGGGCGAGGTAGCTGCGGGCGGTGGTGCCGATCAAGGTAAAGGTGCCGGCGATGATAAGTTTGCCATCGGCTTGGCGGACGACGGACAAGACGCGACCATTGGGTGCCGCGGGCACGTAGGAGGCATCGACGGAGCCGTCCGTGTTGAGGCGGGCGAGATAATTCCGGGTGAGGCCGCCGACGGTGGTGAACGAACCGCCGATGATGACTTTGCCGTCGGGCTGGACGAGGGAGACGAGCGGACGACCCTCGGCGTCGACTTGGAATGTGGTGTCGAGGGTGCCGTCAGCGCCGACCCGGGCGAGGCGATTGCGGAGGGCCCCCGTCGCGAGGCCGCGAGACTGGATTGAGGTGAAATAACCGCCGAGGATGACCTTGCCGTCGGGTTGAAACGCGAAGGCGGCCACGGTGGAGTTGGCCGAGGCAGTGAAGCCGGTGTCGAGCGAGCCGTCGGGGTTCAGGCGCGCGACGTAGGGCCGCTGGGTGGTGATCGTGCCGCGACCCCAGACGGATGTGAATTGACCGCCGACCATGACATCGCCGTCAGGAGCGAGCGCGATGGCGACGACGTTGCCGCCGAAGTTGGGGTAGAACTCAGAGTCGAGGGTGCCGTCGGCATTGAGCCGGGCGAGGCGGTTGCGGGTGGCGGAGTTTTCGTTGCCGGGCGGCTGGAGCGTTGAAAAAGAACCGCCGAGGATGATCTTGCCGTCGCGTTGCACGGCGAGCGCGGCCACGGCGTTGTTGGCATTCGGATCGAATTCGGAATCGACGGTGCCGTTGGCGTTGAGTCGGGCGATGCGATTACGCGTCGTCACGACGCCGGTGGCGGAGGGTTGCAGCGAGGTGAAGCCACCCGCGATCACGATCTTGCCATCGCCGACGGCGGCGCGGGGGGTGCCGGCGAAATTCGAGGCCTCGAGCTGCGAGACGAGGGCGAGAACGATGCTGTTGGGATTGGGGTTGTAGGCGGTGTCGAGCGAGCCATCGGCGTTGAAGCGGGCCACGTGGTTGCGGGCGGCGGCGGTGGCGCCGGGCTGCACGGTGGTGAAGCGACCGCCGACGACGAGTTTGCCGTTGGGTTGGAATACGAGGGCATTCACTTGAGGGAGCGTGCCGCCCGAGATGTTCGGGTTGAATGTGAGGTCGAGGGTTCCGTTGGCGTTGAGGCGGGCCACGCGGTTGCGCGTCGTGGTGGTGGCGGCACCGTTGGGCTGGAGGGCGGTGAAATCGCCGCCGATCACGATGCGGCCGTCTGACTGGAGGACTAAGGCGCGGATGGGGCCGTTGGCGTTGGGGTCAAAGGTGGCGTCGACCGAGCCATCAGGGTTGAGGCGGGCGAGATTGTTGCGGATCGCGGAGGCACCCACGGCAGGGCGGAGGGACGTGAATTGGCCGGCGACGAGGAGTTTTCCGTCGGCCTGGGTCGCCAAGACATAGACGTTGCCATCGACGTTGGGATCAAAGCCATCCGCCGCAGAAGGGCTCTGAGCGAAGGCGGCAACGGCGCTCAAGAAGAGAGCGGAAACGAACAACGGGCGCAGGGCAGACCGGAAAAACGAAGCGGTGAACATAGATAAGAAGAGGCGGATGCAACAGGGCGACAGCGCCGTGGGCAAGACGGATAACAGCCATCGGATGTCTCAGGTTCCGAGGAATCTTTACCCTGTTTAGAAAGGGGAGGCCGCAGCCCGGCCCACGGGCGGCGCGGCCTATTTTTTCAACGTTGGAGCGTAATCGATTCCGTGCAGTCTGAGCCTACTCCCATGAAGCCCATGAAATTTCGCCCCGCCCTCCTCGGGGCGTTCACCGCCGCGCTCCTCACCGGCGGCTCCGCGGTCGCCCTCGCCGCGCCGCTGCCAGCCCCGTCGGCCATAACCGCGGTGACCGTCTACACCGATCGCGCCATCGTCACGCGCGCCGCCGCGCTCGATCTCGCGGCGACCGGCACCGTGGAAGTCACTTTTGAAAAGCTCCCGGCCACGCTCCTCGACCAGTCGCTGCACGTTTCCGGCCGTGGTGCGGCGCAGGTGACGATCCTCGATGTGACGGCGCGGGCGGCGTATGTTGATTTCACGCCCAACGAGCGGGTGAAGGCCATCGAAGACGCGTTGCGCGCGCTCGCGAAACAGCGCCGCGTGCTCGATGACCGCGGCGCGGTGCTCAAATCGCAGGACGGCTCGCTCGGCAAGTTGGAGACCGCCGCTACCTCCGTACCCCACAAGGACTCCGCGCCCCGCCTGACGATCGAGGAGTCGGCGAAACTCCTGGTTTTCCTCGAAGAACAACGCGCCAAATTCACGGCCGAGCGCCAATCGCTCGACACGCAACTCGAAGACCTCGCGGCCAAAGTCGACGCCGCGCAGCGCACACTCGACGAACTCCGCGGCGCCGGCGGCCGCGCCACCAAGACCGTGACCGTGCGCCTCGACGCCACGACGGTCGGTACACTCAACCTCGCGCTGAGTTACACGGTGCCCGGCGCGAGTTGGACGCCGAGCTACGACGCCCGCGTGAACTCCAACGAAAAGACCATCGCTCTCGCGTATTACGGCCTCGTGCAGCAGAACACCGGCGAAGATTGGAAAAACGTCGCGCTCACGCTCTCGACGGCGCGACCGAGCCTCGGAGGCGCGGCCCCCGAGGTGCGGCCGTGGGCGCTGGATGTAGTTGTGCCGCGGCCGGAGCCGATGCCGATCGCGTTCGGAACCAGCGCACGCGAAATGCGGATGAAAACCGCGGCGGCTCCCGCCTCGTTCGGGGCGGTGACCTTAGGGGCGGTGGCAGACTCTCCTCCGCCACCGAAAGAAGCCAGCTTCGCCCAAGCCACGATTGACCAAGCCGCCACCAGCGCCTCCTTCAAAATCTCCGCGCCCTCCAGCGTGCCGAGCGACAATTCCGCGCAGAAAATTCCGGTCACCACCGCCGCACTCGCCGCGAACCCGGACTATCTGACGACTCCGAAGCTCCAGCCGGCCGCGTTTCTCACCGCGAAAGTCGTCAACACCTCGGAATTTCCGCTGCTCGCCGGCGCGCTCAACGCGTTTCTCGACGGCACCTTTGTCGCCACGAGCGCGCTGCGCACCGTGATGCCTGACGAAACATTCGACCTCGCGCTCGGCGCCGACGAGGGGATTTCCGTGAAGCACAAACGCGTGAAGCGCTTCGCCGAAGACACCGGCCTCACGAAAAGTGGCAAACGCGTCACCTACGAATACCTGCTGCTGATTCAGAACAACAAGCAGATCGCCGCCCGGGTAATCGTGGCCGACCAAATCCCCGTTTCCCGCCACGAAAAGATCGTGGTGAAACAGCTCTCCCCTGATGCCAAAGAAATGAAACCCACGGCCGAGGGTGCGTTGAAGTGGACGCTCGACCTCCAGCCCGCCGAGAAACGCGAGCTCACCGTGAAGTTCAGCATCGACTACCCGAACGACGTGCAGGTGACCGGGCTGGAGCCGTAAACGAAAAGACCTGGGTAGGACGTGGCCCGAGATCCTCAAAATCTTCGCTCTGCTTGCATCCGCACCGAGGACCGCTAGCCTCTCTACGCCATGAAATTCCGCCCCCTCCTCGCTATGTCCCTCCTCTCGCTCCTCGGCATCGTCGCTCGCGCCGAAGCCCTTAAAGTGGGAGCCGATGCTCCGGTCGTCACCGCTACGACCGACGCCGGCACCAAGCTCAACCTCGCTGATGTGTATAAACAAAACGACTACACGCTCGTGTGGTTCTACCCGAGGGCCCTCACCGGCGGCTGCACCAAGCAAGGTTGCTCGCTGCGTGATGCCGCGGCGGACCTGAAGAAAAAGGGCGTCGCCGTGATCGGCGTCAGCACTGACTCCGTCGAGAAACAGAAAGAATTTAAGGACAAGAATAACTTCGCCTACCCGCTCCTCGCTGACACCGACAAGAAGGTCATCGCGGCCTTCGGTCAGTCCGGCGGCATGATGGCCAGTCGCGAGGCCTACTTGATCGATCGCAAGGGCAAGGTCGTTTACCACGACCAAGGCCAGACTGAGAAGCAGGCCGAGATGGTCCTCGCCTTCCTCAACGCGAAGAAGAGCTGAGCCCACCATTCCGGCCGCGGGACACCCCGCACACCCGGAGTCTTTCGAAACCGCGCTGCCCGTCAGCGCGGTTTTTTTATTTCCGGTGAGGGTGCGAGTGACTCACAGCTCGTCGTCGTGGGCCGCGCCGAGGGCCGAGGCTTCCGGATTCTTCCTCACTCGGGCGAGCCAGTCGGTGATGAGTGAATCCTGCCGCGTGTCCGACTCTGGCCACGGCGCCGCGACGAGATCGATCACGCGCAACGCGCCGTCGCTGCAGCGCACAAAATTTCGCGCATGCAGATCCGCCACCAGAAACGGCCGTGCATTCGCCGCCACCCGCCGTGACGGACTCGCCGCCCCGGCATCGCGGCCTGGCTCCAGAAAAAACAGCCGCGGGTGATCGCGGTTCGCGCGCAGGAAGCGCGAGGGAATCTCGATCAGCCCCGCCGGCAGCGCCCGCGACATGTCGTCGCCCTGCGGCAGCGGCTCGCCGAGCACTTGTTTCGCCACGACGATGCCCTCCGGTGTGACCGCGACGACCTCGGTCGCCATGCCGCCGAGGGCCTGCACGAGGAGCAGTTTTTCAAACAAGGCCCGGTAGCTCCCCAAGGCCGCATCGGCCTGCAACACCGTCTCGTCGCCGCGCTGAAAACCAAACTCGCTCCCGACAAAATATTCCTCACGCGGCAGGAAAAATTTGTAGACCGACGCATCCACCACGGCGACGAACGCCGAGGCTTCGACGCCACTGTGCAAGTAACGGAGCCGTGCGTTGGGTTCCTCTAGCGGATGCTCCACCTCCACGTGAAAACCAAAGTCATCGAGCCCGTGCAGCGGGAGCAGCGCGCGAAACGCGCGGATCGCCGCGCCCAATTCCGCCCATTCGGGGCCGGCGCTTTCGAGCAGCGCTACTTCGTCTTCGGCGAGGAGGACGAGGTCGCGGTCCGGGTCCGAATGCGCTCGGAGATCGCATTTTTCTGCTGCCGCGCCGAGGTGAGCGAGCGCTTCCAATCGTC
>Ga0114977_10002137_pt1 | contig 12769 bp, 2 predicted proteins | sample S_130805_MF_Meta_FD_87026 | JGI IMG/M metagenome (GOLD analysis project Ga0114977, IMG submission 87026) | Freshwater microbial communities from Lake Simoncouche, Canada to study carbon cycling - S_130805_MF_MetaG | ecosystem: Environmental > Aquatic > Freshwater > Lake | place: Lake...
ACATGAATTGTAATTATGGGTTACACTCATTGAATAAGAACTACCAATTTCTAATGTTGGAGCTGATACCGAAGTATTATCCTCGTAATAGTTATAGCCGCTAGTTGTATTATTCAAAGAACCAACAGTAACATTGGTGATTGGATAAACGCCATTGGTATAACTGATATTGGTACAATAACAAAGAGCACCAGTAGCAAAGCTATAAACGGTACAACCAGTTGCAGGGCCTAAAGCATTATAAGGAACAATGCTCCAATAATAAGTTGTATTAGCTTGAAGGCCGGCAGGGCTAAATGATGTTGTGTTACCAGCATCATAGCCATTATACAGATTTGTAGGAGGGTTATCTGTGCCCGCGTAAACATAATACCCTACGATATTACCACCAGAAGTTGGGGCATTCCAGGTAAATGTAGTTGATCCATTACAAACATTAGTGGCATTGTTTGCCGGAGCATTTAGGGTTCCACAAGCTGCTGGTTGAGGAGAAACAATATTGATGTTGTAATCTTCTACCTGACCATAGGCATAAGGATATCCATTAGGGCAGGAATTGTCTGAAATCCATTGCCAAAAAGCGTAATTGGAAACAATTCTCATTCTGTGAACACCCAGATTCGCCGAAGACGAAATGGAAAGGCTTATTGAAGTTGGATTAGAACAATTATAATGATTTCCACCAGCAATTTCAGAATTACTAAAAGTTCCATCATCATTAAAATCAATCCAAACTGTTTGATCCATACAGGATTGGCTTGAACTTACGTTCAATGTGTAAGTATATCCTTGTTCCAAATCTGGAACCGGAGCGCCTGTATTGTCCTCATAATATGAACCAGATGTGCGAGAATAATTTAAGGTTCCAACTTTAACGTTTGTTATTTCATAAACGCCATAGCTGAAATTAATAGAAGTACAATAACAAACACCATTGGTAATAAAACTTTGTATTGAGCAATTGCTTGCATTACCCAGATTGTTATACGGAATAACGTACCAATAATAGGTGGTGTTTTGGCTTAAGCTTGAAAGCGAAAAATTTGTTACGTTTCCTGCATTATAGCCATTATACAAGTTAGTAGGAGGATAATCAGTTCCTACATATACGTAATATCCTGTTGGATTTCCACCAGTAGTTGCCTGAGACCATCCTAGGGACATTGAACTGTAACAAGTTGAAGCATTATTAATTGGGCCATTTAAAGTTGCGCAATCAGGCAAAGCTGGAGCTATAATGTTCACATTGTAATCTTCAACCTGTCCATAAGCATAAGGATATCCGCTGGGACAAGGATTATCAGAAATCCACTGCCAGTATGCGTAATTTGAAACCACACGCATACGGTGGGTACCTAATGAAGCATTTGAAGGAATTGAAACAGTGAATTGATTTGGATTGCTACAGTTATAATTGATAGAACCAATCACTTCATTTGAAGCAAAGGAACCATTATCATCAAAGTCAATCCAGACTGTTTGACTCATACAAGAAGAACTACTTGTAATGCTAATTGTATAATTTGAACCAGTTTCCAAGTTTGGTGCAGTTACAGTTGAAGTTTTATCTTCATAGTAATTACCAGTAGTTGTTGAACTATTCAATGAACCCAAGGTAACATTCGTGATTTCATAAACACCGTAAGAAAAGGTTGGGGTACAATAACAAACCACAGTGTTGTAGCTTTCAATAGCACATCCTGATGCAATTCCAGCTGCGTTATAAGGAACAATACTCCAATAAAGCGTTTGACCAGCAGGCACACCAGTTGGAGCGAAGGAAGTTACATTACCAACATCATATCCATTGTAAACATTGGTAGGTGGGTAATCTGTTCCAAGATATAGGTAATACCCGGCAGGATTTCCACCTGATGTTGGTATATTCCATGACAAGGTAGCACTTGCGCAAATATTTGTTGCATTATTCGCAGGGCTGGTTGTTGTTGTGCAAGAAGGAGGCGAAGGTAATTGACAATCTACAGTGTAATCTTCAACCTGACCATATGCATAAGGATAACCGTTAGGACAAGGGTTATCTGAACCCCAGATAAAGTAGGCATAATTTGAAACTACTCTCATTCTATGCTGACCAGGTGTGGTCGTTAATGGAATAGTTGCAGTAAATGTATTAGCATAGTAATTACAATAGTAATTCAATGATCCAATAATTTCTGAAGGCGAAAATGCACCGTCATCATTGATATCAATCCATGCAGTTGTACTCATACATGAGTTATTATGATTAACACTCATAGTATAAGGACTTCCAATTTCAAGTACCGGAGCTGTTACTGAGGTATTATTTTCATAATAAGATCCTGAAGAGTTTGAATAGTTCAATGAACCTAAGGTTACATTGGTGATTTCAAATACACCATAGTTAAAGCTGATATTGGTACAATAACAAAGGGCTCCAGTGGTGAAGCTAAATACCGTACAACCTGTTGCAGGCCCCAAAGCATTGTAAGGAACAATGCTCCAATAGTATGTTGTGTTTGCCTGAAGGCCAGCAGGATTAAATGATGTTGTATTTCCAGCATCATATCCATTATACAAATCAGTTGGAGGATTATCAGTTCCTACATATACATAGTAACCAACAATATTTCCACCAGAAGTTGGAGCAGACCATGTTAGGGTTGTAGATCCATTACAAACATTTGTAGTATTATTTGCAGGGGTATTTAGTGTACCACATTCAGCAGGTAATGGTGGTACAATGTTAACATTGTAGTCTTCCACCTGACCATAAGCATATGGATATCCATTTGGACATGGGTTATCCGAAATCCACTGCCAATAAGCATAATTTGATACAATTCTCATCCGGTGAATACCCGTTGGAGCAGAGGATGAAATAGACATTGAAATGTAGCTTGGATTGGAACAATTGTAATGAGATCCACCAGCAACTTCTGAATTGCTAAACGTACCATCATCATCATAGTCAATCCATACTGTCATATCCATACAGGATGATGAAGTACTTACACTCATGGAGTAACTATATCCTTGTTCCAAATCCGGGGCAGGAGCGCCAGTGTTATCCTCGTAATAGGAACCGGAAGAATTGGAATAATTCAGAGTGCCTAAGCTTACGTTGTTGATTTCATATACACCGTAGCTAAAAGCAATGGAAGTGCAATAACAAACACCATTGGTTACAAAACTCTCTATAGAACAGTTACTTGGATTTCCCAAATTGTTATAAGGAATTACATACCAATAATAAGTTGTATTTTGACTTAAACTGCTTAATGCATACGAAGTTACATTACCAACATTCATCCCATTATATAGATTTGTAGGAGGATAATCCGTACCGACATACAAGTTATATCCAGTTGGGTTTCCACCTGTTGAGGCCTGAGACCATCCCAAGGACATTGAACTATAACATGTAGAAGCATTGTTAATGGGACCATTCAATACAGCACAATCAGGCAAAGCAGGTGCCGTAATATTTACTGAATAATCCTCAACCTGTCCATACGCATACGGATAACCGCTTGGACAAGGATTATCTGATCCCCATTGCCAATATGCATAATTTGAAACAATTCTCATTCTATGGGATCCAAGGTTTGCATTGGATGGAATGGAGACGGTGAACTGGTTGGTATTATTACAGGTATAGTTTATAGAACCAATTACTTCATTGGTAGCAAAGGAACCATTGTCATCAAAGTCAATCCAAACAGTTTGACTCATACAGGATGAACTGCTGGTAATGCTAATGGTATAGTTCGAACCCGTTTCCAGATTTGGAGCAGTTACTGTTGAGGTTTTGTCCTCATAGTAATTTCCGGTTGTTGTTGAACTGTTCAAAGAACCTAAAGTCACATTTGTAATATCATAAACCCCATAAGCAAATGTTGGGGTACAATAACACAATGAGGTACTAAAGCTATAAATAGTGCAATAACTTGCTGCAGGGCCGAGTGCATTATATGGAACAATGCTCCAGTAAACAGTTGAATATGCAGGTACATTACTTGGAGAATAAGAAGTTATATTACCCAAATCAATTCCATTGGAAATATTTGATGGAGGGTTATCTGTACCCAAATAGAGGTAATATCCACCTACGTTACCACCTGAAGTAGGTGCATTCCAACTTAAAGTAACAGAACTTGCACAAAGGTTAGAAGCATTGTTAACAGGACTATTTAGCGTTCCGCAAACCACAGGTTGTGGTGCAACTACATTAACTGTATAATCTTCAACTTGACCATAAGCATACGGATATCCATTTGGACATGGATTGTCTGAAATCCACTGATAATATGCATAATTTGAAACAATTCTCATTCTATGTTGCCCAATTGGAGCACTAGAAGGAATTGTTGCAATAAAACTCTGTGGATTAGAACAATTATAATTCACACTACCAATAATTTCAGTAGAAGAGAAAGAGCCATCATTATCAGCATCCATCCAAACTGTCATACTCATACAAGAGTTATTTGAAGACACTGTCATAGGATAACCTATCCCCTGTTCAAGATCAGGAGCAGCTACCGAAGTATTGTCCTCATAAAAGGAACTGCTGGTGGTAGAATTATTAAGTGTGCCCAGAGTTACATTAGATATATCATATACCCCATAATTAAAACTGATATTGGTACAATAGCAAGGACCATTGGTGTTAAAACTATAAATGGTGCAATTCGTAGGGCTTCCAATACTGTTATATGGAACTACATACCAATAATAGGTTGTGTTTTGGCTAAGGTAATTTAAGGCAAAGGAAGTAGCATTGCTAACATCATAGTTATTGTACAGATTGGTAGGAGGATAATCAGTACCTGCATATAACTTATATCCGGATGGAGAACCGCCTGTAGAAGCGGCAGCCCAGGATAGGTTAACAGAACTATAACAAACAGATGCAGCATTAGAAGGAGCAATCAAGTTTGCACAATCAGGAAGTGTAGGTACAACTATATTAACGGTGTAATCTTCCACCTGACCGTACATATAAACTGGATATCCATTCGGACATGGATTATCTGCTGTATAATACCAGTAGTTATAATTATGAACAATTCTCATTCTATGCTGACCCAAGGTAGCATTTGAAGGAATTGTCATATTATGGGATGCTGTGGTTGTATTGGTATACTGATTTTGAACGACCCATTCAGATGTGCTAAAGGTTCCGTTATCATTAAAATCAATCCAAACACTTCTTAATCCACAACAGTTTGCATTTGTTATACTGATGGAATAATTACCACCTTGATCCAAAGCAGGGATAGTAGCAGAAGTATTGTTTTCGTAATAATTACCAGTAGTACTGGAATTATTTAAATTTTGCAGGGTCACATTCGTGATCTCATGTACACCATAGTTAAAGTAAGGAGTACAATACTGAGCAAAAGCATTGCTTTGTCCTAAAAAGGACAAAGCAATGCTAAAGCAAACTGCAAGTAGAGCAGTTAATTTTCTCATAATTTCAAAAAGAAAAATTTAAATTACTTGTTTTGATTTTTGGGAGGTTCCGGTCCATCACCATTTTTAGCTCTAAGGCCTAATGGATCTGAAACAGGTGTAACATTATTGTTTTTAACATCTACAGATTTTTTTTCTGTATCTGGAACAATATTAAGTGGATTCAATTTTTCAGTATATCCAGGTTTTTGGGCCTTATTTTCTGAATTTGAAACAGGTGGAACTATTTCTTCCATTCCCGGAGGAGGTGTAAGTCCAAGAGGATTGATTTTTGTTACTTTTTCAGGAGTATCTGAAATCGTTTTTACTCCCTCTTTTTTGTCCGCAATTTTTACATCAGCTGGAGGAACAACTCCTAAAGGGTTAGGCTTAGAATAATCAATTTGTTTTTCCTGTGGTGCAGCAATTGGCTTTGGTGGAACAGACTTTACGGTAGATGTCTGAGCAACTGCTGTGAATACTGCCGTTGAAAGTAGGGCAGAAAGCACTGCCATGCGAATATTAATTACGCTTTTCATATGATTTTTGGAGTTTAGTTAATTAAAAAGAAAGGAAAACTTTCTTAGTTACGCGAGAGATGTTGTTTTCCAGAGTTACGCTGTAGATACCGGAAGCCAGCTGAGATACCGGAAGTACCCATTCGTTCTCCCCTTCTTGAATAGCTTGGTTCAGAACCCCTACTTTTTCACCCAACACATTGGTCAGGCTCAAAATACCGGCTCCGCTTTGGTCGGAACTGAACTTCACCCGTACCACTTCAGCACTGCGATCTACGATGATACTTACTTCTTCGTCTCTCAGCTCACCATTGCTACCGGCCAAACGGCAGGATCCAATCGTTATTACGGCCTGGGCATTGCTCGCCATCAAGTTGTTGGCACACCAAGTTTGTACTCTGTAAGACCAGGTACCTGGTGATAATGTCAGCGTCACATTATTGGATGTGGTGTATGGAGAATATTGTACCGGGCTCGATGCCTTCTGGTAGCGTACCCGGAAACTATCTGCAGTTACGCAATTGCTCCATTGTACTTTGTAATCACATGCAGCTATATTGCTGATAGTCATTTGAGTTACTGCCACACAGTTCTGTCCTCCGATAGTGGTAAACGTATCTGATACCAGGGAATATTTGCCATAGCCAACATTCGTACATTTTGTCCGGATTTTCCAGCAGTAATTCGTACATGAAGTCAAACCTGTAACGGTATACGTACGCAGGTTACCTGGTACAAACACTTGTGTCGGGGTGCCTGCACAATTGGTGCGGTATTCGATCTGGAAGGAATCTGGATTGTTCGCACATGACCAGTTCAGTTTAGCTGAATTTGAGGTCACATTTGTATGGGTCAAGGTATTTGGCGTGGCGATTGTCGTAATCGATACATCGTCATACGCTGAAGGACAGGCGCCATTGCTTACTGTCCAACGGAAGGTGTTGATATTGTTCGGATTGGTAGATACTACCGTATTGTACAAGTTCACATTTGCAAAAATGCCTGTACCTGCTATTACACTCCAGGTGCCATTTGTGTTTGGTGCAGGAGCGATTGCCGCCAGCTGTACTTGTATTAAATTGGTGTTGTTGGAGGCTACGCACAGATATCTGTCGTTACCTGCATTCGCTTCCACGATGTCTTTTACAATCACTGTTACATAATCGGTGTCTGCATTACAGCTACCATTGTTTACAGTCCATCTCAAAATGTTGGTGCCTAAGCCCAGATTGTATACCGTTGCTGTTGGGCTGCTTGAATTTGCCACAAAACCACTACCCTGAGAAATAGACCATGCTCCGGTGCTCGTTAAGGTAGAGCTACCATTCAGCTGTACAGAATTTGTCAGAATACACAGCGTGGTATCGCTACCCGCATTGGCCTGATTCAGGTTTGGATCTATGCCTACATACATTGTATCGGTAGAAGTACATCCGGCACCGTCTGTGATAGATAAGGTATAGGTCGTGGTAGAAGTTGGATTCACATACGGATTCAAGATAAAGGCATTGCTCAACCCTGTTGCTGGGGACCATACATAGGAATATCCGCTCTGTGCTGTCAGGTTCAGCTGAAAGCCATTACCCGGACACATGGTCGTATCGGGTAAGCCCAGATTGGATACCGGCAACTGACCGATACAGCCGTTACAGTTCGTACGATAGTACAAACCTGTACAAATCCAAGAATAACAATCTATCCCACAGGACAAAGAAAAAGATGCACTGGTTTGACTTTGGGTCACATTCGGCATCGCTGTCGGAGAGGTCGTTGTACTTAACGTATCAAAATTGAAGAAATAGGCAGGGATGGCAGTGGAGGAACTGCTGTTATAGGTGGCATACTGCTGTGGGCTAATATTGTTCTGCATATCGCCTGTACAAATCCAAGAGTTCGAATAGCTTGCATTCTGGCATACATTTAAACCAGACATACTATAGGAAAGGCTACCACCAATGGCTACCATACAGCCGTCGTCAATCATCAGGGTACCTTCATAAGACTGGGAAGGGTCTTTGTATATGATAACAATTCCGATACCATCCGTGTCGTTTCCGCTGGAGCTTTGAGGTAAACCGCTTAAAGTATAGGTTGCATTACCTGTGATAATGGCAGTTACATCTGCACGGAAGTGTACCGTGGCCTGACGACCCCAGCATTTATCCTGACCTGTACCGATTACAGTACCTGAAAACGTCTGGGTCTGGTTGGTCACCGAATTCTTAATCGTAAGACTTGTGGTCACCGAAGAGGAACCCTGTACGATCCAATACGCATAGGCTTGCAAAATCTGAACACCCGAATTACATGGAATATCATTGAATTGCATATCTACAGGCATCATTGGACCTGCCTGCCAGTACGCGCGCTGGGTCAAGGTAATCCTACGGAAGGTGTAATTCAATCCGCAATCGGTCACATTGTAGCTGTTGCCCAAAGTGCCACTGCCGTTCAATAATTGGTTCTGGGTGCAGGAATATGCGCCACCGCATGCGCCCAATTGGGGGGAATGCTCGCCCTGACCACCCTGGGTCACAGACTGATTGTCTACCTGCCCTTGAACAGGCATGTTCAGAAACAGCAACGTTGCTACTGCAACCGCCTTCATCATCGTAGTAAATGCTTTTCTCATAGTTTTTTAGGTGTCCTTACACTTTGCAGGAATATTGTAAATATATATTAAAAAGTTATTAAGTGCTATCTTAAGAATTGCATCATTATCGAATAAATTGAAAATACTGTAATTTACGTATGTTAAAACATCTGCATTAGATATAAAAAACGAATGTAAGGAGCTGAAAATGAGAACGGGACTGCGTGTACACAGTCCCGTTTTCTTAAATAATACTTAGAGTTATTGAAGAGTTACCCTAATTATTTGCTCGTCTTCAGAATCATTTACCCTAAGGATATAGACACCTTTTGGCAAATCAGCAAAATCCATATCGATCAGATTTCTTCCAATCATAATGGAATGTTGCTTTTCGTACAAGGTATGACCAAGTAAGTCTGTCAGCCTAATAGAAACTTCCTCTTCCTTACCTATTTCAATTGAAACCGTGAATGTTCCACTATTTGGATTAGGATAAACAATCACATCCATAGGCAGAATTTCAGGTTCATTGAATCCAGCAGAACGGATGACAGAAGAATTGAAATAATTCCAAACAGAGTAGCCGCTTCCCTGGAAGAGACACATTGATTTTACTCTCCAGCGATAATCCGTTCCAGAAATGAGGTTGGTCAGGTTGGTTGTATTTGAAGCCACTACTGATTTCCAGGTTGGGCCAATCCAAGGAGAAGTAGGAGATGTACGGTACCAAATTTGAACTATAAAGCTATCTGCGGTTACGGCATTAGACCATGAAACTTTTCTTGCAGTATTACTTATATAGGTGTTAGAAACTCCATAAGGCCTTACACAATTCTGAGGAGGATTAGTAGTTGTAAAGGTTTGAATGGTTGTGGACCAACCGTAAGAAACACTGCTGTTACAAGTTGCTCTAATCTGCCAATAATAGGTAGTAGAAGGCTGAAGAGTTGGTGTAGTGCTTGGAGAAGATGCATAAGGAATATAAGTCCACGGTCCATTTGGAGATGTACTATATCTGATTGCATAATCCACATTTGGCTGCATGCTCCAAGTAAAGGTGGCTTTGTTATTGTATAAGGAAACAGCCATACCTGTAGCTTCAGGACAATCAGATTCAAATACATTAATCTGATCAATACCCATATCAATACCACTACCCTGACTCTTGGTTTCAAACGCAATTCTGACATTTGATTGTCCTCCATATCCGGTTAGCATAATGGAATTTGACTGCCAGAAAGTATACTGATTATTTACCCTTCCAGCATTCCTGATGTTGGTATATGTTTGGCCTCCATCAGTAGAAATCAATATTTTAATTGAATCCGACAATATATTATTCAAATTATCCTTAGACCAGAAAAACTGAAGTACCGGATTAACAATTGAGGTTAAATCAAAGGTAGGAGACACCAATCTGGATATATCTGAACTATTGGTATTATGGAATACATATACACCACCGGAGTTTGGAGCAAGTCCCGTATTTAATAAAGCTGTACTTAATTCCCAACTTCCGTTACCACCTATCTGTACTTCTGACCAACAATTTCCAGAGGACAGATCATCAAAGTAAGGATATGAGGATATTGTACCATCTGTTACCAGAATAGAATGTGTTACAGTATCCGAACAACCTGAAGAGTTGGTATACAAATAAGTAACATCATATGAGGAATTTGGTGTCAGCTGGTATGGTTCAAATGTATTACCTACAACACCAGGACCAGAGAAGACACCACCTGTTGGTTGTCCATCCAAATCAACTGGGTTACCTGTATTACAAACCGTAGATGCCGCAGAAATTGAAGCAGTTGGAGCATTCAAACTTGTAATAATGATCTCATCGTAAACAGGTCCAATTGACCAGCGAAGCACATTTGTTCCAGCACCATTAACTGTAATGTTTGTGGTTGCACTGGTTGGATTTGCTATCGTTACATTACCAGACTGCAATGTCCAGGTTCCATTGGCACAAACACTGGTTGTAGCATTCATATTCCATGAAGATCCTAAACATACAGTTGTATCATTACCTGCAGTAATAACACCAAGTATGTTGAGCGTATAATCTTCAGCCTGACCATAGTAATACTGAGGATTACCTCCACCGCATGGATTGTTGGCTGTCCAGGTATTATAGTAGTAGTTATTCAAAATCCTCATTCTATGAGCTCCGGTCGTTACGGTAGATGGGATGGTGAAACTATAAGAAGTATAGTAGTTGCCATAATCGTATTGGTTCGCAACCATTTGTTCATTCGAATCAAACACATAGTTGTCGTTAAAGTCAATCCACATTGATATGATTCCATAAGGATATCCTTTACCAATAGCAAGAGTGTAAGAATTACCAGCATTCAAACAAGTAGAATAACTTGTAAAATCTTCATAAACATTATTTCCAGAACTTGAATGACTTAAAGTATTCAATGTTACAGAGGATATGTAATATGAGCTGGAAGTACTGTTTGCCCATGTTGGAGTACAATAGCATGGAGAGGTACTAAAGCTCTGTACAGTACATCCACTTGCTGCTCCCAATGAATTGTATGGAACAATGCTCCAGTAATAAGTAACTCCTACCTGTACACCTGTTGGAGTAAAGGTTAAAACATTACCCATATCATAGCCATTATACATATTCGTTGGTGGGTTATCAGTACCGAAATACAGATAATAACCTAATGGATACCCTCCAGAAGAAGGCAAATTCCAGGTAAGAGCAAATGTACCAGCACATACAGACGTATCCCCATCTACCGGAAGATTTGTCGTATTGCATTGAACCAAATCAGGAGAAATAACTTCCACGTTGTAATCTTCTACCTGACCATATCCATATGGATAACCATTCGGACATGGATCGTCTGCAGTCTGCTGCCAGTAATAATAATTCTGTAGCACTCTCATACGATGTGTACCTATTACAGCTGTAGTAGGGATGGTGATGTTGTGGTTCGACAATGTATTACCACCTGTATAGTAGTTGGAAACAACTCTTTCATTGGTGTTACTAAATACACCATCGTCATTAAAATCAATCCATACACTTCTGGTCATTGAACTAGTACCTGAATTGATAGACATTGGATAAGTAACACCTTGTTCCAACTGAGTAACAGTTGCAGAGGCATTGTATTCGTAATAGCTGGTAGTCGTATTAGAATAATTCAATGTATGGAGCGTAACATTATTAATGTCATATGTTCCATAACTGAATACAGGGAAGCAATAACACAGTATTGTATTGAAGCTATCAATTGTACAACCTGTTGCAGGGCCTAAAACATTGTACGGTACAATTTTCCAATAAATTACAGCATTACCTGTTACATTGCTTGGTACAAAAGAGGTCACATTACCAAGATCATACTGATTGTAGATATTGGTAGGTGGATAATCTGTACCCATATATAAGTAATATCCCTGAACATTACCACCGCTAGTCGGAGCATACCAAGACAAACCTGCTGCATTAGAACAAACACTATTTGCATTGCTTGGAGGCGAATTGAGTGCATTACAATTAACAGGCAGAGGCGTAATTACTTCTATGGTGTAATCTTCTACCTGACCGTACGCATATGGATATCCATTCGGACATGGATTGTCAGAGGAGTTCGTCCAATAGTTGTAGTTCGACACGATACGCATCCGGTGCTGACCAAGTGGTGCAGTGGATGGGATGGTAATTGTATGGTTTGAAGTTGGAGAAGAACTATAGTAATTGCTCACTACCTGCTCTGTGGTGGCAAAGGTTCCATCATCGTTGAAGTCAATCCACACCGTGCGATTGTGATAATAGCTGGTGTTGGTGATGCTCATTGAATAATTGATGCCTTGCTCAAGCTGCGGTGCTGTTACCGAAGTGTTGTTCTCATAGTAAGATCCACTGTAGGTAGAGTTGTTCAGCGTACCCAAAGTCACATTCGTGATTTCATGTACCCCATAGCTGTAGCTGATGGAAGTGCAATAACACAGTAAAGTATTGAAGGTATTTACGCTACAACCCGTTGCAGGGCCTAAAGAATTGTACGGAACAATGCTCCAGTAATAGGTGGTGTCACCCAGAATTCCTGTAGGAGTAAACGAAGTTGTGTTCCCCAAATTGTACTGATTGTATAAGTTGGTTGGTGGATTATCGGTGCCTAGGTACAGGTAGTATCCGGTTATGTTTCCACCTGTTGTCGGTGCAGACCAGCTTAAAGACAACGTGTTG
>Ga0114977_10002139_pt1 | contig 12765 bp, 13 predicted proteins | sample S_130805_MF_Meta_FD_87026 | JGI IMG/M metagenome (GOLD analysis project Ga0114977, IMG submission 87026) | Freshwater microbial communities from Lake Simoncouche, Canada to study carbon cycling - S_130805_MF_MetaG | ecosystem: Environmental > Aquatic > Freshwater > Lake | place: Lake...
GCTGCTGCAAAGTGACCTCCATAGCCAATCAAGTGTTCTCTACAGGCATGCAAGGCCTCGTATAAATTAAAGCCTATCACACTTCTAGCACTGCCTGCTAAAACATCTCCACTTTGCGTGAGCACAATAGTAGGTTTATAATGTTTTTCAATTAATCTACTGGCTACTATTCCAACAACTCCTTTATGCCAATGCGGTTGAAACACCACCGACGATTTTTTATTGGAATGATTTAAATCCAATTCTATTTGTTCCAATGCTTCTTCTGTAATGGTGGTATCAGCTTCTCTTCGGTCTAAATTGTCTTGTTGCAATAAACTGCCAATGGCCAATGCCTTGGTATAATCTTTTTCAATAAACAGTTGTACCGCTTTTTTTGCATCGTCCATTCTGCCTGCTGCATTGATGCGGGGTGCTACAGCAAATACCAAATTGGTGATGCGCATGGGGCTAGTTTGTTTGGCCAAGTCCATCAGTGCCAATAAGCCTGGGCAGGGCGCTTCGTTTACTTGTTGCAATCCAAAAAAAGCAAGGGTTCTGTTTTCATCTACAATGGGCACGATATCCGCTGCAATGGCGGTGGCTACTAAATCTAAATATTCTAAATAAGATTCTGCAGGCATCTTGTACTTTTCGGCCAAGGCGCTGATTAATTTAAATACCACACCACATCCACACAATTCTTTAAATGGATAATTACAATCAATCTGTTTGGGATTTAGAATAGCAATGGCTGGTGGTAAAATGGCATCCGGTAAATGGTGGTCGCAAATAATAAAATCAATACCTAATTCTTTTGCATAGCTGACTAGTTCAATGGATTTAATACCACAGTCAACGGAGATGATTAAATCAATGCCTTTTTCTTTGGCATAATCTATTCCTATTTTAGAAATGCCATAACCCTCTTTGTACCTATGTGGTATATAGTAATCAATATTGGGGGTGAGTTTTTTTAGAAACTGATATAAAGTAGCCACAGAAGTAGTACCATCCACATCATAATCTCCAAATACCAATAGATGTTGATTTTTTTCAACGGCTGCTTCAATTCTGGTTACTGCTTTTTGCATGTCCTTCATCAACCAGGGGTCATGCAGATGGTCTAAGTTGGGTCTGAAATATTTTTTCGCGGCTTCAAAATCTTCTATGCCTCTTTGAATGAGTAATTCACATAACAATGGATGTATTTTTAGCGCCTCTTGCAAAGCTTGCACTTTGGCATTGTCTGCACTTAATATATTCCATCTTTTTTCCATTAAAATTTTCTGTCGGTGGTGTATCTAACCAATTCCTCAAGGGCGTCTCTAGTTTCGCTGGCTGGGAATTGATGAAGCAATAGTAATGCTTTGTCTCGGTATTCAATCATTTTATTGGTCGCATAATCAATACCTCCATATTGCACTACATGGTCTATCACAAATTTCACCTTGTCTTTGTCGTTATTGTTGTTTTTAACAATGTAAATGATTTGCTTTTTTAAAGCAGGCGCTACCTTTTGTAAAATATGAATTAGTGGTAGGGTTAATTTTTTTTCTTTGATGTCATTGCCTGTGGGCTTGCCAACATTGGCTTCTCCATAATCAAATAAATCGTCCTTTATTTGAAAGGCCATGCCTACATTTTCGCCAAATTCACGCATTCTTTGAATAAGCGTTTCGTCTTGTGTAACCGAACTTGCGCCCGCGGCACAACTTGAAGCCAACAAAGAAGCAGTTTTACCATTGATGATTTCATAATAGATAGACTCATCAAAATTTAAGTTTCTTGTTTTTTCTATCTGCAACAATTCTCCCTCACTCATCTTTTTTACCGCAGTAGACAAAATGGTCAAGATGGTAAAATCTTTATTTTCTAAGGAGAGTAATAAGCCTTTGGACAATAAGTAATCGCCCACTAGTACCGCAATTTTATTTTTCCATAAAGCATTGATCGAAAACATGCCCCTTCTTTCCAAGGCATCATCTACCACATCGTCATGCACCAAGGTGGCGGTATGTAAAAGTTCTACCAAGGAGGCGGCTCTATAAGAACTGTCATTGATTTCGCCGTTTAATTTAGCAGACAATAAAACAAACATAGGGCGCATTTGTTTGCCCTTGCGTTTCACAATGTATTGCATGATGCGGTCAAGCAAGGAAACCCTACTTTTTACTGCTTCTTTGAAATGCTTTTCAAAGAGTTCCAGTTCCGCCCCAATGATTTTTTTTGCTAATTCCATGAATACCTGCAATTTATTTTATTTTCCCCAAGCCGCCCTATTTATTTGGCCTTGAGTTTATTGGTTTAACCTATTAAAATGCAGAGCACCAAAATTTTGTAAGGAAGATAGTTTAAGGTCCGCCGCTCCCCAATGTTCTAATTTCAAATCTTCGGCAGAGGGTACCACCACGCAGGTCATTCTTGCCGCCTTGGCGGCTATCATTCCATAATAAGAATCTTCAAAACAAATACAAGCCAATGGAGAAGTATGCATGGCCGCTGCGCAATCCAAATATACTTGCGGATGCGGTTTGGCAAATGGCAAGTGCTGTGCAGAGCAGCTGGCATGGATGTATTTTCTTATGCCTAATTTATCTTTGACCCATTCAATTAATTCGGTAGGAGAGGAAGTAGCCAAGCCCATTTTAAATGCTTTATTAATAAAGAATTCAAAAACACTTTCTACCCCTGGCATTAAGGTAGCGTCTTTATCTATTAAGTCTAAAGCAAGTTTGATAATTTTTTGTTCGGCCCTATCAAATTCAGAAGCAGGCACATCATTTAAGATTAACCAATGCGCCACAAATTCTTTAGAACGAAGTCCAGTAGTGGTTGCATATTGCGCTTCACTTAATTGAATGCCATATTGTCTAAAAATTTCGGTAGCGGCTTTGTTCCATAAGGGCTCGCTATTGATTAACAAGCCATCAATATCAAAAATAACAGCAGATTTTTCCATTGGCTAAAGGTAGTATTTGTTGTTTAAACAGTGAAAGTTCAATAAAAATTTATGTACTATCTTGCAAGCCTAACAAGATAACTAAATATGACACTACTGGATCGTTTAAAACAAATTCGCCTGTTTCGTTCGGTGATTTATGGCGTGGTAGGTTTATTTACTTATCCTGGGCTTGCTTTATTTAATACAGTGGAAATTGAAGGAACTGAAAATTTAGAAAAACTACCCCAAAAAAATGTGCTATTTGTGAGCAATCATCAAACCTATTTTGGCGATGTGATTGCCTTTGTACATATTTTTTGTGCGTTTAAATGGGGTAAATTTAATAGACTTGGCATTCCTTATTATTTATTGAATCCTTTTACCAATGTATTTTTTGTAGCGGCCGAAGAAACCATGAACAGCAGTTGGCTCACTAGGTTGTTTAAATTAGGTGGTGCCTTGACTGTAAAAAGAACTTGGAGGGCCGAAGGAGCAGATGTAAGTAGAGATAGAGATGTAGTGGATACACAAAAAATTGATAAGGCCTTATCCAAAAGTTGGGTAATCACTTTTCCCCAAGGAACGACTAAGCCTTTTGCACCCGGAAGAAAAGGAACTGCGCATATCATCAAAAATAATCAACCTATTGTGATTCCAGTTGTCATCAATGGTTTCTGGCGCGCCTTTACCAAGAAGGGTTTAACTTTTAAAAAAGTAGGTACCCCTTTAACGGTTCGTTTTAAAGCACCCTTGGTGATTGACTATACCGATTCGGTAGAGGAAATTTTAAATCAAGTCATGGACGCCATTGAACAAAGCAAAGATTTTATGCTTAAAGGCAAGCACCATCTGATGAAAGTAGTTGAAAATTAAAGTGCAGTTCTTATTAATTAGTAAGGCTTAATCTTTGACAAACAATGCTTTTAATTCGGTAGCATCATCCGGCTTCATTTTTCCTGCTAATATTAAACGAAGTTGTCTACGGCGAAGTGCACTATCGTAAAACTTTTTCTCTTCTTCCGTTTCTGCAATAACTTCTGGAACTTTTTTTGGCTTTTTATTTTCATCTAATGCAACAAAAGTAAAAAAGGCTTCATTGCTTAATTCTCTACTTTGTGAAATCATGTTCTGATTCCAAACTTTTAAATGAATTTCCATAGAGGTGGTAAAGGCACGAGTGACTCTGGCTTCAATACAAATTACATTACCTAATCTAATAGGCGTTTTAAAACTTAAATTATCTACTGAGGCGGTCATACAAGCGGAATTACAATGCTTGGAGGCCGATAAATAGGCGGCAATATCCATCCAGTACATGAGCTTTCCGCCCATTAAATCTCCAAAGGTGTTGGTGTCGTTGGGCAATACCAATTCGTTCATGGTGGTGAAAGAATCGATGGCTTTTCTTGCTTCCATACTTGTTGTTTGTAGCATAAAGATACAAACTTGTAAACATTAGCAAGTACTTCGTTTTAGATGCTGCAGCTGTCTAATTTGGCTAAATAAGCAGGGTCCACATCGGCCCCAATACCAATGGCGTCACTAATGCTTAAATGCATGCCTTTGAATTGAACACCTCCTATCACAGGATCTTCCAAATGCCCAAGCAGGCAGGTGTCCATATCATAATATTTTATATTTTCTTTGGCCATGGCAAAATGCATTTTTGCACTCAGGGCCAATCTGCTTTCAAGCATACCACCCATCATGCAAGGCATATGGTTTGCATTTGCTAGATCGTGTATTTTAATGGCTTCGTGTATGCCTCCGCTTTTGGCAAATTTGATATTGATGGAATGACATGCTTTTTGTTGAATGAGTTTTCTGGCATCATGATGTGTAAAGACAGATTCATCGGCCATGATTGGAATGGGAGAGGCTTCACACAAAGCAGGCAAACTATCGTCGTAATATTTATGCATGGGTTGCTCGCAAAATTGAATCTCATAAGGCGCCAATGCTTCCAAAACTTTTAAAGCATTTTCCGGAGCCCATCCTTGATTGGCATCAATTCTTAATTTTGTTTCCATGCCAATGGCCACTCTTATTTCTTTTATTCTTTCTACATCCTGTATCGGATCCTTGCCCAATTTTACTTTGATAATTTTTACCCCCTCTTTTACAAAATCAATGGCTTGCATTGCCATATTTTTTGGTGTATCTATACCAATGGTCAAATCGCTTTCGATTGGTTTTTGCTTTCCTCCTAAGTAAGCATACAAAGGCAAGTTGGCTACTTTGGCTGCAAGATCATATAAGGCCATATCAAAAGCACTTTTAATGGTATAGTTACCCGCTATGACCAAGTCTAAATCTGCCAATCTATCTTCCATAGCCAAAGGGTCTTTTCCTTTCCAAAAACTGGCAAAGTCCTTGGCATGATTGTAACAGCTTAGTTGTGTTTCGCCCACAATCATTGGAAAGGCAGAACATTCTCCAATACCGGTGATGCCTTCATCGGTATGCACTTTAATTAAAATATTTTGCGCAAAATACATGGTGCCTGTAGCAATGGTGAAGGGCTTCATGGGCAGTTTGTACAAGTATATATCGGTGGATCTTATTTTCATAAAACAAGGCGCTAAGGCATCAATATTAAAGATACTTAATCTATCATTTAATTCCTCTAATCCTTTGGTTTTTAAGTTTTACTACCGATATTTGCTTTTACGAATGAATGTTAGCATGAGCTTATCCCTTGACAATACAAAAACCGCATTTGCCTACAAATCAAATGCCGAATTAAAAAGAGCCAATTTTTTATTTTCTGTAATTCAAAACTCTTTTATCGTTTCCATTGCAACTAAGTGTACCCCCTTTTTAATGAAGTCGGGATTGCCCATTAATGGATTAATACGTCAAACAATTTTCAATCAATTTGTTGGTGGAGAAACTTTGGAAGAATCCGCAAGGGTGACAAAGAAATTGGGGGCGTATGGGGTGCAAGTTATTTTAGATTATGGCGTAGAAGCAAAAGAAGGAGAAGAAAACTTTGATAAGGTGACTGAAAAAATTATAGAAGCTGTGGAATTTGCTGCGACACAAAACAATGTGCCTTTTGTGAGTGTAAAATTAACTGGCTTGGCCAGTATGCTTTTATTAGAAAAATTAAATGAAGCCCCAAGATTAAGAAGTGGCATACATGATAGCGAAGCCGATGATGCTGCCTGGGATAGAGTAAAAGATAGAATGTTTGCGATTTGTGATGTGGCAAGTGAAAAAGGGATTGGTATTTTATTGGATGCAGAAGAAACTTGGATTCAAGATCCTATTGACCGCCTGGCCATTGATCTGATGGCCGAATACAATAAAGAAAAAGTAGTGGTGTACAATACTTATCAATTGTATCGTCATGATCGTTTTCATTTTTTAAAAATTTCACACAAGATTGCAAAAGAAGGTAATTTTTTATTAGGGGCTAAATTGGTGAGAGGCGCTTACATGGAAAAAGAAAGATTGCGCGCCCAAAAAAATGGCTATCCATCTCCCATTCATAAAACCAAGGAATTGACTGATCAAGATTTTAATGAGGCCGCTGCTTATTGTATAGAAAATAGAGATACAATGGCTTTGATTTTGGCTTCACACAATGAGCAAAGCAATAGGCTCATCGTTGATTTGATGGCAAAGAATAATTTGAGTAATAAGGATGCGCATGTTCATTTTTCTCAATTGTATGGCATGAGCGATCCTATCACTTTTAATATGGCTTTGGAAGGGTATAATGTAAGCAAGTACCTTCCTTATGGGCCCATTCAAGACGTTATTCCTTATTTAATGCGTAGGGCCGAAGAAAATTCAAGTGTTAATGGCCAAACCAATAGAGAATTGCTTTTAATTAGGAAAGAATTGGCAAGGAGGAAGGCCAAAAAATGATTTCTACATAAAAGGTATTGGTTGTAAATTGCAGCATGCTACAATACCATACTTTATTACAACACATCATGGATCATGGGGCGGAGAAAACTGACCGAACAGGCACTGGTACCAAAAGCTGTTTTGGCTATCAAATGCGCTTTAATTTAGCCGAAGGCTTTCCCATGGTGACTACTAAAAAATTACATTTAAAAAGCATCATTTACGAATTGCTTTGGTTTTTGAACGGAGATACCAATATTAAATACTTAAATGAAAACGGCGTGCGCATTTGGGACGAGTGGGCAGATGCCAATGGGGACTTAGGTCCTGTTTATGGTAAACAATGGCGTAGTTGGGAAGGAGCCAATGGCGTTGTGATTGATCAAATTACTGAACTAATTGAACAAATAAAAAAGACACCAGACAGCAGGAGATTAATTGTGAGTGCTTGGAATGTGGGCGATTTATCTAAGATGGCCTTGATGCCTTGCCACAATATGTTTCAATTTTATGTGGCCGATGGTAAATTAAGCTGCCAATTGTATCAACGCAGTGCTGATGTTTTTTTAGGGGTACCTTTTAATATTGCCTCTTATGCATTGCTCACCATGATGATTGCATCTATTTGTGAATTAGAATATGGCGATTTTGTGCATAGTTTTGGCGATGTACATTTGTACAATAATCATATAGAGCAAGCTAAATTACAATTGTCAAGAATTCCTTTCCCTTTGCCCACTATGAAAATTAATAAAGAAGTAAAAGACATATTCTCTTTTCAATTTTCAGACTTTACTTTAGAGAATTACGAAGCACATCCTAGTATTAAAGCACCGGTGGCTGTTTAAAATAATATAAATGAATATAACACTTGTAGTAGCTGCTTCCAAAAACAATGCCATTGGTTTAAACAATCAGTTGTTGTGGCATTTGCCTAAGGACATGCGTTTTTTTAAAAATACTACTTGGGGTATGCCTATTTTAATGGGCCGAAAAACATTTGAATCCATGGGAAGCAAGCCTTTGAATGGAAGGCTCAATATCATTATTACCCGAAATAAGCATTGGACAAGCGAAGACGTTATGGTGGTGCATACAATGGAGGAGGCCATTGCTTTGGTGACTAAATTTAATTACAATGAATTATTAGTGATTGGAGGTGGTGAAATTTATACCATGGCATTGCCTTTGGCAAATAAAATATGGTTGACTAGGGTACATACTACCATAGAAGGGGATACATTTTTTCCAACAATAGGTCCCGATTGGAAAAGAATAAGTGTTGCTGATAATGAAGCTGATGCTAAGCACGCTTATGCTTTTGATTTTGAATGTTGGACAAGAAAATAAAATGAAGTACAACACCCTTATCTTAATTAATAAATATATTAGTTATTTATGGAAAGCCTCCAATGGGCGAGGACATGGGGTGCATTCTCCATTTGTATATGCTTTCATCAAAAATGTATTAAACACCAAATCAAAAGGGGAAGGTATTCAAGCCATTGAATTGTATCGTCAACAATTATTAAATAATCAAACCCAAATCAACATTCTTGATTTGGGTGCAGGTGCCGATTTGGAAGGGAATAAATCAAAAACTATTTCCCAAATTGCTAAAGGGGCATTAAAGCCAAAAAAATATAGCAAGCTCTTAAGTCGAATTGTTGCTTATTACCAGCCCACTCAGATTCTAGAAATGGGTACTTCCTTAGGCATTACAACTTGTTATTTAGCAGAGGCTGCACCCGCTGCTTCGTTAGTGACCATGGAAGGATCACCAGCTGTTGCAAAGGAGGCCATGGCTACTTTTAAAAATTTAGGATTTCAAAACATACAATTAATAGAAGGCAATTTTGATCAAAGCTTGCCCAAATACTTACATGGAATTTCAACTATTGGTATTGCTTATGTAGATGGCAATCATAGATACGCTCCCACCATGCAGTATTTTAATTTGCTTTTAACTAAATCCGATGAGCAGTCAATTTTAATTTTTGATGACATACATTGGAGCAGTGCAATGGAAAAAGCTTGGGAGGAAATTAAGGCAGATGCAAGGGTTTCATTGACCATTGATTTATTTTATATAGGCATTGTGTTTCTTAAAAGAGGAAATAAAGAAAAAGAAAACTTTACCATTAAATTTTAACCATTGCTACCTTCATCATTCATCGCTTCTTTGCAGGGTTTGCCTGGTTTTGATCAGGAGGCTTTTTTAAAAGTACATGAAACACATGACCAGCTTACTTCTGTTAGATTGAATCAACAAAAGCCTTTTGAATTAGCGGGGCATGCTTTTTTGGAAAACAAAGAGTTAATTCCTTGGTGCTCCAATGCGTATTATTTAAATGAACGCCCTTTGTTTGTATTGGATCCTTTGTGGCATGCAGGTGCTTATTATGTGCAAGAGGCCAGTAGTATGTTTTTACATTATCTACTTGAACAAATAACCCCTAAGCCAATGGCTTTGAAAGTGCTGGACTTATGTGCAGCACCTGGAGGTAAAACTACCTTGCTAGCTAATTATTATCAAAATGGGTTGGTGGTGGCTAATGAGACTATCAAATCCAGAAATGCCATATTGGTAGAAAACCTAACTAAATGGGGAGCAGACCATGTGGTAGTGACACAAAATGATCCTGCGCATTTTAAAGCATTGCCAGATTTTTTTGATGTCTTGATGATTGATGCGCCCTGCAGTGGTAGCGGCTTGTTTAGAAAAGATCCTGAAGCCATTGCCCATTGGAGTGAAGACAGTGTGCAACATTGCAGCACAAGACAAGCAAGGATCTTGGAAGACAGTATGGATTGTTTAAAAGAAGGCGGCTTTTTAATTTATTCAACTTGTTCATATTCTTTAGAAGAAGATGAAGATAGAATGGATCAAATTGCTTCGATGCCAGGAATGAAAAATATTCAAATGAATGTTCCTACTGAATGGAATATAGTGACCACTTACAGTAAGGAATACCAATGCCAAGGTTTTAGATTTTATCCGGATAAAGTAAAAGGGGAAGGATTTTTTATCACCGTATTTCAAAAAGAAGAAGTTTCCTCTAGCAGTGGTTATTACAACAATCATCCTGTTACTGTGCCTGCTTCAAAGAAAGAATTAGAACTACTAAAAAATCTTTTTGCACTACCAGATAATTATGATTATATCCAACATCAAAATAGCCTGATTGCTTTACCGCATTCTTTTGAACAAGATTTCAATGCTTTAATCCATCATCTGTACATTAAAAAAATGGGCATAACGCTTGGTGAATTTAAAGGGGCCGATTTGATTCCGGCCCATGCCTTGGCCATGAGTAATTGGACCCATTTACCCTATCAAAGATTAGAAGTTGATGAGGCCACTGCTTTACAATACTTGAGAAGAGCCGATTTGAATTTACCTAATGGCAAAGGATGGCATCTACTTACCTATAAAAAAATAGGCTTAGGATGGGCTAAATTATTGCCCAATAGATCGAATAATTACTATCCAAATGAATGGAGAATATTGAATTACTAACGTTTATACATATTAATTTATATAATATTTAATTTTAATGGTTTCTTTGCATTTGCTTTTTGTACCTTTGCCCGATGCGACTTAAACTTGCTTTTTTACTTTGTTTACTCTTGGGCTTGATGGCCCAAACTAGCTTATATGCTAAACATAAAGCACGCACAAAGAAAAAGGCGAATCATGCAATTGTGCATAAAAAATCCATTGCGCATCATTCCACTAAAAAAGGCAAAAAACACAAGGCTAGAAAATACATGGCCAAAGAACCAAGGGACAAAGCACCTAGTGAAATGATTGCGCAGAACAAAGAAAAATTGAGGCTAAGTGATAGTGTACATAATTCTTATATACAATTAGACAACAAAGAAGTGGAAGAAGGTTATTTTGCTGGTCTATTTTCAAAGCAAAAAAAAATAGCTTCTTTTGAAACCTTAGAAGGAACTGCTTCTGTTTTTAAAAGTGTGAGCGGATGGGAGGATAAAAAGTTTTATATCCTAACCAATCAGTTGCCTATTGGTACTATAGTGCGTATTACTACTGCCGACTTTAAAAGTATTTGTGCTAAAGTAATCAGCTCCTTACCAGATGTAAGTAATTCTATTCAGTATCGATTGAGTGATGCGGCGGCTGCCATTTTAGGTATCACCAATAAGACCTTCAAGATTTCTGTAACCTATTAATGTTTTCTATGAAATGTAAATTGTTAAGTTGTTTATTTTTATTAACAACGGTGCTTATAAGTTGTGCTCAATCAGGAGCCAAAGAGTCCACTACCTTAAGTGCTGCTGCATTTAAAGAAGCCATTGCACAAAAAGAAGTACAAGTGTTAGATGTGCGCACGGCAGCTGAATTCAATGGTGGCCATATTCAACATGCCTTACAAGCCAATTGGTTGGATAAAAAAGAATTTACAGATCGTACCCAACATTTAGACAAATCAAAACTCGTATATATTTATTGTCAAGCAGGTGGAAGAAGCGCTTCTGCTCAGACTTATTTAGCAGAGCAAGGATACAAAGTAATTAATTTGGAAGGAGGCATGAGCAATTGGAAAATGAATAGTTTCCCGGTAGAAGGAAATGGAGACAAAGCTCAAATGCGTGTGATCGATTTTGAAAAAACAATTACTAACAATGATTATGTGTTGGTAGATGTAGGAGCTGAATGGTGCCCGCCTTGTAGAAAAATGTTGCCTGTATTGGCTGAATTAAAACAAAAACCAGCCCATCCTTTTTATTTCTTAGCAGTGGATGGAGGTATAGATATTGAGGTAATGAAAGCGATACATAGTGAAGCTTTGCCCACTTTTATATTGTATAAACATGGTAAAGAAGTATGGAGAAATCAAGGCATCACTAGCCTTGATGCTTTTAATACAGCGCTGAAATAGTTTATACTTTTCGGTAGCCTCTTAAAAAATCTACGATGGGCATTCTTTTCTTTCCTTCCCATTGAATATCATTGAGTCCAAGATAGCCATTGCTGCAAGCAATTTTTGCATAAGTTTTACCATCAGTTAAAAAACTTCCCATTGGTTCGCTTGGCTGTTCCTTTATGATATAGGTTGAAAATAATTTTACAGTTTTGTTATCTATTTTAGTGATTGCGCCAGGAAAAGGGGCTAAGCCTCTTACCATATTGTGAATGTCTTGTATTTTATTATGCCAATCAATTTCGCAATCCTTTGTAAATATTTTGGGTGCGTGTTTTAAATCGGTTCCTGCTTCAACATTTTTTTGTGGTATTGCTGCTATTGTTTTATTTATCAATCCATCCACTGTTTTGATTAATAATTGAGCGCCTACTTCCATCATAGTATCATGCAATTCGCCCGCCGTCATATTTTCGAAAATTTCAATTTTATCTTGTAGTAAGATGGCGCCTGTGTCAATGGCATGTTGTAATTGAAAAGTGGTTACGCCTGTTTCTTTCTCACCATTAATAAGGGCCCAGTTAATAGGGGCAGCACCTCGGTATTGAGGTAGCAATGAGCCATGCACATTTAATGTACCCATGGGCGGGAAAGACCATATAATTTCGGGCAGCATTCTAAAAGCCACTACTACTTGTAGGTCGGGTTGAAGCATTTTAAGGGCCTCAAAAAATTCGGGTGATTTTAGTTTTTCTGGTTGTAGTACCGGTAAATTATTTTCAATGGCAAATTGTTTTACAGCACTTTGTTGAAGCTGCATGCCTCTGCCTCCTGGCTTATCTGGAGCCGTCACAACCGCTACCACATTCATTTTAGCAGCTAATAAGGCGCTTAAAGAAGCTACCGCAAAAGCAGGAGTGCCCATAAAAATAATCCTAGGTTTTCTATCCATAACGCAAAGTTAGTTTATCTGCCATAATTATGTACTTTTGCCCTTTGCACCCTAGGTGCCTTACTAAAAATAAACAATATGCAACAAGTAAAAAATGGGGATACCATTCAAGTGCATTATCACGGTACTTTAACTAGTGGTGA